>Ga0209048_10003302_pt1 | contig 15700 bp, 16 predicted proteins | sample FrelakmetCRP12CR_FD_187146 | JGI IMG/M metagenome (GOLD analysis project Ga0209048, IMG submission 187146) | Freshwater lake sediment microbial communities from the University of Notre Dame, USA, for methane emissions studies - CRP12 CR (SPAdes)... | ecosystem: Environmental > Aquatic >... | reverse complement strand
ATTCCATAATCCAACCTTCACGCCGGTAAGATCAAACATGCACGTGATGTTCGTGGAATCAACAACTTGCACACTGGTCCCGGTAATATTGGCTTGACCACTCATCGTCAGGTTGACGTGCGTTGTTCCCGTAGCGTTAAAACCCGTTCCTGCAAGGTGCGTTATACTAATAGTCGTCGTGTTCTGACCGGTGTTCGGCGTTATGCCAGTCACTGTCGGCGCTGGTGCCGGTGGTGTTACGTTCGTTACGGTAAACCCGCCAAAAAGCGAACCTTCCTTGCCATCCGGGTTGGTTACGTTTACATTCCATAATCCAACTTTCTTGCCGGTAAGATCAAACGTAGTGGTGATGTTCGTGGGACCTACGACGGTCACTGCACCAGAAGTTATGTTGGCTTGACCGCTCATCGTCAGGTTGACGGTCGCTCCATTGACAAAATTCGTTCCTGCAAGGTGCGTTATACTAATAGTCGTCGTGTTCTGACCGGTGTTCGGCGTTATGCCAGTCACTGTCGGCGCTGGTAAAGGAACGGGTTGCGAATATGTTACTTCAATAAATGGATCATATTCAGTTTCTGCATCTTCCTTCTCTACTTGGTTGAGAGTCACCCGTCCCACTGACCAATTATCCCGTGCTCCGTCAGTTCGATCAATATCCCAGGATGATGTTAAGAATAATACAAGATACCCGCCTTTTGACTGAGTTGCGTAATTTAATCCGTCAGCATTAAAGGTATAGTTATTCCAACTAGAATTATTCCAATTGGCATACAAGATTCTTGGCGCAAGTTCAGTATTACCAATTTTTTGATAATCATCCATTACAGGGGCGGATGTATTACTTGTTAATGTTCCATCAACTATTCCCCAATCAGGAGTAATTGTTCCAGTAACTATGCCCCTATTCCCAAACACGACACTGGTAATAGTTGCATCTGCCGGGATATTATTCGTAGTAAAATTAAAAGAGGCAACATATCTCCTATTCAAATTGTATGTTCTCTCACTGGCATCGTTCCAGTTCGCTGCATCCAAACCGACTATAGCAAATTCCACACCATCAACAACTTCCGTTCCGTTACCCGCTGTAACTGCACTCCAATTATCATAAGGGTATGCAGTGACATTACGAACAACAACCGCATCAACGGTAGGATAAATAACAACCTTTGTTGCATTCACCGGAATAATTAGAACTAGCAATACCAATAAGGATATAATAATTACATGTTTTGACATCATCTTCGGTAGACTCCCTAACATGGCAACACTTCCAACATCTGGCATTATCCGCATTCACTTTTCAAATGATTTTTTTCTGAATTTTCTGAAATTTCACGGATGGAGTAATGTTAATTTTTTTGACATGATTAACTTTTGTGTCTCGATTTGATAAAACAAAAAGTGGCATTTTTGCACTTACTTATATCCCCGCACTCTGACGGTCCTGCTCTTTCCAGTTCACAGGAAAAGTTTTTACACCCGTGAACGTAATCTCAAAAACGTGATACCTCATGTCGCGTATTGTTCATTTCGAGATCCCTGCAGATAATCCGGATCGGGTTGCAGGATTTTATCAAAAAGTACTTGGCTGGGAAATTCAGAAATGGGAAGGCCCGGTGGATTACTGGCTGATCTCAACCGGCAAGGAAACCGAACCCGGCATTCATGGCGGTATTGCAAGAAAAAAGGACCGGCCCGCATCAGGAATTCTCGTAACCGCACAAGTTGATTCCATTGACGAGTGTCTCAAAAAGATTGTCGCAGCCGGGGGGAGCATCGTTGTCCCGAAACGGGCGATTCCCGGTGTAGGCTACCAGGCACATTTCCGTGACCCGGAGGGAAATGTAATCGGGATAATGGAAAATGATCCCAGAGCACACTAAAGAAGGCACACTAAAAATTCCGGTACGGGTTGCCGGCATATTGATGGAAAGTTTAAACGTGTCAGAACGATTCAATCACAAGTATGCAAAACGGGGACATCGTTTCCGTGATTGTTGTCTGTTTCATACTGGCAGCAGGCTGCACCCAGCTTCCGGGGATGCATACTATCAGTAACTCTCCCGATCCCGTTATCGGACAGTGGATCGGCGGGGAATTGCCGGCATCAGACCGGCACTTGATCATGTATGAAAACCAGACGTTTTATTCCACGAATTTCTTTTTGAATCGCGGGGAAACGACTGATAATGGTACATGGATAAAAAAAGAACCCGGTCTCTATACAATTCAGTCAGTTACCGGTGAAATAACTGACTGGACATATGATTCGTTTGACGATTCAATGTATATGACCGGATTACCCCAGATGAAATACCATCGCTATAAAGGGTAAAGCGGGGCATTGATCGTTTCGCTTATGAACTCAGGCTTTTTTTATCAAACACCTATTTTTCCGCACGAACGGGCATAATCACCGTAGTGATGCCGCTATACTGCAAACGTCGCTGAATTGCAAATGCAGTCTCGTTATGCAGTATTTTCTGGAACGGATTTTCGTGACGGAAAACTATCTGCCCGGTGAAAAAAGTTGAGTTCGGGAATTCCTTTGCAATGTTTTTACAGAGAGGAACTGCCAGGTCCACAACATCTGTACCGATGTCCATCCGGTAATCAGAGGCAAAGCCCATTTCCCGCGCCAGATCAACGTATTTCATGAGCGATTTCTTCGTTGCTTGCGAAAGTGCCGAAACTTCAGCAGCTCCCTTGAACGTCCCGGAATCTACTACGGCAACTGAGACAAAAATGATATTTTCATAGACTCCGGGAAAATTTTTTATGATCGAATAAAACGTGTTTACGCCAAAACCATGATACCCGGAAACGAGTTGAACTGCCGTCATCTTGTGGGGATTTACCGGATCCGTATTCTTTTCTCCGGTTGCCGGGATAACCTCGAGCAGGGTGTCCAGTTTTCGTAGTCCTTTTGTGATCTTCTGGTAATGCGTATGAATCAGGAAGCAGAGGCAAACGAGAGCTGAAGTCAGGAATATAGTGAGCCAGCCTCCCTGACCCAGCTTTTCATACAGGGTGATGGTAAGGATCGTGCTGCATAGCACAAGACCGATGAGGTGAATCGGGATATGCCGCTTCCAATCCTGCTCAGTTGCCCGGTTTTTATAATAAAACCGGGACATGCCAAACTCAGAGATTGAGAACGTGAGAAACACATTGATTGCATACATGGTAACAAGGATGATGATAGAACCCTGCGTGAATATCATTATCAACAGCGCCGATCCTCCCATAAGCAGGATACCGTTGGTCATGGTGAGGCGCTCCGAGAGGTTGGCAAATGAGCGGGGAAGCCAGGAATCGATTGCCATGTTAGCCATAACCCGCGGCCCGTCAATAAACCCGGTCTGGGCCCCCACGAGGAGCAGTGCCCCTTCCGAAAGGATGGTAATCAGTGCCAGGAGTCCTCCCAAAGGCCAGCCCCCAAAGACATTTGTTGCCAGCACAGCATTCAGGGTCTGCCCCGGAACCGGTTGAATATTCCAGAGCAGATAACACAGAAAGAGACCGCCGGAAAGCACCGCAAGGGAGATGGCCATATACGCCATCGTACGCTTGCCTGTCTTCACCTTGGGCTCGCGCATGATCTGCATCCCATTAGCGACAGCTTCAATGCCGGTGTAGGTGCCACCACCCAGCGAATAGGCTCGTAAGAAAATTGCCAGCACACCAATAAATCCTAATGCAGCCAAATCGTTCGAGAGTCCTGACTGGAATCCTTGGGTGACGATGCCCATTTGTAGAGTCTGGGCAAAAATCCCATACCCAAGGAGCAGAGCATGAGCTATAATGAACACAAGAAATATCGGGGCAAGAGTCATGACTGACTCTTTTACCCCCCGCAGATTCATTTCAATCAGTAAAATGATGAGCAGACAGGCTACTACGAGTTTAAACGGCTGGTATGAATAGGGTAAAAATGAGAATATTGCATCGACGCATGCTGCAATAGAAACGGTGATGGTCAGCATGTAGTCAACTAAAAGGGCGCTTCCGGAAACGACACCTGCCCGATTACTTATTGTGTGGGTTGCGACGATATACCCCCCGCCCCCGCTGGGAAAATGCTCAATAATGCGGGTATATGCATACGAAATGATGAAAACGGTAAGTGCGGTTGCCAGAGCAAGAAAGACCGCAAGATATGTGTGTTCACCGAGTGCTACGAAAGCTTCGGGTGGTCCATAGGAAGAGGAAGAAACACCGTCTGCACCCAAACCGATCCATGCGAGGAGGGGAAAGAGTGCAATCTTATGAAATATACCAGGATCTTCAATATTTTTCTTCGCACCAATTATCAGATGTCGGGTTCCATCCCGAATATCCTCCCAGTTCCATGAGTCCTTCGGTCCCACGTCATCATCTTCCGGCGGATAAGCTGGTACATTTCTCCTGTGAGCAGATTCTGTATGTACCTATGGGTCAGCTTACACGAATGCTGACTATGCACTAAGAATTGCGTTAATGATACCCGGAATAATAATCTTCTGGTATACGACGGTATTTTGGAAAAAACCAGACTTCTCTGAATAGTAAAAATGCATCGGTTGAACCGATCATTTCTCTTCTCCAGCCTGCATCGACATGTATATCTTTTTCAAATCAAGAGCATCATCCGGGTAATTATCCTGGGTACCAACCGGATGCCAACTGTGTTTGTCTCCCATGGAGCTCCTACACTCTCGATAGAACACGTCCCGGCACGACAATTCCTGATCGATTTGGGTGCCCGTTACCGCTCGGTCCGGGCAGTGTTGTGCATTTCCTCACACTGGAATACCGTGAGACCCTGTGTTAACACCGGAAAAACACACGGGACTATCCATGATTTTTATGGTTTTCCCGAAGAATTGTACCGCATAGAGTATCCTTCTGCGGGGAGTCCCAATCTCGCCGAAGAGGTAGTAGATCATCTTAAAAACGCCGATATCCCGTGCGATGTTGATTCCACAAGGGGCCTTGACCATGGTGCATGGGTACCGTTGAGACTTATGTTTCCGGAAGGCCGGATCCCCATCGTCCAGCTCTCGATCCAGCTGGGCCTTGACCCGGCATATCATGTTGCATTCGGTGAGGCAATCAGCGAAGTGAGAGAAACGGGTGTGCTGGTACTTGGTAGTGGAGGTGCGGTCCACCCGCTGGGTAACCCACAGGCTTCACTGGGCCCTGGTGCACCAACCGATGAGTGGGCAATAGAATTCAATGTATGGCTCACTCAGGCCGTGACCAGCGGAGACCGTGAGGCTCTCATCAACTATCGTACCATTGCCCCCTATGCCCACGAGGCCCACCCGTACCCGGATCACTATATGCCGCTTCTTGTCGCGTTTGGAGCAGCAGGACCAAAAGCACGAGGGCGAGTTCTTCACCAGAGCTGGGATCTCGGAGATCTCGGGATGGCTGCGTTTGAGTTTACCCCGTAACAAAAAACCAGCTGCTGGACACAGGTAATGAATCTTGTTTTGACCTGACGGCACAGTTTTTCATAAAGATTCATCCTTGTCTTTTTTACCCTTGAAATGCAATGGAGTGTAAGAATGAATAAAATCCCACTGGAAACCATTGACGATGAATCAGCCGTCAGGTTCCGGGACTGCTTCTCTGTACGATACATCCAGTCTGCGGTAGTATTGTGCAGGCTGGGGTACGAGATCGAAAAGCAGTATTCAGAGTACGGGGAGGTTTCCGAAGAAGCACTCATCAGGCACGAGGCATTCATCCTCAACTCAATCCTCTCATCTGTTGCTTTTCTTGAATCGATCATCAATGAGCTCTACTCTGATGCAGTGGATAAAGCATACATCTTTTATGACGATAAAAACGAGATTCTCCTGAAAACCATCGGCGAGAAATGGAATAACGAAAAGAACTTTGATCGCCAGCCCCTTCTCAACAAGTTCCAGAAAATTCTGCTTATAGCTGGTGCACCAGAATTCGACGATGATGACCCGGCGTTTACGAACGTCCGTAACCTGATCGAGATCCGTAATTTCCTGATGCACTACAAGCGTGAATGGCTCACCGTAAAAAAAGGAAAAGAGGTTGGTGTGAGTGAGAAAACCCATGGAGAAAAATTAGAAAAAATCCTGAAAACGCGATTTTCCCCAAACCCGTTTGCCCATAAGAACCAGCCATTTTTCCCGGACAAATGTCTTGGACATGGCTGTGCAGAATGGGCGATCGTGAACAGCCTGATCGTTTGTGATGAGTTTTTCCGGCGGCTGGATTTCCCCGTTCCTTATGACGATATCCGGGACGAACTGAAAACAAGATAATTAAATCAACCGATTTTTTTTAAAAATTATTCTTTTATTAATGCATTTTTTTATTATTAGACGATAATTCAGAATTGACTTTTTATACGCTGTTATAGGATCTACCAACAGAACGCGAATTGAAAACTCAAATCTACCCTCTTTATTATCATGAACATTTATTGTGGTATTTTGATAACAAATGGTCAACTTATGGTCTGTAGTTACAGGTATTTTGGGTGTGATCGTCGGAATAATTCTTATTACCCCTGTTAGTTATTGGGGTAATATTCTTGGATTGTTGTTCTTTGTTGGGGGGATAGGTCTGGTCATAGTGGGTTTATTGAGCGACATAATCTAAACACTTAAAAACAACCTTCATTTTGAATGTTTGGCAATTGGATTGGTACAATATTAACCCCTATCCGGCTTCCCTGACTTTATGAGATGATGACACCCTCCGCGAAGTTACCATTTTTTCCACTTTTGACTGTCCTTCTCTAATTTCTACTCACTTTCAGAGATGTTAACAGAACAGTGTATTGTGTTTATGGTTGTCTTTGCGCCGCCACACGCTCCGTCACATATTGATCAATATACCAAAATATTAATGCGATTCCAACAATGGAAATAATTGCCAAGATCCAAAATACAATCCAATTTATCATATTGTAATTACCTCACAGTTTATGCTTATAAATTAAACAAATATTTTGTGGTGTGTCATCGAATATTTTTTCAAGTCTGGCTAATACAAGTTACCAGAGCCAATCATCAAAATCGTTATATCCGTCAAGGAATTACGTGGTACCGGTGAACCAATGGCTCCATTTAAAAAACCCGACCAACAGCTCTCGAACCCTGTTATGGATGCTATCTACGGGAGAAGATCCATACGGAAGTATTCCGACAAAGACGTCCCGGATGAGATCATCAAAGAGATAATCAGGGCAGGTACCTATGCCCCGACCGCCGTCAATAAACAGCCGTGGCGGTTCGTTGTCGTCAAGAACCGGAAACTCATCGATGAGTATGACGAGAGGGCCAAGAAGATCTTCGTGAGCATGTTCAAGGACTCGGCCGTTCCGGAGCTGGCCGTCTATGCAAAGAACCTGGCAAAACCGGAAGTCCGGATCCTGTACGAAGCGCCTGTTTTCATCCTCGTCTTTACCTCCCCGGAAGCGCTTAACGAACATGACTGCGCACTTGCAGCGGAGAACATGATGCTTGCAGCGCATTCGATGGGGATCGGCAGCTGCTGGATTGGCCTTGCAGCCGGCCTTGGTTCCGATGAGGAATTCCTGAAGGAGGCCGGTGTCCCAAAGGGCCACAAGCTCGTCGCACCGGTAATATTCGGCTACCCGGCGAAAGGTGCCTTTCCAGCGCCTTCCCGAAATGCCGATGTTATCCTCAAATGGATCCCTTAAAGAAGCGGATCAGGATGCTATTGCATTAACGGAACTAAAAAGAAAATAATATCGTCGTCACCCACAGGTGGAAACTGCCTTTGAGAATAAAGAATACAACGAAAAAAATGAGAAATGAAAATGGGATTATGCCCTCTTTCCGCTGGATTTTTTAGCATCGGTCTTCGCTGCTACGGGAGCGGTCTTTGAAGCGGGGACAGTTGCCTTCTTTTCTTTGTTTGACGTGGTTATCACTTCCTTTTCAATATTTTTTCGTTCATTGTGGGATTTACCCGTATTCATGTTCTTTTGGCACCGGAATATACGCTTTGTCCTTGTGCGGGAATTTAAACGATTTAAAAGGGGTATTTTTGTGAATAGGGAGCGAAAAACGCGCCGGGGGATGGCGATGGTCTTCTTTTCCGGACAGCAGGTCAGAGATAAGATAGCAAACAAACAACAAGGTAAATGAGTGAATGATAAATCCGACAACCGGGGCATGAATTGGGCGACGCTCCAGAGGCGATGTGAACCTATCCCTTTCACCCTCCAAATTTAGCTTTATTGGGAGCTTCAACCCTAATTAACAACTTTGCGAAGAATAATTGTCTTACTTCTTCTTTCCCTTCTTCTTATGTGATGTGTCTTTTGCCATGGACATGAGGTCGATAATGTAATTGCCCTCTTTACCAACACTCACGATCCGTTCGTCGCCCTGTGCCATCTTTTCGAGATTGAGCTCATACGTACCAGGAGAAACAATCCGGATTGTCTCAACCCGGTCAAACATCTCCACTTCCTGTTTTGTCTTGGGCACTACGACCTGAAGGATCTCCTCGTGAGTCTCCTTGGCAATATCTTCAATGGACTTTTCTTCCAAAACATCCTTGTTGATTTCGTTATCCTTGACGTAAAGAAACTTTTTCCCCCCGCAACTTGCGCAACCTTTCAGGATCTCCGTTGACCCATCCTTATACTCTCTTCCGCATTTTGTACATTTGTGCGGCATGCTCATTCACCCGAAGCATTCAAGCATGGTCTCGTACAGGTTCTCAACATTTCTCCCTTCAAGCCCGGAGATTGCAATAACCGGGTGCTGGGGAAATGCACTCCGGATCCGTGCAGGTATTGCATCCGGCAGATCAATCTTGTTTGCGACAATAATTACCGGGAGTTTGCGGCTTTCGATAATACCGATCATCATGATATTGACCTGCATGAACGGATCCTGGGTTGAATCCAGCATATAGATGACCCCGTCGATATCTTCGCGGAGCCAGTGCATGGCTTCAGCGACGCCTTCTGTTGCCTCTCTTGCCCGGATAATTGCTTCATCTTTTTCCATACCGTATTCTAAAAATTCATGGTAGTCGATCTTGGTTGTGACCCCGGGCGTATCCACAATATCCATCATTATCGTGCTGCCATTTGCACCATAAATCACGATATCTTCTTTCTTTCTTGCCCTCCGGGTCTCATGGGGGATCTCACTCACCGGGCCGACAGCATCCCCGGTCCAGTCGCGGGCAATGCGGTTGGCAAGTGTCGTCTTGCCGGCATTGGGTGGACCGTAGATACCAATACGGGTCCGTTTCTTTTTTATAAACCTGTTGAGGAAGTTGGAAAATTTCTTCTTTACCTTACCATAAGTCTGATAAAATATTCTCACGGGAAACCTCCATGCCAACGTATTGTACAAAGGTACAAAATATTCACCATAATTCGATAGTAGTGTATTGAAATCGCTCTTTATTATGTTTCTTATAATCTGCCGATTTTTATTCGCCGGTGCTGGCAACAAATGTTCATGCATTATTACTGCCCCTCATGGGGAAGTCTTCCTGCCAAATTGTATTTATACAAAGGGATGGAGTATGCTAATTGTAATCATCAGTAAAAGCCTTTCAAGGAGGTGACTCATGAAAAAGACATCCAATGAAATTCGATTTGAGACCCAGGTTCCGTTGCGGGAGGTAATGACCAATCCTACGAGCATCGACATCGATGCAACAGTCGCACAGGCGGCAAAAGCTATGTGCCAGGCTGAGGTTGGCAGTGTCATCATCCTCCAGAACAACAAGCCTATCGGTATCGTAACCGAGGAAGATATTGCCTGCAAGGTGGTGGCAAAAGATCTCAAACCAAGCACTGTACACGTGAACAAAATCATGAGTACGCCACTCATTACGGTGAGTGCGGACAAAACTGTTGGCGATGCAGCCACTATGATGGTGAAGAACAAGGTAAGGAGGTTACCGGTAATCGATGCAAAAAACAAAGTTATTGGCATGGTGACCGTCCGTGATCTCCTTGCCGTTTCCAACGAGCTCAATGAGCTCCTTGCTGATCTTATCGAGATCAACCGGGAGGAGATCGTAGAGCAGGGAATGTGCAATCGCTGCAGCCAGATGTCTGATGATCTCAAGCGGGTTGACAATATGATGCTCTGTTCCCACTGCCGTGAGGAGGACAATATCACATGAAAACAGCACAGGATTTCATGGTTGAGATCCCTGTGCTGAAATATAATGACCAGATCACAAAGGCACGGCAAATCTTACGAGACGACCGCTTCCGGGAAGTCTACGTCATTGACGCAAAGAAAAACCTTCTCGGTTATATTGATCTTACGGACGGTCTGCGGGTAACTGCGACAAAATCGAATGTAACCATTGAAGGGTATGTCAAAGAAGCGCCCGTAGTTAGTCCGTCTGATCCTATAGAACAGGTTGCGCGAAAGATGCGGGAATACGAGATGGACAGTGTTGCTGTGGTACAACCCAGCCCTCATATTATCGGAGGAGTCCTTCTCTCAGATGTATTTCCCGTTCTCATCTCCCGCAACGAACTTCACGGGACGGTTGAAGGCTATATGTCCAGGGATGTAACCAGTGCAAGCCCGACAGATACTATCCAGAAGGTTTACACCATGATTGTTGAGAGCGGTTTTTCCGCGTTCCCCGTAGTTAAAAAAAAGCGGGTGGTGGGATTCATCTCCCGGCGCGATCTGATACGCACACGGCGGGTCCAGTCAGTGATTGCCCACCATGCCCAAACCACTATAGAGTCACTGATGACAAAGGATGTGGTTACTATCAGCCCGGATGAACCGATAAGCGCCGCTGCAGAACTGCTGGTAAAGCACGATGTGAGTCGGCTCCCGGTTATTGAAAAGGACAACATTGTCGGAATTGTTGACCGGCACGATGTACTTTTGAGCCTTTTTGGTAAGCGGTCGTAAGAAATGGTGAATGGATATTAGAATAATTCTGGTAATTTTGTGAACAGTCTTGTGCCAGAAATATCAAAAAATATGGATCATTGAATTATTCGGAGTGTGATTATGCATCAGAATGACCGGGGCGTCAAACAGGGAGACAGACTCTTAAAGATGCAGGGAAAACTCGACCGGGGCCCGATCGAGTTCAAATCCCATATCGTCCAGCAGGAAGGTGAGATCATGGGGATCGCAACCCACGATGTTATATCGATACCTCCAACGCAGAGCATCCTCGGGGCGGTGGAGATTATGACAAAGTGCGGGTTCCGGCGTTTGCCGGTTACCGATGCAGGTACAAAAAAACTTCGCGGGATCATCACGTCAGGAGATATTATAAATTTCATGGGTGGCGGGGACAAGTACAAACTTGTGCAGGTAAGGCACGCAGGTAACCTGCTGGCCGCGGTCAACGAGAGTGTCCGTACTATCATGACCCAGCAGATTACCACACTGCCTCAGGATTCACGGATCCGGGATGCAGTCGATATTATTGTTGGAAAAAAGATCGGCGGCCTCCCCATAATCGATGCGAATGGTGTTTTGAATGGAATCGTAACCGAACGGGACGTGCTGCAGGTGCTCGGTGCGGAGCGAAGTACGCTCAAGGTTGAGGATGTAATGAGTACATCCCTCCGGGTGACCGCGCCGGACTGCCCGATTGAAACAGTTTCTCATGACATGACCCGGTATAAATTCCGGCGTTTGCCTGTAGTAAGTGATGATGTGCTTTACGGGATGGTAACTGCTACTGATATCATGCAGTATCTTGGGAGCCGCGAGGTCTTCACCCGTCTGACAACCGGTAATGCCACGGATGTCATGGGACTTCCTGTCCGGACACTGGTTACCGGGAATCTGTTCACGACGACTCCGATGCAGAGCATTAATCTGGCTGCCCGGGAGATGCTGGACAAAAACGTAGGTGCATTACCCGTCATCGAAAGCTCCCGGTTGATTGGACTCGTTACAGAATTCGATCTTGTGCGGGCATTTGCAAAGGGGTGATCGGGATGTTGGCACGTGATGTAATGACAGCACCGGTATTTTTTGTATCCCCCCGTGATACGATTGCCTACGCAAGGAACCTGATGGTGAAGCACAAAATCTCGCGTCTTCTCGTCATGGAAGAGGGCAGGCTGACCGGGATGCTTACCAAAAAAGATATTGCATACCGTCTGTTACAGGGAGAACCCGAATGGCGCCGGCGACCGGTCGACCAGATCCCGGTAGAAGTATTTGCATCAGGTAAACCGATTGTTGTCTCTCCTGATACCGGGATCAAGAAGATTGCAGAAATTATCGTTTTAAAAAATGTCAGTTGTGTTCCGGTTGTTGAAAACCGGAGTGTTGTGGGAATAGTCACAAAGACAGATTTGATGAAATCCGGCCTTGTCCGTGCTCTTTCCGGTACGGCTGCGGACCTGATGGAAGACGTTGCGACCGTCAGTCGCTTCCACTCGCTTGACCATGTGATCACGGTGATGAGTGAACGCAACGACAAAGTTGTTGTCATGAACAATGAAGGAACGATCGCGGGAATAATCACCGAAACAAACCTTGCATTTTTTGATAATGTTCAAAAGATTGCCGGGGTGGAGGGAAAGGATGTAACAATTAAAAGACGTGAACGGGCGGAAGGGACGCACAGTCACACGTTACGAACTGCTGCATCAGTGATTGCCGAGGATATAATGACCAGCCCGGTAATTACCATCCCTTCGGAAACACCGATCCCTGAAGCTCTTGAACTGATGAGAAAAAACCATATCAACAGTCTTGTTGTCATGGATAAAGGCGCGATATCCGGAATTATGAAACGCGATGATATTATAAAGGAAGTGGCGAAATGACAAAAGAAATTTTTATCAAAGATGTGATGGTAAAACCAACGACCATCTCAAAATCGGCAAAGATCACCGAAGCACTTGATAAAATGCTGGCGGAAGGCATTGATCCTCTTATTGCAGTCAATAATAACTCCGTTGTCGGTACGGTCTCCCGCCAGGCAATTGCAGAAAAGCTGGGCAGCAAACAAAACTCCGATATTGCACCCACTGCTATCCATGTCGCAAGTGTAGTTGAGGCAGACTTCACCAGCGTCTATCCAGACGAAAGTATCAATGTCTTAATTCCCCTTCTCCAGACCTACAAATTGATTGTTGTATACGATGGGGATCACAACCTGATCGGGCAGGTAAGTGCCGGTGACCTGTTAAAAAAGTGCCAGCCTGATAACGGGATTGAAGATGCAATTGAAAAAGTCATCACGATTGAGGCCGACGAGCGGGTTGTTCATTTACGCCGCCGCATGCTCGATGACCGGATCGTGCGTTTTATTGTAACCGATAAAGGAAAATACATTGGAATCGTGACAGAAACTGACGTAGCAATTGCACTACGGAAATTCCGGGAGTCGATCAGGGACCAGCACCAGGACCACAGGATACGGAATTTGCTTGTCAGGGACATTATGTCATCACCACTCACATCTGTGGACCTGACAGCAAATGCAACAGAAGTGATAGAACTGATGCTGAAAAAGAACTTCAGTTCGGTACCGGTAATGTCAAACGGCAAACCGGTAGGAATTATCACACGACGATCACTGGTCAATGCGTTATAGGTGCTGGGCCGGGCGGAATACAACCTGAACTATTCAGGTTACCGATGCTTAAAAAGAGAGCCGGGGAAAACAGCGAGGCCGGATGAGGAAAACGAGGAGAAGGTATGACAGGCCAGTTACTTGTTAAAGACATAATGGCAAAACCGGTGACCGTTTCGAAATCCCAGTCTATCAACGAAGCGCTTGATAAGATGCTCAATGAAAACATCGATCCTCTTATCGTGCTTGCCAGTCACCAGGTTGTTGGGACAGTATCACGCAAATCGATAGCAGATAAACTGGGGAGTAAAACCAAAGCCCCGATCTCAACGGCAAAGATTCATGTTGCCAGTTCACTTGAGGAAAATATCCCGTCCCTGCTTCCCCAGCAGGAAATCAGTGTCGCTGTACCTCTCTTAAAAAAGCATAAACTGGTGGCTGTACATGATAGCGACCAGCGTCTTATCGGGCAGATTGGTTACGGGGAACTGCTCAAAGTTCTCCTGCCTAAAGGAAGTATTGATACGGTCATGGAACCTGCCCATACTATTGATGCCAACGAACGGCTCTCGCATCTCCAGGCCCAGATGGAAGAACACAACATCTCAAGGTTTGTCGTGACCGACGGAGAAAAAATCAGTGGTATTGTGACAGAAACCGATCTGGCAGTATCCCTCCGGAAATTCAGGGAAAAAATTGAGGACCGCCACCAGGACTTCCGGTTTCACAACATTATCGTCCGGACCATTATGACATCCCCGATTCACACGATTGACCGGAGTGCAAAGATTCCGGATGTTGTGAGTCTGATGCTGAAAAAAAATATCAGCTCATTACCGGTAATGGACAAGACTCATCTTTTAGGAATTATCACGCGCCAATCCCTGGTAAACGCATTGTGATACATAAAAGGGATATTCTTTTTTCCCGATGGTCTGGTTTAAAAAAAATATGTCAAATAACAAGATGAACCAATAACCAGGTTTCCAATGTAAAAATATCAGCGTATCATCCAATGCAGGTCTTCTTTGTATTTTAATTTTGAAAAACCTCCCTGCTGTGATGGGTGAAAATCAAAGAATAACCAAAAAAGATCTCAAGTCCCGTTATTGTGGTTTTTAATCTCCTTTTGATATTCAACGTATGAATACACAACCGTAAACACGGCGACTGCGAGGATTGGCACAAGGATAAACCAGAGTGCATAGACCCCGGCCACTATCCCTATAAAGGAAATAACGCCGGCGATAATGAATAACTTCCCGCCAATGTCGTGAGTCTTCTTCCAGACCGTTGTACTGCTTAATGTCCATGGGGTGCGGATACCCACAAACCAGTTCTGCTCTGCATGACCGAGCAGGAATCCGATATATATGAAGAGTATCCCGATGAGAATAGGAAATGTGAGGTTGGGGCTGATCTGGTACCCGAGACTCCAGAGGATGATCTGGACCTGGATGGCCAGCATAAAAAAGACAAATACGAGAATGAAACCCTCGTAATAGTTCCTGAATTTCTCGTAATTCTTTTTATACGGATCGATACGGGGAAGAACGGCAAACAGTGCAACAAAGCCAGTCATAATGAGGGGAACGAGGAAGAGTCCCCAGAATTTCGACATGGAGCCGTTAGCTTGACCGGCAGCGTTCCAGTGCGACACAATGCGATCCGGAGCTGCCGGGTAAACAGCGATGGTAATAACGAAGGTAATAATGAGGCCGGCAATAATTGCAAACCTGATGAGTTTCACACATCGCTATTGGGAATTGATTCGGTAATAAGGTGATCCCGATTACATTGTTTCGTTGAATTCCCGTGACGGATGATTGTTCACTCCAAAAATTGTGCCGCCTCCCCCTACGGCTCAGGGAGACCCAATAGCCATGTCTTGAAATAAAGTGTAATCCCTACTTAGATACTAAGTATCTCTTGCGTCCGAATCCGTTCATGCATAGTAAGGGTATTGAGGTGGACCCGACTGGTTTGGGTGCTTTTTTGTGCCAAACGCTTATTACCAGACCCTGCCCATATTATAAAGCACCATTCATGGAGCAGTGACTATTCACTGCGAGTGTCTGTACAAGATGCGAGATTCCTCTGTTGAGGTAGCCAAGCCTGGTATGGCGCAGGTTTGCTAAAC
>Ga0209048_10003301_pt1 | contig 15704 bp, 12 predicted proteins | sample FrelakmetCRP12CR_FD_187146 | JGI IMG/M metagenome (GOLD analysis project Ga0209048, IMG submission 187146) | Freshwater lake sediment microbial communities from the University of Notre Dame, USA, for methane emissions studies - CRP12 CR (SPAdes)... | ecosystem: Environmental > Aquatic >... | reverse complement strand
CTCGCCCGCCCAAGACCGACCTCCGGCAGCCTGGGCCGCGTGGCCAGCGCGTGCTTCATCATAGTTTCGATTTCGGTCTTTTCCTTCACGTCGAGCGCGAGCCGCGGCGGGCGGGTGCGATAGGTGCCTCGCCCCATGATGTGCTCGCACAGCTTGATGCACTGGACCAGGTCCGGACGGGCGTCGAGGTGCAGGAGCGGCATGAACCACCGGTACAGGTTCATTGCTTCGGCGTACCGGCCCGCGCGGGCAAGCCGGAACAGCGTCTCGCCTTCGCGCGGGAATGCGTTCGAAAGGCCGGACACCCAACCCACCGCGCCGACCATGATGCTCTCCACCACGACGTCGTCGAGTCCCGCGAACAGCACGAAGCGATCGCCGACCATGTTGTGGAGGTCGGTGAAGCGGCGCGTGTCTCCCGATGATTCCTTGAAGCATACGATCGTCTCGCAGTCGGCCAGCGAGGCCAGGATTTCCGGTGTGACGTCGTTCTTGTAGATCGGCGGATTGTTGTAGACCATCACCGGCAGATCGGTCGCGCCGGCCACACTGCGAAAATGCGCCGCGGTCTCGTGCGGTTTCGACGAATAGACCAGCGCCGGCATCACCATCACGCCATCGAGGCCTATGCGCGCGGCCTCCTTCGCCATGTCGATCGCAAAGGCCGACGTGAACTCGGCGATGCCGCTCAGGACCGGGACGCGCCCACGCGAGACCGCCTTGCCTGCTTCCATGACCGCGATCTTCTCGGTCCTGGTCAGCGAGCAGTTCTCGCCCACCGTGCCACAGACGATGAGTCCCGACACGCCGTCGCGGATCAGCCCTTCCATGACGCGCGCGGTGGCGTCGATGTCCAAGGAAAGATCCTCGCGAAACTGCGTTGTCACCGCCGGGAATACCCCTCTCCAGTCAGGTTTCAAGTGCACTCTCCTTGGTTGATCATGGTCCGCGCCCTGCGCCAGGGCATCCCAAGCTTGTCCTGGGCGCAATCCTGCACCTGCCCTGCCGCAACGCGCAAGTGCGGTCCCCTAGGCAGCAAATCCCGCGAAGCGCAGAATCGGGTCGTTGCGCCGGTCGGCGTCCAATCGCTCCTGGTCGTCACCGTAAAGCCAACGCATCGCAAAAAAAGGGGATCGCGCTCATGTCCAAGGCAGCCGGTTGGAAATCATTCATGGTCATTTTCATGGCGGCATGCGTGTCGGCCAATTTCGCCGTTGCCGCGGGCAACGACGCCAGCGGAACGCTCGCCTACAAAGGCCGTACGGTGGCGTTCAAGTACGCCTGGCTGGTGAAGGGCCCCTACGACAGGGATCCAGTCAGGACCGTGAGGCGCCTGATTCTGTCCGCCAACGACATCAGCGCCGCGATACAGGCATGCAAGACGGTCTCGTGCGTCGACGGGCAGGTGACCGAAGGCATGACGGTGGACTTCGACGTCAGTCCCCGCCTCGACTACTGGATCGCGCTGAACGGAAAGAAGATCCAGTACTCCGGGGCAGTCATGCCGGATGCGTTTTCCGCCCGCGCCAACGAGCCGGGGCGCCTTGCCGGCAAGTTGGCGATCGACGATGTCGCCGCCGGTGGCCCCAAGGTCGACGCCGAATTCGACGTCGCGGTGTTCAAGACGTTCTAGTGTCTGCACCAGGAACTGGGGTCAGGCGCCAGCCATGACGTCGGCAAAACGCAATATCGAGGCAATCTCGTCGTCGATGTCTTCCCACCCATGGTCGCCGCCACCGGCGACAAACTGCCACGCGCCGGCATAACGTTCGACCGCCTCCCGCCAATCCAGCAACTCGTCGCCGGAACGCATCAGCAGGAAGTACCGGGACATCCGCGTGAGGTGCGCGACGGACAGCGCGTCGAGTTCGGCAAAATGCGTCGGGGTCAGTTCCCAGACTTCTCCGGTATGCAGATTGCGCTGCGGCCCGACGTGCGCGGCAAGCGCGGTCGCCGGCCATACCGCAGGATTGATCAGCACCGCACGCGCGCCGAAGCATTCGGCGAGCCACGTGGCGTAATAGCCGCCGAGCGAACTGCCGACGAAGGTCAGCGCAGCGCGCTCCGCAACGTTTGCCTCCACCCACGCGCAGACATCGCGCATCGCCACGGCCGGGCGGTGGTGCAGCATCGGGATGTGCACCTGCGTCGCTGCGTCCAGTGCGGCGGCCACGGCGGCGAGCTTGCGTCCCTTCACCGTTTGCGGCGACGAGTTGAAGCCGTGCAGGTAGACCAGCGTCGCGCGCGTCATCCGGCGGCAAGTTTCGCCAGCAGCTTGTCGTGCACGCCACCGAATTCGCCGTTGCTCATGACCAGAATGTGGTCACCGGGCCGGGATTCGGCCACGACCGCCTGCACCAGCGCGATCAGGTCGCTGTGCACTGACGCCTTGGCACCCAGCGGCGCCAGCGTCGCCGCAACGTCCCAGCCCAGGTTCGCGGCATAGCAGAACACGCGATCGGCCGCAGCGAGGCTGCCCGGCAGCGCGTCCTTGACCGCACCCATCTTCATTGTGTTGGACCGCGGCTCGAGGACCGCGAGAATCCGCTCGTTGCCCACCTTGCGGCGCAGTCCGTCGAGCGTGGTCGCGATGGCCGTCGGATGGTGCGCGAAATCGTCGTGGACGGCGACGCCGCGCTCGATGCCGCGCAATTCCAGCCGTCGCTTCACGCCGTGGAACGCCGCCAGCGCGGCGAGTCCGTGCGCGACCGGAACACCAGCATGCCGCGCCGCGGCGAGGGCAGCCAGGGCGTTCATCTGGCTGTGCCGGCCGGCTTGCCCGAACGTCAGCGTCCCTTGCGCCGCTCCACCCAGCAGAATCGTGCCGTCGACGGCGATCGTCCAATCCGGGCCGGTGCCGGCCACGTCGGCAAGGCCGAAGCGCTCCAACTCGCTCCAGCATCCGCGGGCGAGCACGCGGGCAATGCTCGCCTCGCCGCCGTTGGCGATGATGCGGCCGTTGCCGGGGATCATCCGGACGAGATGGTGGAACTGCGTTTCGATGGCCGCCAGGTCAGGAAAGATGTCGGCGTGATCGTATTCCAGATTGTTGAGGATCGCCGTGCGCGGCCGGTAGTGGACGAACTTCGAGCGCTTGTCGAAGAATGCCGTGTCGTATTCGTCGGCCTCGATCACGAAGAATGCACTGTCCATCAGGCGGGCGGAGACCGGGAAGTCGACCGGCACGCCGCCGATCAGGAATCCCGGCGCGAGTCCGGCATGCTCGAGGATCCATGCGAGCATCGCCGAGGTCGAGGTCTTGCCATGCGTACCGGCCACTGCCAGCACCCATTTGTCGCGCAGCACGCTTTCGTACAGCCACTGCGGACCCGAGATGTATGGCAGGCCGCCGTTGAGGATCGCCTCCATCAGCGGGTTGCCGCGGGAGACGACGTTGCCGACGACGAACACTTCGGCGCCCTTCGCCGCAGTCCCAAGCTGCACGGGGTCCCAACCTTCGGTGAGGCCGATGCCGAGTGCCGACAGTTGCGTCGACATCGGCGGATAGACATTGGCATCGCAACCGGTCACGGTGTGGCCGGCGCTCTTCGCGATCGCCGCGATGCCGCCCATGAACGTGCCGCAGATGCCGAGGATGTGCAGGTGCATCAGGCAGCCCGTACTGCAACCGTCGGCGACGCATATCGGCGCCAGCCGCGCGCGAACCAGATCAGCGTCGCGACATTGCCTGCCAACACGATGCCGAAGGCCACGCGCAGACCTCCCGCCTGGTCGAGGCCGAGTCCGCGGCGCGCTGTCTCCGCGACGACGCCGATGCCCCACTGCGCCATGAAACTGCCGCCGAACATCATGAGATTGAGCGCGGTGTTGGAGCGGCCGGCCAGGTCGCGGCCGAAGCCTTCGTTCAGCACCGCGAACGCCAGCACGTTGACCGACGTCCCCAGGCCGTAGAGCGCCCACCACAGGATGCCACCCGGCAGTCGAACGCAGATCGCGGCCAGCGCCAGCACCGCCAGCCCGAAACCGGTGGCGAAGATGTGCCGCGCGTGCACGCCACGCCGCGCGAGCCGGGTCCCGAACGCACCGAGCGCGACAAACCCGACGAGGATCGCGGCACTCATCCACAGCAGATGCCGCGCCGCGCCGGACCGCGTCTCCCCCTGCACCTCCATCAGCCATGGGACCGCCCACAGACCCTGGATCGCGAAGAACGAACCCATGCAGAACGCGCCCAGCGGCGCGATCCACCAGAAGCGGGGGTGCCGGAACACGCCGCGCACGCCGGCCCACTGCGCGCGAAAGCCCGCGGCATGCACGGGTCTGGCAAGGTCCGGAACCCGCCAAACGATGAACAGGGCGACGGCCAATGTCGTCCCGGCGAGCACCATGAAGATGTTCCGCCAACCGGTGACGCGCAAGGCGAGCTCCAACGGCGTCGTCGCGGTCAGTGCGCCTACGCCGCCGGCGACCATGATCCAGCCGGCCAGCGAACCCAACCGCTCCGGCGGATGCCACACCGCGATCGCCTTCAGCGGCGCCATCAGGCAGGCGCACACGCCGAGCCCGATCACCGCGCGCGCGAACACGAGTGCCGGCAGCGATTCCGCATGCGCGAAGAGCAGCGCGCCGATGGCCGCAATGGCCAGCAGCGCGGATTCGACGCGGCGCGGCCCATAGCGGTCGAGCAGCATGCCGACGGGAATCTGCGCGGCGGCGAACGCGAGAAAGTAGGCGCTGGTCAGGAGCCCCAGCGATGCCGGATCGAGCGCCACGTCGCGCACCAGTTCCGGCGAGATGACCGCGTTGACCGTGCGGAACAAATAGGAGAGCAGGTAGCCGGCGGCAAACGGGAAGTAGATGCGAAGAAAGCTCACGCGCGCCGTTCCGTCAATTGCGGAACGCGAAGGTCATGAATGCATTCGAGCAGGTCAGCAGCAGTGCGCTCACTAGCGCGGGGTGTTGCAGCAGCGATGCAATGGAGGCGGGCGTCATGGCGGGAGTCGGGTCGGGAAGCGCTTCGCATTATCTCCGATATGGACCGGGGATCGACACGTCGGCACGGTTCGCGCAAGCGTACAATGCCGCTTCGCCATCTTTCGGCCTGCGGCGCCTTGGCCTTCACTGGATCCACCGGCCTCCGCCTGCCGACGAACGCCATGGTGGCCTTTGCGCTGGTGCTGATATCGTTGCGCATCGACGCCGCCGACATGACCCACCCCCCGACAGCGCGCAGACCGATCGTCGACACCTACCACGGGGTCGTGGTCACCGACGACTACCGCTGGCTCGAGGACGACAACGCGGCGGACGTGAAGGCGTGGGTCGAGGCGCAGAACAAGCTCGCGCGGAGCTACTTCGACGGCATTGCGCAGCGACCCGAGATCGCCAGGCGCGTCGGCGAATTGCTGCGCGCGAAGACCGTCAATCGCTTCGCTTTCCAGTTCCGCCAGCGGCTCTTCGCAATGAAGCTGGCGCCGCCGGCGAACCAGCCGATGCTCGTCGCGCTGCCTCCCGACGGTGACATCGCGAAGGAAGCCATTGTCCTCGATCCCAACGTCCTGGACGCCAAGGGCCGCACGACCATCGATTTCTACAAGGCCTCCTATGACGGCAAGCGCGTCGTCGTGTCGCTTTCGACCAACGGCAGCGAAGTAGGCACCGCATTCGTCTACGACCTGGCAACGCACAAACGCCTGCCCGACGTCGTCTTTGGCGTGATGAACCCGACTGCGGGCGGCAGCGCCGAGTGGGCACCGGACAACAGCGGCTTCTATTACACGCGCTATCCGCAGGAGGACGAACGCCCGCCGGCCGACCGCCAGTTCTACCAGACGGTTTGGTTCCACCAGTTGGGAACGCCGACCAGCGCGGATCGCTACGTCATCGGCCGCGACTTTCCGCGCATCGCGGAGATCGCTCTGCATGGCAGCCGTGACGGCAAGTACCTGCTCGCCGAAGTGGGCAACGGCGACGGCGGCGAGGTGGCCTTCCACCTGCGCGATTCCGGCGGGCAATGGACGCAGATCGCCGGATTCACGGACGGCGTCAAGCAGATGGCGTTCGGCGAAGACGGCCGGCTGTACGCGATGACCGTCAAGGATGCCCCGCTCGGGAGGATCATCGCCATTCCGCTGGATCGCCCGACGCTCGCCAACGCCGTCGTCGTCGTAGCGGAAGCGAACATCGTCGCCGAGAACGTCACGCCGACCCGATCGCGCCTCTATGTCAAATACCGCGACGGGGGTCCGTCCGTCGCGCGCATGTTCGGGCTCGACGGCAGGAGTTTGGGCGACATCCCGGCCGAGCCGATTTCCGACATCAGCATCGGCGTTGCGCTGACCGGCGACGACGTCCTGGTGCACACGACGAGCTATCTGTCGCCGCCGACGTGGTTCCGTTACGACGCCGCGCGGGACCAACTGTTGGCGACACAACTCAACAGCAAGCCTTCGTACGACTTCGCCGATGCCACGGTCTTGCGCGACGTGGCGATCTCCAGGGATGGCACCCGGGTTCCGATCAACATCCTGTACCGGAAGGGAATGAACCGCAACGGGCGCAATCCGGTGATTCTCTATGCGTACGGCGGCTACGGCATCAGCATGCCGCCCTTTTTCAGCGCCATGAACCGGCTCTGGCTCGACTACGGCGGAGTCTTCGCGATCGCCAATGTCCGCGGCGGCGGCGAATTCGGAGAGCCATGGCACGTCGCAGGCAACCTGACCCGCAAGCAGAACGTGTTCGACGATTTCCACGCCTGCATGCGCTACCTGACCGAATTCAGATACACGAGTGCGGACCGCCTGGCGATCATGGGCGGCAGCAACGGTGGCCTGACGATGGGCGCGGCGCTCACGCAGCATCCGCAGGCGATACGCGCCGTGGTGGGCCAGGTCGGCATCTACGACATGCTGCGGGTGGAGACGGATCCCAACGGACAATTCAACACGACGGAATTCGGCACGGTCAAGGATCCCGCGCAATTCAAGGCGCTCCACGACTATTCGCCGTTGCTGCGGGTCCAGAACGGCGTCGCCTATCCCGCCGTGCTGTTCACGACCGGCGCACAGGATGGCCGCGTGGCACCGTGGCAATCGCGCAAGATGACCGCGCGGCTGCAGGCGGCGACGTCATCGTCGAATCCGCTCCTGCTGCGCACGGAGTTCGGCGCCGGCCACGGCATCGGCACGTCGCTGGCGATTCGAATCGAGGAGCAGGCCGATACCTATGCGTTCCTCGTCGACCAGCTGGGGATCCAGGGGCCGGTTGCCGCCAAGGCCTCGCCCAGGTAGCCCAATTCAATACGCCGCGGCAATCGCCATGGCCCTGGCAACACCCGTTATACAAGTCGAAGGCGCAGACCCGGAACGCCCAACGCCGCATAGTCGCTCGTCCACGTCTCCCCGCGCGTGACAGGCCAGGCGTCCGTAATGGTGCCGGTCGTCACGATCTCGCCCGCAGCGAGTGGCGCGAACTGCGGTTGACCCGCCAGCACCCGCGCCAGATGCGAGAGCGCCAGCGCCGGGCTGCCAAGCACGTTGGCGCCGACGCCGCGATCGACCACCGAGTCGCCGTTGCGCAAGGTCAGCGCAAACACCGGAAGCGCGGCCGCAAGCGCCGCGCGATTGCCGTCGTTGACCGGCACCGGCGTGCCGACAACCAGCGCGCCGTGCAGGCCGAACGCGGCGGTGCAGTCCGGCGCCCTGAATTTCCAGTCCGGGTAGTGGCTTTGCACAATTTCGAAGCCCGCCGCAATCCACGCGACGTGGCGCAGGATTTCCTCCGTGTCGCCCGTGACCGGAACGGGTCCGCGCAGCCCGAACACGACCTCGGGCTCGATGCGCGGCTGCACGAAGCCGTCGAGTGCGAGCACCGCCTGACCGTCGCACGCGTGGTGGACCGTGTGCGTCCACGCATGGGCCCACATCGGTTCGTACACGCCATAGCGCGGCCATATCGTGCGGTTGGTGAATCCGATCTTGCGGCCCGCGGGAACCCAGCCTTGCGCGCGGCGCCGGCGCTCGATCTCGAACAGGACATCGTAGGCGGCAGCGACATCGAAATCCGCGGCCTCCGCAGTGATCGGCGCCAGCATGCTTGCGGAGTCGTAGGCGGCAAGCAACCGGACGGCGAGTTCCTCAACCGCAAACACGCTAGCGTACCCAGCCGAACGCCCGCAGCAGCGCGGTGATCCCTGTCCACAACGCGACGGCGACCACCATGCCGATGATCGCCGCGGCGATGGCGCCCGGCGTCCCGACCCAGCCCAGGCTGGTGACCAGCGCCCACGCGGCGAATCCGCCCAATCCCCCGCAGATGAATATGCCGACGACGCTCCAGACGATGGCCATGCAGGACTCCCGGTTGATCCCTGTAGTATAAATGCGGTCCACCCGCAAATATCCCTGGCCACCGCACACCCGCATGAACGATTCCCATCCCACTGCTGAATCCGCGGCACGGCCTGCCGTGCGCGCGCTGATGGCCTCGCAGATCCGCGAGGTCGCCAACGCCGGCCTGGGTGAAACCGGCGTACTGCCATTCTGGTTCGGCGAGCCGGACGAAGTGACGCCGGCATTCATCTGCGACGCTGCCGCACGGTCGCTGGCGCGCGGAGAAACGTTCTACTCGCAGAATTTCGGCATCCCCGAGTTGCGGGACGCCATTGCCGCGTATGTATCGAGGCTGCATCGGCCGACCGCCAGCAGCCATATCGCCGTCACCGCGTCCGGCATGTCGGCACTGATGCTGACCGTGGAAGCGCTTGTCGCGCCAGGCGATCGGGTCGTCGTCGTCACGCCGTTGTGGCCGAACTTAGTCGAGATTCCGAAAATCCTGTCCGCGAACGTGGTGTGCGTGGCGCTCGACTGCGCGGCAAACGGCTGGACGCTGGACATCGACCGCCTGCTCGCTGCCCTCACGCCCGACACGCGCGCGGTGATGATCAACTCGCCCAACAATCCGACCGGGTGGACGATTTCACGCGCGGATCAGCAGGCGATCCTCGCGCATTGCCGCCGCCATGGCATATGGATCGTCGCCGACGACGTGTACGAGCGGCTGGTCTACGACGGCGGGGCATGCGCGCCATCGTTCCTCGATATCGCCGGACCCGACGAGCGCGTGATCAGCACCAACAGCTTTTCCAAGTCCTGGCTGATGACCGGCTGGCGGCTGGGCTGGATCGTCGCGCCGCAGGCGCTGATGCCTGACCTGGGCAAGCTGATCGAATACAACACGTCGTGCTCGCCGGTTTTCGTGCAGCGTGCCGGCGTGGCGGCCATCACCGAAGGCGAACCGACGATCGCCCATACGCTTGCGCGCTATGCCGCCGCGCGCGATTTCCTCGTGCCGGCCCTGGCGCAATTGCCGCGGATCGACGTGGCGCCCCCGGCGGGCGCGATGTATGCGTTCTTTCGCGTCGAGGGCGTCAGCGACAGTCTGGCGTTCTGCAAGCGCCTGGTGCGCGAGGCGCACCTCGGGCTCGCCCCGGGCAGCGCGTTCGGACCCGAAGGCGAGGGCTTTGTCCGCTGGTGCTTTGCGGCAAGCCCGGCGCGTCTGGCCGATGGCGTCGCGCGGCTCGCGGGCTTCCTCGGCTGACCGCGGTTTCGCTCCTTGCCCAACCGCTATCGATCAGGAAACGCGCGCTCCCACTCTTCGCGGTCGAAGCCGACGATGAGCCCCTGATCGGTTTCCATCACCGGCCGCCGTATCGCCGTCGGGTTCTCGAGCATCATGGCGATCGCAGCGGGGGCGTCGGTGACCGCGGCCTGCTTCTCCGGCGGCAATTTTTTCCAGGTCGTACCGCGCCGGTTGAGCAGCGTCTGCCAGCCGGCCTCCGCGCACCATCCGGTCAGCTGCTCGCGCAGTGGCGGCGTCTTCTTCAGATCGACGAAGCGATAGGAGATGCCGTGCTCCGACAGCCACGCACGCGCCGTCTTGATCGTGTCGCAGTTGGTGATGCCGTACATTCGCATCAAAGGGTTTCCTTCCGTTAACAGGCAGGGCCCGGCCCTGCCGCGTGGTGAGTGAGCGCAGGCGACACCACGTCCCGACTTGCGGACAGTTTCTCCTGCCGACCATTGGCAAGTGTACGCGGTTTGGCGCGGCGCCCGTCCCGAACGCTTGCGCAGGCAATCCGCCGGACGTATAAGTCGAGGCTTCGAGTCCCCGACGGGGCTGTTTCCAGAGCCGGCGATGCATTCGCGCCTGATCCCTGTAGCTGCGTTCGCGCTTGCCAGCCTCATCGGCGACGTATTGCCCGCGCAATCGGCCGACATGGGCAAGACGCTTCGCGTCGCCTTTCCCGTCGCCGAGACCGGATTCGATCCTCAGGCGGCGTCCGACCTCTATTCGTTCGCGGTCATCGGCGCCATTTTCGATCCGCTGTACGTCTTCGACTATTTCGCGCGGCCGGTGCGCATGGTACCCAATACAGCGGCGGGGCTGCCCGAGGTCACGGATGGGGGACGCACTTACACGATCAAGGTCAAGCCGGGAATTTACTTTGCGGCGGATCCGGCGTTCAAGGGCAAGCGACGCGAACTGACCGCGGAGGACTACGTCTACAGCATCAAGCGCATTTTCGACCCCAAGGTCCGCTCGTACTGGGTCTACGTGTTCGAGAACAACCTGATCGGCCTGGACGAGGTGCTGCCCGCTGCGCGCAAAAGCGGTGTTCTGGACTACGACAAGAAGATCGAGGGGCTCCAGGCGGTCGACCGGTATACGCTGCGGATTCGTTTCCGGCGGCCGAACTACGGCTTCGAATGGTGGCTCACGACCAGTTCCCTGGCCGCAGTGGCAAGAGAGGTGGTGGACGCTTACCAGGACGGCTCCAACCGCGTGATGGAAAATCCGGTGGGAACGGGCGCGTATCGCCTCAAGAGCTGGACGCGCGGGCAGCGCATCTTCCTCGAGGCCAATCCGGATTACCGGGAGGTCCTGTTTCCTGCGCCGGGCCCTGGCAGCTCGCCGGCCGACGCCGCGATCGCCAAAGGACTCGTTGGCCGCAGACTGCCCCTCGTCGGCAACATCGACATCAGCATCATCGAGGAAGCGCAGCCGCGCCTGCTTTCCTTCGATACCGGAAGACTCGACTACGTGGAGGTGCCGGCGGCGCTTTCGCCCAACGTGCTCAACGATGCCACGCTCAAACCCGACCTCGCGAAGCGCGGCATCGTTCTTCACCGCGAAATCATGCCGTCCATTTCGTTTTTCTTCTTCAATCTCGATGACCCGCTGGTCGGTGGCTATACACCGGAGAAGATCGCCCTGCGGCGCGCGATCAGCATGGGCTACGACCGGAAGACCGCCATCGCGCAGTTGAACCACGGCCAGGCGATTGCCGCCAACCAGCCGGTCGCGCCACCGCTCTATGGGCACGACCCGAAGTACGTCGCGCCCTACGGCTACGATCCGACCGCGGCGCGTGCACTGCTCGACAAGTTCGGATACCGGGACCGCGACGGCGACGGCTATCGCGAGCTGCCCGACGGCAAGCCGCTGACGCTGGTTCTCGCCTCGACGACGGACAACGCGGCGCGAACGAGCGACGAACTGTGGAAGCGCGACATGGACGCGCTGGGGCTCCGAATCAACTTCCTCAAGAACAAGTGGCCCGAACTGAACAAGATGTCCGAGGCGGGCCAACTGATGATGTGGGGGCTCGGATGGACGAGCGGCATTCCGGAAGGCATCGACAATTACAGCTATTTCGTCAGCACCAACATCGGCACGTCGAACGATGCGCGGATGCGCCTGCCCGCCTTCGACGCGCTGTACGAGAAGTCGCGCCTTCTCCCCGACAGTCCGCAACGGACGGCGATCTTCGACCAGATGAACGACCTGATCTTCAACTACGCGCCCTGGATCCTGACCGACTACGAATACCGCAACGTGCTGGTGCAGCCCTGGGTCAAGGGTTACAAGCTCAACACCTTTGTGTTCCAGCAGTGGCGATACCTGGACGTCGAAGCCCGTCCTTGAGGCGTCAGGAAGGCGCAGGCCGCGCTGCACCGCCGGCGAAATCCCACGCCCGCCCCAGCGCCGCCGACAGCAGCGACTTCGTGTAGTCGTGCTGCGGATCGGCGAACACCTCGGCCACTGTTCCGGATTCGACCACGCGCCCGCCGGACATCACCGCCACGCGATCGCAAACCTGTGCCGCGACGCGCAGGTCGTGGGTGATGAAGAGCATCGCGAGATTCAGCCGCTGCCGGATCTCGTCCAGCAACGCCAGCACCTGCGCCTGGACGGAAACGTCGAGCGCGGACACGGCCTCGTCCGCGATCAGCAGGTCCGGCTCCATCGCCAGCGCGCGGGCAATGCAGATGCGCTGCCGCTGGCCTCCCGAAAACTGGTGCGGAAAGCGGTCCAGCGACTCTGGGTCCAGCCTGACCAGCTCCATCAGCCTGCGCGCGCGATTGCCCGCCTCGCTTCCCGACGTCCCGTAGTTCATCGGCCCTTCCACGATGGCCTGGCCGACCGTGCGGCGCGGATTGAGCGAACGGTACGGATCCTGGAACACGATCTGCACCCACCGCCGCAGCGCGCAGCTGCGTGCGCGAGATCGACGCAAAATCGGCGTCGCCGATCACGATGCGGCCGCTCGAAGGTTCGATCAGGCGGGCGATGCAGCGAGCGACGGTCGACTTGCCCGAACCGGATGCGCCGACGATCCCGGGCGTCCCGCCCTGCCGGATCATTTCCAGAGTTCATCGGTCACTCGGGCTTCCTTGGCGGGTAATTCGTAGCCGTTTGGACGATCATTTGTCACATCAGGCGATAACGGCTAACCTCGCCGGCTCCAACGCACCACGGAGCGAACATGGCCGTCATTGCCGTAGGCGGATTCCAGCACGAGACCAACACCTTCGCGCCGTCGAAAGCGGATTATGCCGCGTTCGAGGACGGCGGGGGCTGGCCGGAGCTCACCTTCGGCGACGCCATCGCGCCACGTCTGGCGGGCGCCAACATCCCGGCCACCGGTGCACTGGATGCGCTGCACGCCGCCGGTCATCGCACCGTCGGCCTGGTGTGGGGCGCCGCTTCCCCTTCCGCGCAGGTGACGCGCGACGCCTATGAGCGGATCGTTGGCGACCTGCTCAGCCGGCTGCAGCAGGCCGGGCCTGTCGACGGCGTTTATCTCGACCTGCACGGCGCAATGGTCACCGAGCACCTCGACGATGGCGAAGGAGAGTTGCTGGCGCGGGTGCGCAAGGTCGTCGGACCCCGCGTGCCCGTCGTCGCGAGCCTCGACCTGCATGCCAACATGACGCGCGCGATGATCGAGCACTCCGACGGGCTCAACGCATATTGCACGTATCCGCACATCGACATGGCGGCCACCGGCGCGCGCGCGGCCGGACTGCTCGAACGCACGATCAAGGCAGGCGTGCCCATGGCCAAAGCGTTTCGGCCGCTCGATTTCCTCACCGGGCTTCCGTCCCAATGCACGTTCATCGAACCCGCCAAGAGCCTGTACGAGCTTTTGGCCCGTCTTGAACGCGAACACGCTACGAGCCTGTCCTTCACGCCGGGCTTCCCGATGGCGGATTTTCCCGAGTGCGGGATGGCGGTGTTCGGTTACGGCCCCGACGCGAAGCGCGTCCAGGCGGCCGTCGATGCGCTCGCGCGCGCCGTGCATGACGCGGAGTCCGACTTCGCGATGGAATTGTACGAGCCCCGCGCAGCCGTCGCCCGCGCGATGCAGCGCGGCGAGCCCGGCGCACCCGTGGTGATGGCCGATACGCAGGACAACCCGGGGGCCGGCGGCAACGGCGACACGACCGGCCTGCTCGCGGCGCTCATCGAACGCAACGCCCGCGGCGCCGTACTGGGACTGCTGATCGATCCCGCCTCCGCACGGCAGGCGCATGAAGTTGGCATCGGGCGCTCGGCCGCATTTCGGCTGGGCGAAATTTCCGGTGTGCCGGGCCACGTGCCGCTTGCCGGTGAATTCACGGTGGAAGCACTGAGCGACGGCAAATTCACCTGCACAGGGCCGATGTTCAAGGGCTTCCGAATGGACCTGCGCCACATGGCGGTTCTGCGGCATGGCAATGTCCGCGTCGTGCTGGCGTCGAAGAAGTGCCAGGCGGCGGACCAGGAAATGTTCCGGCACATCGGCATCGAGCCCAGGCAGCAACATATGCTGGCATTGAAAAGCTCAGTGCATTTCCGCGCGGATTTTCAGCCCATTGCAAGCGAAGTCCTGGTCGTCGCCGCGCCGGGACCGGCAAAAGCCGACCCGACGCTGTTCCACTGGACGCGATTGCGCCCGGGATTGCGCCTGAAGCCCGGCGGACCGGCGTTCCAACCCTAATTTTCAATCCACTGCGACATGCCGCGCCGCTACGTCATTGCGCTGATCAAGCACGAGACCAACACGTTCTCGCCGGTGACCACGCCCCTGTCGTCCTTCGGCCACGGCAATGGCCCCGCGTTCGGCGCCGCGGCACGTGCGCGGTTCGAGAACACGAACACGCCGATGGCGGCCTATCTCGACATCGCGCGGCGCGAAGCGGCCGAAATCGTCACGCCCGTCGCCGCCGAGTCGTGGCCATCGAACAAGGCATCGCGGGCGACGTTCGAGACGTTGCTGGCGCCGCTCGAAGAGGCGGTGCGCGCAGGCTGCGACGCCGTGATGCTCGACCTGCACGGCGCCATGGTGATCGAGGACTGCGACGATGCCGAAGGGGAGATCGTCAGGCGGATTCGCCGCATCGCCCCGCGCCTCCCCATCGCCGTCACGCTCGACTACCACACCAACCTGTCCGGCGACCTGGTCGACAACGCGACGGTGATCACCGGCTACAAGACCTACCCGCACGTCGACATGTACGAGGCCGGAATGCGGGCGGGAGGCATCCTGCAGGGTGCGCTCGACGGGGCGATCGAGCCCGTGATGGCCTGGGGGTGGAAACCGCTGCTCGCGTCGATCATGCGGCACGCCCCCGAAGACGGGCCGTCCGGCGACATTCTCGCGTTCGCGCGGCGCATGGAGGCCGACGGCAATGTCCTGGCCGCCACGCTGCTGCCCTCGTTTCCGCACGCGGACACCCCTTACACCGGTTTGTCCGCCATCGTCGTCGGCGACGCACGCCACGGCGGTCGCGAGCACGCACGCAGCGTGTGCGACCACATGCTGAACATGGCCTGGGAACGTCGCGCGGAATACGTGTTCCACGCGCCGCCGTTGCGCGACTCGGTGGCGGCGGCCAAGACGTTCGGACGGGCCAATCCCGGCGCACCCGTGCTGCTGATCGATCACTGTGACAACTGCGGCTCAGGTGGCGCGCAGGACGTGATGATGGTCGTGGCAGAGATCCTGCAACAGCAACTCGACGACGTCGCGATCGCACCGATCCGAGACGCGCAGGCGGTAGCGACGATGATCGACGCCGGCGCGGGTCAGAACGTGCGCTTGCAGTTGGGCGGCCGGACCGCCATGCCGTCGATCGGCCTTGCGGGCAAACCGCTGGACATCGAGGGCCGCGTGCTGGCCATCACCGATGGCGAATTCGTGGTCACAGGCCCGATGTACACCGGCGTGCGCATGCACCTGGGGCGCACCGCGGTGCTCGATACCGGCCGGGTACAGATCGTCGTCACCGAGCGGCCGCACGAGCCGTTCGACCTCGGCGTGTTCACGCATGCGGGCATCGACCCGCGCCGAAAGCGCCATGTGATGCTGAAGTCCCGCATTCACTACCGGGCTGGATTCAAGGGAATCGCCTCAC
>Ga0209048_10003300_pt1 | contig 15705 bp, 16 predicted proteins | sample FrelakmetCRP12CR_FD_187146 | JGI IMG/M metagenome (GOLD analysis project Ga0209048, IMG submission 187146) | Freshwater lake sediment microbial communities from the University of Notre Dame, USA, for methane emissions studies - CRP12 CR (SPAdes)... | ecosystem: Environmental > Aquatic >... | reverse complement strand
GTATGTCGCTTAATAAATGTGATGCTATTCCCAATACAACGGGTACGAAATACGCATTCGAAAAAAGATAAAAGAAGGATAGAATAATCACCGAGAATACAAGATGTGTTTTCAGAGCGGTTTTCAGCACACCCGTATCAGTTATCGTATTCATAAAGAGTTTAAATTTTCGATAGATCTCGAGAGGGTTTCTGAACGGTCTCAAGCAAGGTTCTTGTTTTGATTTTAAAAGCACAAGTGCGACTATATCCAGGTCGACTGCGGACGATACCAGTCCGCCGACCAGGACCCATTCACTGATTTCAAGAATAGTCTTTTCCGGATAGAGGACAGCTGCAACTGGAGCTATAACCAGACCTGCGATTAAAAAATGGTTGTGAGGCAGCATATTCATTCCTCTCTTGCTTGTTAAGCGGAGTGAAGAAAATACGATACGTGTGGTCCGCTGAGGACTGCCTCAGAGATCATGTACGTCTTTTGCCGGACCTCCTGTCCTTGCCGCTACGTCGATCCGGAAACTTGAGTTCAGGGTCGTCCAATACCCTTTGTTCCCTGCGTGACCTTCGTTCATGCCGGGACCTGCGATCTCTGCGCAGCAGCTCGAAGGTCCAGTCGAGCATTTCGTTCCGCTTCTCCCTGAGAAGGTCCTCATAGGGTGTGTCGGAGTGAAGCGGAGCGGTCTTTACCGGAAATTGATAGTCAGAAATGAGTCCGACAAGAAGCTGCTCTACCCGCGTAAAAACCTCCTTTTCCTCGTCGACGCTGGTTCGATCTTGACGTTCGATCTTCGCAATAAAACCGTTCAACGCGCCCGTGTACTTCGCGATGTGATCATGGATCGCTCCGTACATCCTTGTCAGCGCATTCAAATCTTCATGGGCGATGCTCGAAATCTCCATGGTGAGCTGGTCAACATCTCGTTTTGTCGCCTCAACATACTCTTTCGTGAGCGGCCCCTGGTGCAGAGCGTCCTTGAGCTGTTCCTTGAAATGCTTTTTGACATCCGCGATCTGCTGCTTCTCTTGAGCTCCCGAGATTCGGGACTCCTCGATGGCGGTAAGCGAGGCTTCGGTAAGTTTTTCGATTTTGGTCAGGTTGCCGATTATGTACCCGATAATTGCAATAAGCTCCCGGGAGAGTATTTCCCGGCTTTTCGTGAATCTATCAAGGATCTCTTTTCGCTCATCGATCATGCCTTGCAACCGGTCCAGCCTGGCCGAATCGTCCTTCCCGCTCAGGTTGAGGTTGGCGATCTCTTCCTCGGCGGATTTGATGAAGGAGGCCGGTTTTCTGAAATCAAGCACGGTGAATGCATGCACATGATATTTATACTGTTCGATAGCCAACTTGAGGGCGGGATTAAAAAAACAGGAATGGCGGAGCACGCCGTAGTAGACCTTCTCGCGAAGGTCCTGCCGTCCCACCTCATGCAGTTGACGCTGTTCGTACGCATCGATACGGGCAAGCATGTCGCGATAGATTGCCAGGTCGTCAGCGTGCCGCTCCGTCCCCTCTTCTTTTTTCGGGCTCCCGAGAAAAGCATCAAGCTCTTCCCGGCTCGGGGATATTTCATCGTGCGAACCAAAGCGGAAGCCGAATATGGATTTATCGATCGTCATGGAAATAGTGGTAACGGACCCTTACCTATAATACACACATATACATTATAGTTCAGCGCGTTCTGGAATAGCGTGTCCTCGATCACGGCGGGCACTTGGCGCATACGGATGTAAAGAGCGCAGTGCTCAGGTACCGGTCGCCCCGGTCAGGAAGAATTACGACGATGACGCCGTTCTTCATCTCTTTTGCCTTCTTGATCCCCGCCCACATGGCAGCACCGCTGCTCATGCCGACGAACAATCCTTCTTCTAGCGCCAGCCTGCGCGTAACATTAAACGCATCGTTATCTTCCACAGTCCATTTTTCATCCAGGGCTTTCGGGTTGAATATCTTCGGGATGATTGATTCCGACATGTTCTTGAGGCCCTGTATCTTGTGGCCGAGCGTAGGTTCGACGCCGAGGATCGTGATCGAGCTGTTGTATTCCTTCAACCTCTTGCCTGCTCCCATGAGCGTGCCGGTCGTGCCCATGCCCGCGACAAAGACGCTCACCTCTCCCTTGGTCTGCTCGTAGACCTCTTTGCCCGTTGTCTCGTAATGCGCTTTGATGTTTGCGGCGTTATCGAACTGGTTCGGCATGAAGTAGCCGTTCCTGTTTTCATCATATATTTTATGCACGAGACGGATTGCGCCGTCGGTTCCCTCATTGCCGGGGCTCAATATCAGCTCAGCGCCGAAGGCTTCGAGGACTTTTCGCCGCTCAAGGCTCACGCACTCGGGCATGACGAGCTTTACCTTATATCCCTGGGCCGTACCTACCATCGCAAGCCCGATCCCCGTGTTCCCCGATGTCGCCTCGAGAATGACAGAGCCGTGCTTGAGCGCTTGTTCCTCTTCAGCGGTCTTGACCATATACCAGGCGATCCGGTCCTTCACCGATCCGCCGGGATTGTTCCCTTCGAGCTTGGCATAGAGTCTGACGTTCGGATTGGGATTGATTCTGTCGAGCCGCGCAAGCGGCGTATTGCCGATGCAATCGAGAATGCTCATCGAAGATGTTCCTCCTGATAATGCTTCTATACAGTCCGCGTAGTATAATGAATTTTTGAATGATACGCAATCTCTTTGTGAATCAAGCGTTGACCCTGTTCCGTTTCAATTCCGCGACCTTCTCACACTGGACTCACGGCTTGCTTCCGTGGTACACTGCCCCCGTGATTATCGCGCTCATCATCTTCATCATCACCTACGCCTTCATCGGCTCCGTAGCTAATCTGATCGTCGTGCAACAGGCCGGGGAAAAAATTGAAATCCGTTTTATGGAATATTTACGCATCGGCGCGCTGATCACCGCCGCAACTATCGCAATCGGCATCCTCACCCTTGCCGTAGAAGTACACATAGCACATGGTACGGAAGCCGTTGCAGCAGGGGAGCCAACGCAGCAGATGATGGTGAACATCGTACCTGCGGACCCATCTGCAGGGCCACAAGCATTTCGCGTTGCACGGCTCTGCGATACTCCGGATGCAATGACCCAAGGGCTGCAGGGATTCAGGCAACTGATGCCTGACGAGGCGGCATTATTCGTCTTTGACAAGCCTGAAGCGGTAACTTTCTGGATGGGAAACGTCGCGTTCCCGATCGACATCATCTTTATCAATAGTGATAAAAAGGTCATGCGGGTATATCGAAGCTGTAAACCGGGAAGCAAGGATTTATATCCTTCTGTCAAGCCGGCAAAGTGGGCGCTTGAGATCGCGGCTGGGTCGAGAATCAAGGCCGGGGACAGAGTGAGTTTCAAATAAATTTGAAAATACGAATTCATAAATTGAAATCTGCAATCCCCGCCTCGCTGCGCGGCCGGCCGGGCCGAAATCGGAAATGAGGTTTATGCAAATAGGTTATCGCATTATCAGGCCCGGTGACGTCGGGAAACAACCCCTGCAGTTCGCCCAGATATCGCTCTGGCGAACGGCAAATTGGGGCGTTGCCGACGGTGCACATGCAGTGAAAGAGGCCATTGAAATCGCGGAGGCCTGCAAGTCGCGCGGGATCCGTACGGTATATCATCCTCTCGAATATCCGCTGACCGGCGAGCTCGCACCTCGGAACATGGAGGTGATGCGGCAGCTTGCGGCGGCAAGCGACCTTGGACTCATCATCCACGACGAAGGCGGAGCAGGCGGGAAAAGGCTTTCAGATGAAGAAGAAAAAGCGTATGAAAAAAACATCGCGAAGATAAGCAGCCTCTGCCCTGTTTCGATCGAAAATGCATTCAACTCGGGCGACGTGACATGGTTCTGGGAACGCTTCGTCGTCCCCGCGCCGAAGAGCGTTTCAATAACCCTTGACATCGGGCATATGGAGTCTGCGGATATCAACTCGATCGACTATGTCCGCGACATGCCCGAGCGGCTTATGGAGCGCGTGAATTTTGTTCATATGCACCATAAGGCCGAGGAGCGTTATGGGATCAAGGACCACTGGCCGCTCGAGCCGGGATGCCGGGAGATCGAGGCGCTGAAGATTTTGCTCAGCAGAAAAAAGGATGTCCGCGTGGTACTCGAGCTTGACGCTGCAAAATCAGGCATGAACCGGAGTATCGACCTGTTGAAAAACCTCTAAGACAGGAATGTGGACACGGATCAAATCTGAAAAGGCGGATGAAAATACGCTGGATGAAGCGATAATATTTATTAACGGTTTTCAACGCGCCCATGCGCGTCTATCGATCAAGGCCCGTGTACACGGGAGCTGTGATTCAAAATGGAATCGTTATTCGTGCTCGCAGGCCTTTCACTCTGCCGCGCAAGCGTGCCGAATGGGAAGTGAGAATCCACTGCGTTCAGAACGTTTCTGAAGAAAATCAATGGGTTTCAGTCAACGTTTTCCAGCAGGCCATACGCGTCCATCGATCAAGACCCGCTTGCACAGGATATGTCAATTTTATGGGTTGACATCCAGCGGAAAACATCTTGTTTTTATTCATTCTATTGGTTATAATAATAGTTCTAAATATTTTTTAAAGTGGAGGTTGTAGAATGCCGGTTTATGAATATCAATGCGGGAGTTGTGGCGGTCGTTTTGAGGTCGCCCGGAAGTTCAGCGATCCCGCAATCTCGGAATGTCATTTATGCCATGCAGCGAATGTGCGGAAAGTTCTCTCAACGCCGGCCTTTGTACTCAAGGGATCCGGCTGGTATGTTACGGATTATGCCTCGGGTGACCGGAAAGAGGGGATGGAGGCGGAAAAACCCAAACCGGACCCCAAGCCGGACCCCAAACCGAATACGGGTTGTGCTGCCGGCGCGTGTGGGGGTGGCACCTGTCCTGCAAAAGGCTGAGCCTGATGGAACCCATCCACATCCATGTCCCTTACCCTATGCTGAAAGATGTTTTTGAGATGATACGGCTTCGCCGCTATGATCTCGAGATTTTTTTCCCCGCTGACGTGCTCGATCTAATCGATAAGCCGGGCCTTGATGATCTGATCGGGAGTCTGGACTGGAACCCCGCACTCACGCTTCACGCACCGTTTATGGATCTGAACCCCGGCGCCGTGGACCCCCTGGTCCGGTCGGTAACGCAGCTGCGATTTCGCCAGTTCTTGAATGTCGCCGCAATCCTCAAGCCGCGCGCCGTGGTGTTTCACGCAGGCTACGACAAGTGGCGTTACAGCGGGCGCAAAGACATCTGGCTCGACAACAGCATTGATACCTGGCAAAAGGTCATGGACACGGCATCCAAGATCGGCTTGCGCGTGGCCGTCGAAAACGTGTTCGACGACGACCCTGATGCGCTCCGGCTGCTCATCGAGAAGATCAACAGCCGGGACTTCGGGTTCTGCTTCGATACGGGCCACTTCAATCTCTTCACAACCGTCTCCATGGAGCAATGGTTCGACTCTCTCGGCAGCCATCTGGCGGAGGTGCACCTCCATGATAACGATGGGACGGCCGATTCGCATTGGGCGCTCGGGAGGGGCAACATTGATTTTAACAAATTTTTCACCCTGATGCGTAAACGCGCTTCCATACCGGTCTTTACCGTCGAGGCGCATGACAAACAAGACGTCGAAATAAGCCTGGAACGGGTGAGGGCGCTCGTCAACAATAATTATCCTTGAGGGGTTTACCTTGACACTCACTACTGGTTCGCATAGACTAATATTCATGAAATACACCGGCGTTATTCTCTTCTTATTGATTGTTGTCAGTTCCTGTTCGTCGCTTCCCCCGAGGCAATCCGACGTCAAAATCGGAACCGTCGGCATTGACGTACGTGCGCAGGCCGATGCCTACTACCATTTTATGGTCGGCAATTCCCATGAACAGGGGGGAGAATTCGACGCGGCAATGAAGGAATACGAAGAGGCTTTCCGTCTGGACCCACACGCATCAGAGATAGCGTTCTCGCTTGCCTCTCTTTATCTGCGCATGGGGCAGCTTGACCAGGCTGCCCAATATGTGAAGAAAGCGACCGACCTGCAGCCGGACAATACGCGCACCCTCCTGCTGTTAGCCAGCATTGCAACCAATAAGAAAAAGTACGATGAGGCAGTGAATGCGTACCGCAAAGTGCTCGCGATCGAGCCCAAGCAGGAGGACGCCTATGTTTATCTCGGATCGCTCTATTCTTCTTTAAAACGGTATGATGACGCCGTGGCGACCTTTCGATCCCTTGAGAAAATCAATCCCGGCTCCCTCATGTCACCCTATTACCTCGGTAGGATTTTTACGGAGCGAAAGATGTATAACGAGGCGCTAGCTGAATTTAAACGCGCTATCTCCGTCAACGACGATTTTGAACCAGCCTATACCGGCATGGCCTTCGTCTATGAACTGATGGACAGGATTCCTGACGCGATCGAGGCTTACAAAAAAGCCATTGCCGCTAATCCCCATATGATTGAGCTCCAGCAGCACCTCGCACAGCTCTACATCCAGCAAAACGCGCTCGATGATGCCCTGGTGTCGCTCAAACGGGTCGTTGCCGCTGATCCCCGGAATTATGATGCTCTCGTGAAGATAGGGCTCATCTATGCCGAACAGAAGAAGTACGAACAAGCTCTGGAAGCTTTTCAAGCTGTTTCTCATGCCGTGCCAAAGGACTTGAAAATCAAGCGGTACCTTGCCTCCACGCTCGTGGCCGCCGGGCGGTATGAGGAAGCGCTCGCGGAATATAAAGCCATCCTGGCAGCAATGCCCGATGACACCGACTCACTGCTCCAGATCGCCTCTATCTATGCGCAGTTGAATCGCACAGCAGATGCCGTCCCTTTCCTCGAAAAGGCACTCGCGGAGCAACCTGGGAAGCCCGAACCGTATCTTTATCTCGCCAACGCATACATGGAGCTCGAAAAATATCGGCAAGCGGTGGACATCCTGAACAGGGGCCTTCAGATGACGCCTGACCGGGATGATTTGCTTTTCAGCCTCGCGGTCGTTTATGAAAAGATGGGCAAGCGCGATGAGATGATCGCGGCTCTCAAAAAGACCATTGAGCTCAAGCCGGACAACGCTGATGCATTAAACTATCTGGGATATTCCTATGCCGAGAAAGGCGAAAAACTGGACGAGTCGGTACAGCTCATCAAGCGTGCGCTTGTGATCAAGCCCGATAACGGCTACATCCTCGACAGCCTTGCCTGGGCATATTATCAAAAAGGCATGCTGAACGAGGCGCTCGAGGTAATGAAAAAGGCGGTGTTGAAGGAGGGAGAAGACCCCGTGATGCGCGAGCACTACGGCGACATTTTTTTGAAGCTCTCCAAAAAGGCCCAAGCCAGAGAGCAGTGGTTGATGTCCCTCGAGCTCGACCCCAAGAACCAGAAGCTCCGTGAAAAGTTCAAAGCAGCGGCGTTCGGCAACCCCGACGAGCTGTTGAAAGACATAAAGCCGAAGAAAAAAGGCAAGAAGTGAAGACCTCCCGGCTCATTTCCCTCATTCTCATTTTGCTTCTGTTCGCGTGTTTTCCTAAAAAGCCTGAGATACCCCTGACCGAAGTCGCGGCCGGCCCGCTGCTCCAGGCGCTGAAACAGCGGCGACAGTCCTTCGGAGGACTCAAGGCTGTGGCGAGCGTCCAGGTCACCAAGTGGGGCAGGAAGCGGACGTTCGATACCGTTGGTATCGTGCTCGACGGACAACGCAGACTCCGTATGGAGGCATATGGGCCTTTGGGCCAGACCATCATCGCCCTCGTTTGGGATGGAAAAGACGTTCTCCTACACCGGCCTGACAACGATAAAGTCGAGCGGCAGGGACAGGCCGGGCTCGATCAAATCCTCGGCCAGGGGTTGGATATGCAGGAGTTCTGCGCCCTGCTCTCCGGGAATGTCCCGGAACTTATACGGCCCTACGCTGCCGTGCAGTTTTGCGGGCAGAACGGCGACTGTGTGCTTGAGGTTCGCCATGATGACAGCTTACGACGAGCGCAGGTGCAATATTCCACATCCGGTTCGTCGGAGGGGCCCCGGCTTGTTTCACAGGAGTTGAGCAGGTCCGGAAAGCTCATGTACGAGGCGCGATTTGACCGGATGGAACAAGTCGCACGATACCGCCTTCCGATGAAAATCGAGATCGAGAACCCCAACGATAATCTACTGCTTACGATTGAGTACAGCGACGTAGAAATGAACGCTCCGATTGGTGATGAGGCTTTCATGTTTTCGGATGGGGAAGTACGATGAATACGATCACACTCCGGTCTCCGGCAAAAATCAACCTCTGCCTGTCGGTCCTGGGAAAAAGGCCCGATGGGTACCACGACGTGGAAATGCTCATGCAGATGGTGAGTCTTTGCGACGAGGTGACCGTGGCCCTTGATAATACGGGCATCATCGTCAGATGCAATACCAGCTCCGTGCCGTCAGGAAAAGAGAACATAGCCTGGAAGGCTGCAGCAGAGATGCTCAAGATTTCCGACGGGAATCCCGGTCTCACGATTCAGATTAAAAAAAACATACCCGTTGCGGCAGGGCTCGGCGGCGGGAGCGGCAACGCCGCCGCAGTGCTCGCGGCGGCAAACAGGCTGCTCGGTACAGGGCTCGACCGGAACCAGCTTTCAGAGATCGGCGCCCGGATTGGTATGGATGTGCCCTTTTTCTTCTCCGGGCCGACGGCCCTGGCCGGTGGAAGGGGAGAAATACTCACGCCGCTACCTTCGCTGCCCTCATTCTGGGTTTTGCTCGTCAATCCGGGGTTCGAGACGTCCACAGCCTGGGTCTACAAAAATTTAAATTTGAGGTTGACAAAGAAAGTTGAGTGTAATAAAATTGCAAGGCTTACCATCCGAAACATGGCTGCGGGGCTCCACAATGACCTTGAAACCGTGACAAAAGCCGCTCTCCCCGTGATCGGCACGATCGAAGAGGCCCTCGCGTCACAGGGCGCCCTCGGCGTCCGAATGAGCGGCAGCGGGCCGACCGTCTTTGGCATATTCGAAACCGAGGCCGCTTGCAGGGCCGCTGCACGAAACCTCTCCCGCGAGGGGTGGTGGCTCTACCCGGCTGTGACATTGACCGAATCACCGTTCATGGAGCATCTTGCAGGATGGCGAGCACCATCGCCCTGACCGTATCCAGACCCGGCCCAAAACCGATGGCGAGCAATGCGGGGGAGTATATGGAAATCACCGAGGTGAGGGTATTTCTGGTCAATAACGAGGAGCGACTCAAGGCATACGCAAGCATAACGATCGACAATGTGTTCCTCATCAGGGACCTGCGTATCATTAATGGGAATGCAGGATTGTTTGTGGCCATGCCGAGCAGGAAAATGAAAGACGGGACCTTCAAGGACATCGCCCATCCGTTGAATAGCGATACCAGACAGATGATCGAGAAGAAGGTTCTTGCCGAATACGAGCGTGAACTGGTAAATCCCACGAAGCGGGAACAGACTCCGAAGGCGCCTGAAGAACGATAATACTAAACTACAATAATACGAGCTCTGCCGATTCTGCATCGCATAGGAGAGGATAGGCGAATGCCTATCCTTTTGATATTTGTCCGGGCCGACTGCCGCGGTCCGGAATCAGTCTTCGATCGGGGATCGTCTAATGGTAGGACAGAGGCCTTTGAAGCCTTTTATCGGGGTTCGACTCCCTGTCCCCGAACCAGAATGCAGCGAGTGAGGTTACGATGGTATTAGTGAGAGGTCAGGAAATCAAGGTGTTTTCCGGGAACGCCAATCCCGCGCTGGCAAAAGAGATCTGCCTGAAAATAAACATCCCGCTCGGGAACGCGGTCGTCGGCGAGTTCAGCGACGGCGAGATCAACGTGCAGATCAATGACAATGTGCGCGGCATGGACGTCTTCGTGGTGCAGCCCACATCGAGCCCGGTGAACCGGCACCTCATGGAACTGCTCATCATGATCGACGCGCTCAAACGGGCCTCGGCGGCGCGGATCACGGCCGTGCTCCCCTATTACGGGTACGGCAGACAGGACCGCAAGGTGCAGCCGCGCGTCCCCATCACGTCCAAGCTCGTGGCCGACCTGATCACGGCTGCCGGCGCGAGCAGGGTGCTTACGATGGATTTGCATGCGGGCCAGATCCAGGGATTCTTCAATATCCCGGTGGACAACCTTTTTGCCGCATCGGTGATCCTCGAGTATCTCCGGCGGAAGAAGTTTTCGAACTTGGCGGTAGTGTCACCGGACGCAGGCGGCGTGGAGCGCGCGCGCGCCTTTGCCAAGAGGCTCAATGCATCGCTCGCGATCATCGATAAACGGCGGGACAAGCCGAACGTGGCCAAGGTCATGAACATTATCGGCGATATCAAAGGACACGACTGCCTGATCATGGACGACATGGTGGACACCGCAGGCACGTTAACCGAAGGCGCGGCCGCACTCCGGGCGAACGGCGCGGGTAAAATATTCGGCGCCTGCACGCACGCGGTGCTCTCGGGCCCGGCGATATCGCGGATTAACGATTCCGCGCTCGAGGAGTTGATCACGACGAACACTATCGCCCTCGACAGCAAACAGCAAGAATGCAAGAAGCTCACGGTGCTGTCGGTCGCGCCGCTTCTCGCCGAGGCTATTACGCGGATCCATGAGGAGACCTCGCTCAGCTCGCTGTTCGTGTAAGGAAAAAACAACAGAGTAGGACGCAGATGAACGCAGAAAAAGCGGATGTAAAAGATTCGGAAGCGTTTTTTTAATCTGCGCATGTCTGCGAAAAGCTGCATCCAGAATGTAGTAGAAACATATTTGATTCCGTATCGGAGGAGAAATGGAAAAGATAGCATTGACAGCACAGGTGAGAGAAAAGACGGGCAAGGGGGTTGCCAGGGGACTCAGGCGGAGCCGGATGGTGCCGGCGGTCCTCTACTATCACGGCAAGTCCACGCCTATTGCGATCGGCCATAAGGACGTCACAAAGGTCCTCAATTCAGAAGGCGGCGAGCACGCGCTCATCAACCTTACACTTGAAGGGGGCAAGAACGCCGGCGAGCGGATGGCCCTGATCAAGGATTACCAAGTCGATCCTATCAGCGGAACGCTCTTGCATGTGGACCTCATGGAAGTGGCCATGAACGAGAAGGTAAAGATCCAGGTTGCCATCCATATCGTAGGCGCCTCCATGGGCGTGAAGGAAGGCGGTATCTTACAATACGGCCTGCGACAGGTGGACGTCGAGTGCCTGCCGAACCAGATCCCCGATTCCATCAATATCGATATCTCGGCGCTCAAGTTGAATGAATCGCTCCACGTCAGGGACATTAAGGCGATGGACGGCATCAAAATCCTGACCGACCCGGATTCGACGCTCGCGACCATTCAGCCGCCGATTTCCGACGCTAAGCTTGAGGCTATGTTGTCCGTTGCTCCGGCCGTAGAGACCGGTGAGCCTGAAATCGTCAAGAAGCCCAAGAAAGAGGGCGAAGTTGAGGCTGCAGCGCCGGTTGTCGAGGCTAAGGGCAAGGAAGCCGCTCCGAAAGAAGCCGCTTCTAAGGAAGCCGCTCCGAAAAAAGAAGCCGCTTCTAAGGAAGCCGCTCCAAAAAAGGAAGCCGCACCGAAGAAGTAATATTACGTGCGCTGTTCTCCGGGGACTGAATGAAAATCATCGTCGGGCTAGGCAACCCGGGCAGAAAGTATGTACGCACGCGCCACAATGCCGGCTTTATGACAGCCGACGAGCTTGCCGCAAACCTGCGTGTTGATATCACCCAGGAAAAGCACGACTCCCTCCTGGCCAGGGTCCGGATTGATTCCACTGATGCTGTCCTGGCCAAGCCCCAGACGTATATGAATGACAGCGGGAGGGCAGTCGGCGCGATCTTCCGGGACGCGTATGCAATAATTTCCGATCTCATCGTGATCCATGACGAGCTTGATCTTCCACTCGGGTCTGTGCGCGTGAAGATCGGCGGCGGGCATGGAGGCCATAATGGTCTTCGCTCCATTATTGAGTTTCTCGGTTCTGGGGATTTTATCAGGGTCCGGATCGGGATCGGTCGGCCCATACCGGTAATAGATTCAGCGGATTATGTCCTCAGCCCATTCCTGGTTGAAGAGCGGGAGGTCGCGTCCGAGGCCATAGTAAAAGCTGCGGAAGCAGTAAAGGCAATTATCGTTGAAGGCCCGCTCAGGGCCATGAATATTTTCAATCATACATAAATCATGATCAGCAGCCCGGATCTGAAGGACTATTCCGACAGCTCCGGGTTTTTTGTTTTTACAAACCATATTACAAACCATAACAAAGTCACGGAGACACGAAGATGAAAAAATTTCAAATCCCAAATTACAAATAATACCCAAACTCCAATTTCCAAATCGTTTGGAGTTTGATTGTTGGTTATTGGAATTTATTTGTCATTTGATGCTTGAGATTTGGAGCTTTCTTTTTTCTGTTCTCCGATAAATTTATTTTGGAAGTTCTCTATGGGTTTTAACTGTGGCATCGTTGGACTGCCGAACGTGGGCAAGTCCACCATCTTTAACGCCCTGACCTCTGTGGGCGTTCAGGCTTCGAACTATCCTTTCACCACCATTGACCCGAACGTGGGTGTGGTGGACATGCCCGACGAACGACTCGACAAGATCGCCGAGATATATAAGTCTGGAAAGGTGACGCCGACGACCATGGAGTTCGTGGACATCGCCGGGCTCGTCAAGGGCGCAGCGCAGGGTGAGGGGCTCGGGAACAAGTTCCTGGCCAACATCCGCGAAGTGGACGCAATCGCGCACGTGGTGCGATGCTTTGAGGACCCCAACGTGGTGAACGTGGCCGGCAACGTAGACCCTAGGAGCGATATCGAGGTGATTGAGGCTGAACTCATGCTCGCTGACCTCGATGTGATCGAGAAGCGGCTGTTCAAAGCCGAGAAGCTGATCAAGACAGGTGACAAAAAGGCCGTTGATGAAATGGAATTCATGAAGAGGCTCAAAGACATGCTCGGCAGGGCGGAACCCATACGCCGCGTAACGCACTCCGACGAGGAGACGGCATGGCTTAAGAGCTACAACCTGCTGTCAGCCAAGCCCGTCCTCTACATTGCGAACGTGGCCGAGGACATGATCGGCAAAACCGATCCGCACGTGGAGGCTATCAAGAACATTGCGGTAGAAGAAGGCGCGAAGGTCGTGGTCATTTCAGGTCAGGTGGAAGGTGAAATCGCCATGCTTCCACAGAAAGAGCGCAAGGAGTACCTCGCAGGAATGGGGCTGAAGGAGTCCGGTCTCTACCGGATGATCCGCGCAGGATACGATCTGCTCGGCCTTATTACCTATTTTACCGCAGCCGAGAAAGAGGCCCGCGCTTGGACCATCACCAAAGGGACCAAAGCGCCGCAGGCTGCGGGCAAGATCCACACGGACTTTGAGAAGGGATTCATCCGCGCCGAGGTGTTCCACTACGATGACTTGATGAGGCTGGGGACCGAACAGGCTGTGAAGGCAGCAGGCCTGCTCCGCTCTGAAGGTAAGGAGTATGATGTAAAGGACGGGGACGTTATGCTGTTCAGGTTTAATGTGTAGGGTCAGGCACGATCAGCATTAATCTATAAAAAGCATGATAACATGATTCGCAAGGCCATCCAACATCAGGGCCAGTTCAATATCATCCACCACGCCTCCTGGCTTAAACTGGACATTCGTAAAAAAAAATTGCAAATCATCTCAATATCCACTATACTAAAGTCATAAGGGTCATTGCTGGAGGCGTGAGATAACAAGTGAAAAGATCCGACCTGCATTGTGCTATAAACCGTGGGGGGAAGATATATGGATATGTATGTGAACAATAAAAGGAGCAGTGGAAGAATGAAAAGGGAGATCAGCGTGGGAATCAAGACCAAGACAGAAACGAAACAGGCCTACACGATCGACCTTTCCCATGGGGGTATGAGAGTGGGAGGCGCACTTCTGAAGCTTCCCGTCGGAGAGCCGGTGGAACTCACGGTAGATAAAGGGGGAGAAAAGATTCCGTTTCTTGGTCGAATTACACGAGAAGACGGCATGTACTACCTCAGTCGTATCGGTCGCGATGCAAACGCATTTTTCATCCGGATCACTGATGCGCGGTTCTCTACGTTCGTGAGCTCAAATTATCATATATAAAGCCGATTCTTGATACGTTGTTCCTGGGAACATAAGGGCCACCCATATAAATTACATCGCTAACTATAAATAGCCTACGCTACGGCGAGAAAAGATTTTTTCTCGCCGTTTTTGTTAATCTCCCGGTGATATTGTCATCTTTTGTCTTGCAACTGCTGTATTTCGGCGTTACCATCCCTTTAACCAAGATAAGCATTCTTGCCTTTTTTTGTATTGGCGGGCTGCATAATAAGCCTATATTTCATAATAATGACAAATAGTTAATGAATTATCACTCTGCTTGACAGAGTGCTAATCGGGTGATATATTTTATGCAGAAGCACTGTAAAGGTTGCAGCGGAGGTGAATGCCGGTGGAGGAAATGAAACACGATTTCGCTTAACGGTCTCCACATAAGATTGGTTTTTGGGTCATCCTAAGGCCCCACCAGCCAAGGGGAGGAAGAGAAATTAGGTCCGGCCGCACATGATTCTCGATGTGGAGATCGTAATCATAAGCAAAAAGGAGGGGTTTCTATGAAAAGCTTAGTTCGGTGGGATCCCTTTCGGCTGATTGAAAGGTGGGATCCAAGAGATGAATTTCGCGCAATGCAGAGTGAAATGGACAGGCTGCTTGGTAGAATACTCGGTACAGAGCTTACGAGTGAAGGGCGGAGAATCGCGAATTGGATGCCTTCGGTAGAAAGCTATAGGAAAGAGGGGAAACTTGTGTTCCGGGCAGAACTTCCCGGTGTGGACCCAAAGGATTTGGATGTCAGCATCACCGACAGAGAACTTGTTATCAAGGGTGAACGGAAGCAGGAGAAAGAAACAAAGGAAGAGAATTATGAATACCGGGAGATCGCCTATGGTTCATTCGAGCGGCATTTCATGCTGCCCGAAGGCGTCAAGGTTGAAGAGCTGAAGGCAACATTCAATAATGGGATCCTTGAGGTCATGGTACCTGCACCGGCGATTTCAACGGCCCGCAAGATCGAGATCGAGACTATGAAGGAAGAGAAGAAACATATCGAAGGTGAAGCCAAGAAGGCTGCATAAGGACCTTAAAGTAAGATTAAGGATCAGCCTGTTACATATTCCCTGTTCGTATGAACAGGGTTTCTTTCACCATCCTGAAAACGAATCGCAGGATGGTTTTTTTTGGAGTTATTACGATTTATTGTCCGATGATGTTTGTGTGTTGTGGTGATACGAGGAAAAATAACCTGGACGTTCCCCAAAAGAATTCATATCAGCGCATAGTTATTGGAGCTACAAACAGTTTATCAGGTTGCGGAATGGAATCGTTATTCATGCACGCAGGCCTTTCACTCTGCCGCGCAGGCGTGCCGAAAGGGAAGTGAGATTCCACGACGCTCAGGGCGGCCCTGAAGGAAATCAATGGGTTTCAGTCAACGGTTTCCAGCACGCCCATGCGCGTCTATCGATCAAGGCCTGTACGCGCAGGAGCTGTGAATATTTTGGGGAACGTCCTGAAAATAACCGCTTGACACAAAACAACCACTATGTTAAATTATTAGCACTCTAATCAAGTGAGTGCTAATGGGGTTTGCGGAAGATATAGACGATATA
>Ga0209048_10003299_pt1 | contig 15713 bp, 12 predicted proteins | sample FrelakmetCRP12CR_FD_187146 | JGI IMG/M metagenome (GOLD analysis project Ga0209048, IMG submission 187146) | Freshwater lake sediment microbial communities from the University of Notre Dame, USA, for methane emissions studies - CRP12 CR (SPAdes)... | ecosystem: Environmental > Aquatic >... | reverse complement strand
CTCGTGCGCCTGGCCTGCGGGCCCGCGCACCGGATCGTCGTGCCGGGTGGCATGCTGGTCGGCGCCATCCTGGTCGTCGCAGCGGACACCGCGGCGCGCACGCTGGTCGCGCCGGCGGAGCTGCCGCTCGGAGTCTTCACCGCGCTGATCGGCACGCCATTCTTCGTCGCGCTGCTGCTGCGCCAGCGTGAGACCTGGAACCTCTGATGCTCGCCGCCGAACACGTCAGCGTTGCCGTCGACGGCGTCGCACTGGTGCGCGACGCAAGCATCGCGGTGCATCCCGGCAAGGTGGTCGCGGTCATGGGCCCCAACGGTGCGGGAAAGTCGACATTGCTGCGCCTGCTTGCCGGAGATCTGGAGCCGGACGCCGGCGGCGTCGCGCTCGACGGCGTCGCACTGAAAAACGTGTCGACGCTCGAACGCGCACGGCGGCGCGCGGTGCTTCCGCAGCGCGCCTCGCTCGCTTTCGGCTTTACGGTGCTCGAGACCGTACTGCTTGGGCGCTATCCGCACGGTGGCGACAACGCGCGCGGCGCCGACATCCGCATCGCCCGTGACGCGCTGGTGCGCGCCGGGGTTGCCGGATTCGAGACGCGCTTGGCTCCGACGCTCTCCGCGGGCGAACTCGCGCGGGTCATGCTCGCGCGTGCGCTGGCGCAGATCGAATGTTCCGGCCACTCGCGTTACCTGCTGCTCGACGAGCCTACCGGCAGCCTCGACCCGGCGCACCAGCATCACGCCATGCGCCTCTTGCGCGATGTCGCCGGCAAGGGTGACGTGGGCGTGCTGATCATCCTGCACGACCTCAACCTTGCCGCGCGCTATGCCGACGAGGTGGTGCTCATGCGCTCGGGATGCGTGATTGCGCGCGGATCACCGGACCAGGCGTTGACGCCGCTGCAGATCGCGGCCACCTTCGATGTCGAAGCCACGATCCTCGCGCACCCGACCGGAGCGCGGCCGGTCATCGTCGTCAACGGGTGACGGTCGCGCCGGAGTCATCGCCCGGCGTTGCCCCGTGCAGCTGCCGGGCGCCAGTCGGCAGCGGCTATGTGCAGAACAACGGCCGCAGGCCGCCTGGCGGGCAAATCCCCAATTCGGTAATCAGGCCGGTGATGAGGCGGGCGGGCGTAACGTCGAAAGCCGGATTCGCGACCGCGGTGCCGGCGGGTGCGATCATCGCCGCTCCGAGCGCCGGGGACAGCACTTCCTCGGCGTCGCGCTCCTCGATGGGAATGCCGTCGCCGTCGGCAAGCGTCCAGTCGATCGTCGGCGAGGGTACGGCGGCGTAGAACGACACGCCGTTGTCCCGGGCGGCGAGCGCCTTCGCGTAGGTGCCGATCTTGTTGCAGACGTCGCCGTTGGCGGCCACCCGATCCGCGCCGACGAGCACGATGTCGACCCGACGCTGGCGCATCAGCGCCGCGCCGGCGTCGTCGACGATCAGCGTATGCGGCACGCCGTGCGCGCGCAGCTCCCACGTGGTGAGCCTTGCGCCCTGCAGCCGCGGCCGCGTTTCGCTGACCCAGACATGCACCGGAACACCGGCGCGATGCGCGAGGTAGATCGGTGCCGTCGCAGTGCCGAGCCCCAGCGTCGCCAACGCGCCGGCGTTGCAATGCGTCATGATCTGCACCGGCGTGCGCTGCTGCGCCAGTTGCTCGATCAAAGGCAGGCCGTGGTGTCCGATGGCGAGGTTGAGCGCGGCATCTTCGGCGGCGATGGCGTCGGCTTCGCGCCACGCCGCGTCGGCGCGCGCCGACACCGGCAGCGGCAGGACAAGCCTCAGGCAGCGGTCGAGCGCCCAGCGCAGGTTGACCGCGGTCGGCCGCGTCGAGAGCAGCAGCGCGTGCGCCGCGGCAAGCGCGGCGTTCCCCGCATCGGTGCGCAGCGCGAGTGCGAACCCGTAGGCAGCACACGCGCCGATGAGCGGCGCACCGCGCACCTGCATCGTACGGATCGCCGCTGCCGCGGCGTCCGCCGACGCGATGCGCAGCGTCACCCAGTCGTGCGGCAGCCGCGTCTGGTCGACGATTTCGATTGCATCGCGCCCCGGCAACCCGCGCAGCGGCGTGAAGTCGCGACTAGTCGCGGAAGGATCGGCAGGCACGGGCATAGTGGCTCCAACGAGGCAGGCCAGAAGCCTACTTCAGCACCTGCACTATGTTGTTGAAATCGTCCGTCCACGGCTTGAGATCGGGGCGTGGCTCGATGGGCTTGGCGACTTCGCTGATCTGCGGGACCTCGAGCGCGGCCTTGCTGTCGGACAGCAGCACCCAGTCACTTAAACTACCCATGGGGGCTTCACCGTCGTCGCTGACCAGCACCACGTGCATGCCCTGCGCATCGGCGAGGCGCTCGACCACGGGAATCAGGTTCAAGAAACGGTTGGTCACGTGGAAGGCAATGATGCCGCCCGGCTTCATGTGCCTGCGGTAGATCGCCAGTGCTTCCATCGTCAGCAGGTGCACGGGGATCGAATCGCTGGAGAATGCATCGATGGCCAGGACGTCGTATTGCTGCGCGGGCTCGCGCTCGAGGGTGAGGCGTGCGTCGCCGAGCGCGGTCTGGATCATCGCGTCGCTGCCCTTGAGATACGTGAAGTCCCGGTTGGAGACTTCAATGACCCTGGGATTGATGTCGTAGAAGCGGTAGACGTCGCCCTTGCTGCCGTAGGCGGCGATGGTGCCGGTGCCCAGGCCGATGACGCCGACCTTGATCGGCTGGGTGCTCGGGTGCAGCGATTCGAGCACCCTGCCGATGCCCGAAGTCTGCGTGTAATACGTCGTAGGACTGCGGGCGAGTTCGGGCGCGAGATACTGCGTGCCGTGCAGGATCGTGCCGTGAATGAGCGAACGGTGGCGGCTCGGCGTTTCGACGTCGAATTCCTGGACGCGCAACACGCCGTAGAAATTACGCACGGCGAGCAGGGTGTTGGCGTAGAAATCCTTGATCTGCCAGACTTCGGCGCCGACTGTGAACAGCAGCGCGGCGATCGCCAGCGTGACGTACACCGCGTGCGCGCGCCGCATCTGGAACGCGAGCAGCCCCGCGCAGAGCACCAGCCCGAGCGCGAGCTCGAAATACGCAGGCAGGATCAGCGGAGCAGCGATCCCGACGAGCGCCGACCCAAACGCGCCGCCGGCGGAGATCATGAGGTAGTAGCGAGTCAGGTACCGCGGCGAGGGCTTCATGCGCGCCAGCTCGCCGTGACAGAACATGCAGGCGATGAACAGTCCGGCGCAGAACACGCCGATCTGCAGCTCGAGTTGATGCGCGAGGCTGCGGTCGGCGACGGTCCAGCCCATGACGCCCAGCGCCGCGGCGAGCGTCGGCGCGAAGATGCCGCGACGATACCAGCCGCTGCCGTCGAAGCAGAGTATGAAGGTGATCAGGTAGATCGCCAGGGGAATCACCCACAGCAGCGGGATCGCCGAAATGTTCTGGCAGATGTGGTTTGACACCGCGAGCAACAGGAACGAGCCCATTGCCGCCAGCACGGCCCACAGCAACTGGCGTCCGCGCGTCGGCGATCCGGCGTCCGGCTCGGTGGCCGAATCGATGGGCATCGCGCCCATCTGCGCAACGATGCTGCGCAGGCTGTACCAGCCGCATGCCGCGCACAGGATCGCAAAGAAAACGTACGCCGCCGACCAGCCCCACGATTGCAGTCGCGTCGCGACCCACGGTTCCAGCGCAAAGGGATAGCCGACCAGCGCGAGCATCGACGCCAGGTTCGACAGCGCGAACAGCCGGTACGGGCTCCGGCCCGGAAAGCTGCGCGTGAACCAGGCCTGGACAAGCGGACTCGTTGCAGCGAGCAGCAAATAGGGCATGCCGATGGTCGCGGTCAGCAGGCCGAGGATCAGCAGCGACGGATTCTCGGTGCCGAGCGGCTTCCATTGCACGCCCGGCACGATCGGCAGCGCGGCACAGCTCACGACCAGCAGCGCCACGTGCAGCCGCACCTGCGCGCGCGGCGACAGTCGGCGCACGACCAGGTCGGCGTAGGCGTAGCCGAGCAGAAGCGTGGTCTGGAAGAAGACGAGACACGTTGTCCACACCGCCGCGGAGCCCCCGAACCACGGCAGGATCTGCTTGGCCATCACCGGCTGCACGAGAAACAGCAGGAACGCGCTGACGAAAATGGCGAGGGCGTAAAGCGGCATCGGAGAAAGTCTGGCGGCGCGCCTGCGCTCTGGCGCGGCTAGCGGGCATTGTACGTGCAGCGCGCAGCGAGCGCACGTCCGCAGATGGGCTTTGCTACAATCGCCGATCCTCGCACCAGTACGCACACGTGAAGCCGCGCAATGTGCTCGTGTTGATGTCCGACGAACACAACCCGAAGCTCATGGGTTGCGCGGGACATCGCGTCATCGCCACGCCGTACCTGGATGCGCTCGCCGCGCGCGGCATGCGCTTCACGTCGGCGTACACCGCGTGCCCGATCTGCGTGCCGGCGCGGGCCGCCTTCGCGGTCGGAAAATACGTGCATCAAATCGGCTATTGGGACAACGCCGACGCTTACGACGGCGCCATCCCGAGCTGGCACCATCGCCTGCGCGCCGAGGGCCATCGCGTGGTGTCGATCGGCAAGCTGCACTTTCGGGGCCGTCCCGGCGACGACCACGGCTTTTCGGAAGAGATCGTGCCGATGCACGTCATCGATGGTGTCGGCGATGTGAAGGGGCTCATCCGCACCGACATTCCCAAACGTAACGGCGGCGACAAGATGGCGAAGCTGGCCGGGCCCGGCGAAACCGCGTACAGCGTCTACGATCGCGACATCGCGGCGCGCGCGCAGATCTGGCTGCACGAGGAGGCACCCAGATACCGCGACCGCCCGTGGGTGTTGTTCGTATCCTTCGTCGCGCCGCACTTCCCGCTCACCGCACCGCCCGAATGGTTCTATCGCTACTGGCAGCAGGACTTGCCGATGCCCAAGCAATACGCGCTGGCGGAACGGCCGCGCCACCCCTATCTCGCCGACTACGCTGCTTGCGTCGACTACGACACGCACTTTCGAGCGCCCGAGGTGGTCAAGCGCGCGCTTGCGGGCTACTACGGCCTCGTCAGCTCGATGGACGAGAATTGCGGCAAGGTCCTCGGGGCGCTCGATGCAGCGGGGCTCGCCGCGACCACGCAGGTGATCTACACCAGCGATCACGGCGACAACCTGGGCGCGCGCGGCCTGTGGGGCAAGTCGACCTTGTACGAAGAGTCGGCGGGCGTGCCGCTGATCATCGCCGGACCGGATTGGCCCGAGGCAGCGGTGTGCACGACGCCGGTCTCGCACATCGACTGCGCGCCGACCATCCTCGAGGCCGTCGGCTCGCCGGCCTGCGCCGACGTGGCGGCATTTCCCGGACGCTCGCTGGCGTCCGTCGCGCGAGGCGCGCAGCCGGCGCGGCCAGTGCTGTCGGAATACCATGCCATCGGCTCGGTCGCCGGCGCGTTCATGCTGCGTCACGGGCCGTGGAAATACTGCCACTACGTCGCGTATGCGCCGCAGCTTTTCAATCTGGACAGCGATCCGGAAGAATTGACCGATCTTGCCGCCGATCTTCGCTACCGCGACGCCCTGGCGTCGTGCGAGGCGGCACTGCGCGCGATGCTTGACCCGGCGGAGGTCGACGCGCGGGCGAAACGGCGGCAGGCGCAATTGCTGGCGAGTTTCGGCGGACGCGACGCGGCGCTGGCGCGCGGCGATCTCGGCTTCACGCCGGCGCCCGGCACCCAAGCCGATTTCAACTGACACCGGGCATTACGCGATGCCCGGCGCGCGGAGGAGACAATGCAACAACCTGCGATGGTGACGGTGGCATTCGCGGCGGCGGCCGCGCTCGGCCTCGGCGCGGCGAATGTGGCTCACGCGCAATATCCGACCAAGCCGGTGAAGCTCATCGTTCCGTTCATCGCCGGCAGCGCGCCGGATGTGCTGGCGCGCGCCGTCGGGGAAAAGCTCGGGCAACGCCTCGGGCAGCCGGTGGTGATCGACAATCGCGGCGGGGCGGGTGGCAACATCGGCGCGGAAGCTGCCGCCAAGTCGCCTGCCGACGGTTACACGCTGTTGCTGGCCACCAGTAGCCACGTCGTCAATCCGAGTCTCTATGCACGCGTGGGCTACGACCCGGTCAAGGATTTCGCACCCGTCGCGTTGTTGATGAAGCTGCCTTCGCTGCTGGTCGTAGCACCCGACCTGCCGGCCGCCAGCGTCAGCCAGTTGATCGCGCTGGCGAAGGCCAAGCCCGGACAATTGAACTACGGCTCGGGCGGCAACGGCAGCCTGGCGCATCTCTCCGGCGTGACCTTCGTTACCATGGCCGGCCTGGACGTCACCCACATACCTTACAAAGGCGCGCCCGAGATCATCACCTCGTTGCTGTCGGGGCAGACGCAATTCGGCTTTCCGACGTTTTCCACCGCGCTGCCGCAGGTCAAGGCGGGCAAGCTCAAGGCGTTGGGTGTGACCAGTGCGCGGCGCAACCCGCAGCTGCCCGAGGTGCCGACGATGCTGGAATCGATGAGTCCCGGTTTCGAGATCGAAGCCTGGTTCGGGCTGTGGGCACCCGCGGCAACGCCTCCCGACGTTGTGCGGCAGCTGGGCGCCGAGGTCGCGGCGGTGCTGCGCGATCCGGCGTTTCGCGCGCAGCTGGCAAGCGACGGCAGCGAAGTCGTCAGCGGCACGCCCGAGGAATTCACCGCCTACGTCAAGACCGAAGCGGCGAAGTGGGCGAAGATCGTGAAGGATTCAGGCGCGAGGATCGACTAGGGGCGCTGTCAGAGCGCCGGCTTCTGCCGGAAATAGTCGAGCCGATCGATGGAACGGACCTTGAGCTCGCGCACGTCGATGCCCTGCAGTACCCGCAGCGGAATATCGCTGCCTGCGGCACCGCGGCCCCAGACCTTGCGGTAGAAATCGGCCTGCGAGCGCACGCCCTCGCCGCCGACGGCGAGGATGATGTCGCCCTTTTGCATGCCGGCGAGTTCGGCCGGACTGTCCGGCGCGACGCGCACGACGACGAGCCGCCCCTGCACTTCGTCGGCGGCCACGCCCAGCCACGGCCGCGCGGGACCGGCGCGCCGGCCCGTGCTGATCAGCTCGGCGAGGACCGGCTTGAGCGCGTCGATGGGCACGAACATGTTGCCGGGCACGCGTGGATGGGTGTCGGTCGCATCGCGCACGATGAGCGAGCCGACACCGAGCAGCGTGCCGTCGGTCCCGATCAACGCGGCGCCGCTCCAGTCGAGCGTCGGTGGCGAGGTGAATATCGCCGAATCGAGCATGTATTCCCAGTTGCCAGAGAACATCCGCCGCGACACGACGCTCGCCCGCGTGGCTTCGCTTCTTCCACCGGCGTTGACGACGAGCACCGGGTCGGACTCCGCGAGCTTGCTCGAATCGCCCAACGGCAACGGCGGGATATCCAGGGGCGTGATCGCCCGTACCAATCCGAGGCCGGTGGCGTGGTCGTAGGCGACGACGCGCGCCGGTAGCGCCCGGCCGCGGTCGTCGATGATCCTGACCTCGTCGGCTTCGATGAGCAGGTAGCCGATGGTCAGGACCAGGCCGTCCTTGCCGATGACGATGCCGCTGCCCTCGCGCTCGGCACCGAGCGTGGCCTTGCTGCGCGCATCGGGCAGCGCACGGGTCTCGATCCTGACGATCGCCGCGAAGAAGGCGTCGGGACCCACCGCTGGCGCGGCAGAATTGCCGGGTGCTTCCGCCGCCTCGGCAAGGATCGGGCCGCAGGCGAGCGCCACGAGGACGAGGGCGTCGAGCATCCGTCTTGCAAACCAAGCGGTGGGTCGTGCAATCATGGCGAACTCCCGGAGCAAAGCGCGGACGTTTCACGCACCACGTCGTCGAACTATAGCGCGATCGGCGCGCAGCGAAAACGCCGCGCCGCCGCGCGGGCATGCCTGGCACGCGGGCAGTTATAATGCCTGAAACACGCAGTGACCCAAGGAGGGATTGCTTGAAGACGAGCGCGGTTGGCCCGGCGGATCTTGCGCGCTCGGTGCTCGCCGTTCCGCCGCTGGCGCGCAACCGCGACCTGACGCTCAATCCCGGCGCGAACGCTGCGCTGATTCGGCATCTCGAAGCCGGCGGCGTGTCGACGCTGCTCTACGGCGGCAACGCCAACTTCTACAACGTCGGTCTCTACGAGTACGGAGCGATCCTCGATTTGCTGGAGCAGACCGCCGCGCCGGAGACCTGGGTCATCCCGTCCGCGGGGCCCGATTTCGGCAAGCTTCTCGATCAGGCGCGGGTGCTGCGCACGCGCGCCTTTCCGACGGCGATGGTGTTGCCGCAGGCCTTCCCCGCCACCCCCGATGGCTGCGCAAAGGCGATTCGCATGTTCGCGGAGAGCTACGGGCGCAAGGTCATCGTCTACATCAAGGCCGAGAATTACCTGACACCCGCGCACGTCGCTCGGCTGGTCGGCGCGGGCATCATCGCGGCGATCAAGTACGCCGTAGTGCGCGACGATCCCGCCGACGATCCGCTGCTGCGCGCGATCCTCGACCGCATCGACTCGAAGCTTGTCGTCAGCGGCATCGGCGAGCGTCCTGCGGTCGCGCACCTGCGCGCTTTCGGGCTCGCGGCGTTCACGTCGGGGTCGGTATGCGTGGCACCGCGCGGTTCGACGCGCATGCTCGCTGCACTGCACGCCGGCGATTATGCAACGGCGGAAGCATTGCGTTCCGCCTACCTGCCGCTCGAGGACCTGCGCGACGCGCATTCGCCGATTCGCGTGCTGCACGAGGCGGTGACGCTCTCCGGTCTCGCCGACATGGGCCCGCTGCTGCCGCAACTATCCAACATCGATGCCGCGTACCACGCCGCGATCCGCGCGGCAGCGCAGGCGTTGCTCGCCCACGACCGAGGACTTCCATGACCACTCGCCGCAAGACGCCTGAACAACTCCGCTCGCACCGCTGGTACGGCAACAACGACATGCGCGCGTTCGGCCATCATTCGCGCACCGCACAGATGGGGTATTCGCGCACCGACTATCTGGGCAAGCCGATCATCGCGATCATCAACACCTGGAGCGACATCAACTCGTGCCACTCGCATTTCCGGCAGCGCGCCGAGGAAGTCAAGCGGGGCGTGCTGCAGGCGGGCGGTTTCCCGCTGGAAATGCCGGCGATCGCGCTGGCCGAAGTGTTCCAGAAGCCGACGACGATGCTCTACCGCAACCTGCTGGCGCTGGAGACCGAGGAGCTGCTGCGCTCGTATCCCGCCGACGGCGCGGTGCTGATGGGGGGCTGCGACAAGACCACTCCGGCGATGCTCATGGGCGCAATCAGCATGAACCTGCCGACGATCTTCATGCCGGCGGGGCCGATGCTGCGCGGCAATTGGCGCAACCAGCCGCTGGGCAGCGGCTCCGACGTGTGGAAATTCTGGGCCGAAAAGCGCGCCGGCAACATCACCGACGCGCAGTGGCTGGAGATCGAGGACGGCATCGCCCGCTCCCCCGGGCATTGCATGACGATGGGGACCGCGTCGACGATGACGTCGGCGGCGGAGGCACTGGGTTTCACGCTGCCCGGCGCGGCGTCGATTCCCGCCGCCGATTCGCGGCACGCGCGCATGGCCACCGAGACGGGCAGGCGCATCGTCGACATGGTCTGGGAAGACCTGAAGCCGCGCGATATCGTCACCGCCGCCAGCGTCGACAACGCGATCACCACGGTGCTCGCCCTCGGCGGCTCGACCAACGCCGTCGTGCACATGATCGCGGTGGCCCGTCGTGCCGGCATCGCACTGTCGATGGACCGCTTCGACGAGCTGTCGCGCCGCACGCCGCTGATCGCCAACATCCGGCCCGCCGGCAAGTATCTGATGGAGGATTTCTTCTACGCGGGTGGGCTGCGCGCCTTGCTCGCCGAGATCGGCGACCTGCTCGAACTCGGCGCGCGCACGGTCAACGGCCACACGCTGGGCGAAAACATCGCCGGCGCCGAAGTCTTCGATCACGACGTGATCCTGCCGCGCGACAAGGCGCTGGTCGCCAGCGGGAGCCTGGCCGTGCTGCGCGGCAACCTCGCCCCGAACGGTGCAGTGATCAAGCCGGCGGCTGCCGAAGCGCATCTGCACAAGCACACCGGACCCGCGGTGGTGTTTGCCGACTACAACGACATGGCCGCGCGCATCGACGACCCGACGCTGGCCGTCACTCCGGACTCGGTGCTGGTGCTGCAGAACGCGGGGCCGCTGGGCGCGCCGGGCATGCCCGAATGGGGGCAGTTGCCGATCCCGAAGAAGATTCTCGCGCTGGGGGTTCGCGACATGGTGCGCATTTCCGATTCGCGCATGAGCGGGACGAGTTACGGCGCATGCGTGCTCCACGTTGCGCCGGAATCGTTCGCTGGCGGGCCGCTGGCTTTCGTACGCGACGGCGACCTGATCGAACTTGACGTCGCCGCGCGCAAGCTCGAGCTGAAGGTGAGCGACGCAGAAATGGCCCGGCGGCGCGCGGCGTGGAAGAAACCCGCGCCGAAATACGAGCGCGGTTACGGCGCGCTCTATCAGCAGCACATCACGCAGGCGGACCAGGGTTGCGACTTCGACTTCCTCGAGGGCACCGCGGCGACGGCGGAACCGGAAATTCATTAGAGTGCCTTCTCCCGGATGGAGGAGGGGACCTGCCAACGGGTGCCTATGAGAATCGTTCGACCGCAGCAGTTAATACAACTCGTCGCCGCGATCATGCAGGCCGGCGGCTGCGCCACTGCCGAAGCGCAGACCGTCGCCCGCCGGCTCGTCGATTCGAACCTGGTCGGCCACGATTCGCACGGTGTCATTCGCGTCGGCAAGTACCTCGAGTGGATGCGCGCCGGATGGGTGAAGGCAAACCAAAAGCCGACCATTGCCTTCGAAAGCGATACGATTGCGATCATCGATGGCAACCGCGGCTTCGGGCAGGTGGTCGGCGAACTTGCCGGCAAGGCTGGAACCGCGAAGGCCGCGAAGTCCGGGATCGCCATGGTGGGTCTGCGCAATTGCGGCCACCTCGGGCGCGTCGGCGAATGGGCCGAGCTCGCCGCGGCGGCAGGCCAGGTCTCGCTGCATTTCCTGAACACGTCCGGAGCGCAGCGGGTCGCACCCTTCGGTGGCAGCGATCGCAGGCTGTCGACCAATCCGATCACCATCGGTGTTCCGCTCGTCGGCGCCGACCCGATCATCGTCGACGTCACCACATCGATGGTCGCCGAGGGCAAGCTCTTCGTCGCCAGCAACAAGGGTGAACAGGTGCCGCCCGGATGGATCATCGACAGGCACGGCAAGCCGACGACCGATCCCAATGCGTTCTACGACGGCGGCGCGCTGCTGACGGTGGGCGCGCACAAGGGTTCGGGGCTGTCGATCGTCGTCGATCTGCTGGCCGGAGCGGTTTCCACCGGCAAGAGCTCGGATCCGGCCGACACGGTATTGCGCAACAACATGTTGTCGATCTATATCGCGCCGGAGGTCTACGACAGCGACGGCGGTGTCGCGCGCGAAGCCGCGCGCTTTGTCGAATGGGTCAAGGCTTCGCCGCCCGCCGTTCCCGGGCAGCCGGTGCTCATGCCCGGTGACATCGAGCGCACGACGCGCGCGCGCAGGTCCGTCGATGGCATCGCCCTCGACGACAAGACGCTGGCCGACCTCATCGTCGCCGCGGAGTCGACGGGCATCTCGGCGGCCACCGCGACGGCTATGATCGGTGCGTAGCGCGAAGCCATTTCGAGGAGGTATCGCATGTGGCCGATGCATCGATGGGTGTTGGTCCTGGCGGCGCTCGCTGCGGCGTGGCCGCCTGGGAGCGCATTGGCGCAGGCGTGGCCCAGCAAACCGATCAAGTACATCGTGCCCTTTGCGCCCGGCGGCACCACCGACATCCTGGCGCGTACCATCGGCGAAAAGCTCTCGGTTGCGCTGGGACAGCCGGTGGTCATCGAGAACAAGCCGGGCGCGGGCGGCGGCGTCGGTGCCGATGTCACCGCCAAGGCCGCGCCCGACGGCTACACGATCATGGGTGGCACCATCAGCACGCACGCGATCAACGCGTCGCTGTATGCGAATCTTCCCTACGATCCGGTCAAGGACTTCGTCGCGGTCACGCTGATCGCGCGCGTGCCCAACCTTCTGGTCATCAATCCCGAGATCCCGGCGAAGAACGTCGCCGAGCTCATCGCGCTCATGAAGGCAAATCCGGGCAAATTCACCTTCGCGTCCAGCGGCAACGGCACGTCACAGCACCTGTCCGGCGAGTTGTTCAAGGCGATGGCGGGCGTCGAAATGCAGCACGTTCCCTACAAAGGCAGTCCGCCGGCGCTGCAGGACGTCGTGGGCGGGCAGGTGTCGATGACCTTCGACAACATCACGACCGCGTGGCCGCTTGCCAAGGCGGGCAAACTGCGCGCGCTTGCCGTGACCACGGCCAAGCGTTCGTCGGTCGCTCCGGAGGTGCCGACGTTGGCCGAATCGGGGCTGCCCGGTTTCGAAATCGGCTCTTGGCAGGGCGTGTTCGCACCGGCTGGCACGCCGCCGGAAATCGTCAAGCGGCTCAATGCCGAAATCGTGAAGATACTGAACCTGCCCGACGTCAGGGAAAAGCTCGTCGCGCTGGGCGCCGAGCCCGTCGGCGACACGCCCGAGCAATTTTCCGCCTACGTGAAGACCGAAGTGGTGAAATGGTCCGATATCGTCAGGAAATCCGGTGCCAAAGTCGACTGATGCCTGGAGAACCGCGATGCTGTTGCGAATGACGAGGCAAGCCCTGCGGCGCGCCCTGGCCGGCGCATTGCTGGCACTGGCAACTGCGACAGGCATGGCGCAGGCCGCGATTGCCGCCGACGCCTACCCGAGCCGGCCGATCCGCATCGTCGCTCCCAGCACACCGGGCGATGCGCCGGACGTGATCGCGCGAATTCTCGCCGAGCGACTGTCGGGCGCGCTGGGCACGCAGGTGTTCGTCGAGAATCACCCGGGAGCGGGCGGCGTGGTCGGTTCGGATATCGTCGCCAAGGCGCCCGCGGACGGCTACACGCTGATCATCGGCAATGCCGGTTCGCACGGCATCAACGCCGCGGTGTACGCCAGGCTTCCCTACGACATCCAGCGGGATTTCGCACCGGTTTCGCAGGTCGCGATCTCGCCCAACATCATGGTCGTCAATCCGGACGTGCCCGCCACCAGCGTGCAGCAGTTCGTCGCCTTCGCCAAGGCTCGCCCGGGCGCGCTGAGCTACGCATCGGGCGGCAACGGCAGCAGCGCGCACATGTCGATGGAGCTGTTCAAGTCGATGACCGGCGTCGACCTCGTGCACATCCCGTACAAGGGTTCATCACCGGCGCTGACCGACGTGGTTTCCGGGCAGGTCGCGGTGATGTTCGTGAACCTGCCGCCCGCCGTGCCACTGGTCAAGGCGGGAAAGGTCCGTGCGCTCGCGGTGACCACGCGCACGCGCTCGGCGTTGTTGCCCGACGTTCCGACTGTGATCGAATCGGGGATCGCCGGCTACGAGACGGTGGCATGGTTCGGCATCCTCGCGCCCGCGGCGACGCCCAAGGACATCGTAGCGCGGCTGTCCGGCGAAATCGCCAGAATCGCGCGTTCTCCCGAGATGCGCGAACGCCTGTTGTCGCTCGGCGCCGAGCCGGTGGGGAGCACGCCCGAGGAATTCGCTGCCATCATCGCGCGCGACATCGCCAAGTGGACGCCGCTGGCGAAAACGGTCGGCATCAAGGTCGATTGACCACGCGGACCGGCGCGTCGAGCCGAATGTCGATGTCCAGCATCGCGGCGCTCGAAGCGCTGGTCGTCAACGTTTCGCCCAAGACGAACTGGAGCTTCGTCGCGGTGACGACCGACGCCGGCCAGACCGGCTGGGGCGAATGCTCTCTCAACCGCTGGGAACCACTGCTGGGGGCCGGTGTGCAAATGCTCGCACCGGAAGCGGTAGGCAGCGCCGTGGATGCGGCCTTCGAACTCGTGCGCAACGTGCCACGCTCGCCGGGCGGCCTGGTGATGCACGCGGTGAAAAGCGCGCTCGAACAGGCGCTCACCGACCTTCGCGCGCAGCGGGCACAAGTGCCGGTGCACGAGGCAATCGGGAAGGCGCGCCGCAATACGATTCCCGCCTACGCGAACATCAATCGCGGTGTTGCCACACGCTCGCCCGAAGGTTTCGCTGAAGCGGCGCGTGCGGCGCTGGACGCGGGCTATCGCAACATCAAAATCGCACCCTTCGACGGGGTCATCGCGCAGGACGCCGCGACCACGCCGATCGACGCGCGCATTCGCGCCGGCCTCGATCGCGTGTACGCGGTGCGCGACGCGATCGGCGATCACGCGCTCCTGGTCGATTGCCACTGGCGTTTCGACGCGATGCGTGCGACGACGCTGCTGCGCGACATCGCCGGCGCAAGACCTTATTGGGTGGAATGCCCGATTTCCGAGCAGCCGGCGCAATTCCCGGCCATCACGCAGCTGCGGCACGAGGCCCACAGCCGCGGCATGAAGCTCGCCGGCGGAGAAATGGTCACCGGGGCGGAACAGGCCACGGCGATGTGCGCGGCGGCGCTCTACGATGTGCTCATGCCCGACGTCAAGTACGCCGGTGGTTATCGCGGCATGCTGGCCATCGCCGAGATATGCGAGGAGCACGGCGTCGCATTCTCGCCGCACAATCCGAGCGGCCCTGTCGCGCACCTGGCGAGCATCCACGTGTGCGCCGCCGCGCCGTCGGTGCTGTGGCTCGAACATCAGTGGGCGGAAAGCCCCTTGTTCGACGCGCTGGTCGGCGGTCAGGTCGCGCCGCTGATCGACGGCAGCTTTGTCGTGCCGCGTACGCCGGGACTGGGCGGGCAACTCGACCGCGCGCTTGCCGCGGAGCATCCGTACGCCGCTGTCCCGCGCAGCGCAAGTCTCGACGAGCGCCTCGGCTAGACGTCGCGCGTCGCGAACATGCCCGAACTATTTCCCGGATTCGTCGCGCAGCGCGTGCGCACCGCGGGCGCGGAAATCCATGCGCTCGTCGGCGGCAACGGTCCGCCGCTCCTGCTGCTGCACGGCTATCCGCAAACGCACGCCACGTGGCATCGCCTCGCGCCGCGTATGGCGCAGCGATTCACCGTCGTCTGTCCCGATCTGCGCGGCTACGGCGACTCGTCGAAGCCGGATGGCGGCGCGCAGCACGTCAATTACTCCAAGCGCGCGATGGCGCAGGACCAGGTGGAGGTAATGCGCGCGCTGGGCTTCGATCGTTTCGACGTCGCCGGGCACGATCGTGGCGGCCGCGTCGCACACCGGATGGCGCTGGATCATCCCGCCTGCGTGCGGCGGCTGGCCGTGCTCGACATTTCGCCGACGCGAATCATGTTCGAGCAGACCGACCAGGCGTTCGCGACGGCGTATTTCCACTGGTTCTTCCTCATCCAGCGCTTCGACTTGCCCGAACGCCTGATCGGCGCGGACCCGCGTCATTTTCTGCGCCGGATGCTGGGCGGCCTGGGTTCGAAGCTGGATCATTTCGATCCGCGCGCGCTCGCCGAGTACGAGCGCTGCTACGGCGATCCGGCGACGATCCACGCAACCTGCGAGGACTATCGGGCCGCAGCGACGATCGACCTGGAGCACGACCGCGCCGATGCGGAGCGCAAGCTCGCGTGTCCGCTGCTGGTCCTATGGGGCACGAACGGCGTCATCGATCG
>Ga0209048_10003298_pt1 | contig 15716 bp, 9 predicted proteins | sample FrelakmetCRP12CR_FD_187146 | JGI IMG/M metagenome (GOLD analysis project Ga0209048, IMG submission 187146) | Freshwater lake sediment microbial communities from the University of Notre Dame, USA, for methane emissions studies - CRP12 CR (SPAdes)... | ecosystem: Environmental > Aquatic >... | reverse complement strand
TGCGTCGCGTTGCCGCTCGATGACGCTTCATCCCCGTAGGGCCAGTACTTCTTGGTCTCGACCGTCGTGCCCTCGTCGTTGGTCGTCAGCCGCGGCGTGCCCAGATGGTCCGAGGAGTAGAACTGCCAGCCCGGGGTCGTCCCGCTCCAGATCGCCGAGGCCATGAGCTGGTTCCCCAGAAAGACGTTGTCCCGTTCGTAGACCACCGAATCCGACGCGTCGCCGGTTGCGCTCGCCTGGTGGGCCTCCGTCGTCACCTTGCCGCTCTCGTCTCGGAACGTCAGGATGGTCCCTCGGGGCAGCGGGTTGTAATCCGGCCAGTACGCTTTCAGCCAGGCGAGCATCTGCCATGGAGTCAGAGCCGCCGACGGGCAGAAATTGCCGCTGCCGCAGCCTGCCGTCACGCCGTCGCTGGCGAGCTGCTCGATCCAATTCGCATAGGTGCTGGGGCACGGAACGTCGGCGAATCTCCCCGTGCACGCCGGCGGCGCCCACGCGCAGCCGCTCGCGTTGACGGCGCAGTGCTTTCCCAGAACCAGCAGCGCGGCCGCCTGGTCGCGGGGCACGGTCGCGTCGGGGCAGAAGTTTCCGCCGCCGCATCCGGACGTGATACCGACGTCCTTCATCTTCTGGATGTACTTCCCGTCGTTCGGATTCGCGGCGCAGACGACGTCCAGAAAGGGGCTCGACGCGCAGGTCAGGTTCGCGTCGCCGCGCGCCTCCATGATGTCGTGAGCGATCTCCCGTCGCAGCGAGCCGCCGGACCGCGGGAACTTTCCGACGCGCTCGCCCGCGCCGTCGTAGATGTAGGAATAGTCGGACGCGGCGCTGGTTTCGGCGACCTGGCGGTTCAGCAGGTCGTAGGCCATCGTCTCCGACCCGTAGATCGTCAGGTTGCCGCGGTCGTCGTGAACCGCGCCGGCGATCCGATTGTTCGCACAGGTTCCCGTGCAGAACGTCGTGCCCGCCCGCGTGAGAAGGTTCCCGTAGCGGTCGTACGTGAAGCTCTGCGACGGGCTCCCGTACTTCGCCTGGGTGATCCGCGAGCGGGCGTCGTAACCGAAGGTGTCGGAGGATCCCATGGCCTTGATGTTGCCCGCGCCGTCGTACGCGAAGAGGCCCGTTCCGAAGGCGCCCGTGCTCGCGCTGATCTGCCCGGGCCGCGATGGAACCAGGCTGTCGGGTGAGATCGTCGTCTTGACCGTCGCCGCGGATCCCGTCGCGTAGTCTGCGAGCCGCCCGCTCTCGTGGTAGTTCGCCGCGACGAGCTGCTGGGTGCCTCCTCCCTGCCAGCCCGCCGTGATGCGAGTGAGCGAGCCCGACGTGTAGTCGGCGTCGTTGACCGTCAACGAGGTCGCCGCCCCCGCGGCGCGCGGCTGAACGTGACTGGCCATTCGCCCCTGCGCATTGTACGTCCAGGCCTGCGTCACAGGAGCGCCGAAGCCGGTTGCCGTCGGGACTCCGCTGCGCGAGCCGATCGAGGTGGTTCTCGAGCTCAGACGACCCGATGGCGACGAGTATGCGAAGTCGTCGTAGACCGGCGCCGCCTGGAACGTGATCTGGTTCCATCCGAGCCGGCGGGTCAGCTTTCCCTTCGGGTAGGAGCCTCCCGCGAAATTCGGAACCGATGCGTCGCCGCAGGCTGCCGACCCATCGTAGCAATTGACGAGATACGTCGTGGCGGGCGAGGCGCCCGTCGTCAACAGGGTCAGGCGTCCGGCCGGATCGTAGCTGTAGTTGTACTGGGTCTGCGCGGGGTTTCCATCCTTCTTGAGGAGGAGGTTGCCGATGCTCCCGTAGCTCGTGTAATCGGTCCTGGCCTTTCCGCCGACGCCGTTCTCGGGCGCCGTCTCGTCCTTCAGAAATCCGAACGCCGAGTACGTAAAGGTACGCACCTGCACGCCCTGCGTCACCTGCGTCAGCTTGTCGAGGACGTTGTACGCATAGCTCGTTGTGTCCGTGGAGAGGCCGCCGGTGGCGGGATCCGGCTCGGTCACTCTCGTCACGCGCCCGAGAGCGTCCTTTTCGACCACCGCCACCGCATCCACCTTCCCGGCCCCCGTGCACGCGCCGGCCGACCAGGTGCCGTTGACGCACCGGGTCGTCGACCTTTCCTTCGAGTCGCTGAACGCGATTGCGGGCGCGACGCGGTCGTCGGTGCGGTCGATCAGCACGTCGCTCGACAAGTTGGATCCGTTGATTCCCCGGATCTCCTGGGCGCGGCCATACAAGTCGAACGCGGACCAGGCGGTCTTCGCTCCGCCCGCCTGCGCCTTCGTGCAGCCGGCGACGCTCGTGGCCCCGTAGCCGTTCAGGGCACAGGGCTGCCAATCGGAAAGCGAGACCCGGTGGCCCGCCCCGTCGTAGCGCGTCTCGCGCATCGCGAAGTACGAACCGGTCGATAGAACATGGTTGCCCCGGCGGATCTCCCGCACGAGGCGGCCGAGCCCGTCGTACAGGTAGCCTTCGAACGAGCCCGAGCTCGAGGACGGAACGCCCTCATCCGACGCGCACGCCGACTTCCCCGGTCCGAGGGTCGGGGTCGCGGTCAGTTTCTTGACCAGCACGAGCGGCGTGAAGACGTAGTTCCCGGCCCCGATCACGCTCGGCGTGTAGCAGACGGTCATCGGCCACTCGACCGACGAGCCGCCGGGGGGCTGGATCATCACGACGCGCCCGAGACGGTCGTACGTGTAGGTTGTGGCGAGCGCGGCATTGGCGTCCCGCGACGTCGTGATGAGGCCAGTACTCGGATCGCGAACGACATCGAAGGAGTTCCACCCGATGCCCCCGGAACCCGCCTGCCAGTTGGAGCGCGTCGGCAGCAGGTTGGCCCAGGTGTGCGCCTTTCCGAACGCGTCGGAGTCCGAGGGAATGCTCGGCATCGCGCCCGGGCACGAGCTCGCGGTCGGCTCGCCCGGGCTCGCCGAAGTCTGCGTGAAGTTTCCCGAGACGACCCCGCCGCCGCCGTTGTAGCGACAGTCCTTGATCACCCTGCCCTGCCCCGAGTCCCAGGTCCAGGATCCCCGGAGAAATCCGCTCGCCGGGTCGAAGTCGAGATACTGCCGGACCACGTTCGATCCATTCGAGCCCGACGGCGGGGACGTCCCTCCTCCATCCCACGCAAAACGATGGTCGCGCAGATCGAGGAGCCAGTCCGGCTGCGCGGTGCTGGCGGCCGTCCAGTCGGTCTCGATCGTGCGGTTCACGCCGCCGGGCAGCGTGCTCATCGTGTTCGTCTGCGCGTATTTTCCCGCCACCGCGTTGTAGTTGGAGGAAATCATGGAGGTGCAGGCCGGGGTGTACCCCGCGCTGCAGGTGCCTCCGTCCTGTCCCGAGGGCCGCGTTCCGAACCAGGTCACTTCGCCGCTCGGCGGGGTGCGGTCCGCGAAGCCGACCCTCCGGACGGCGCCGCCCGCGTCCTCGAAGCCGCACGCGCCGTAGCAGGTGACGACGTCTCGGACGATCCGGTTCGGAGAGCGCGTGCCCGGCCCGTCGAAATCCCTGCGCTCGAGCTCGATTCCATTGCTCCCGTCCTGCGAATTTCCTTCGTCCATGAACGCCGCGTGAAAGAAGTGCTGCGTCACGAACTGGCTCGCACCGGTTCCGTCGTCGTTGCCGGGCCGGGTCACGGTCACGCGCCGGACGAACGTCTTCGTGTCCGCCGCCCCCGTGACGCTGTCGTACGCGAAGAACCCCGCCCGCTGATAGCTCACCGTCGCCGCGGTGCCGCGGAAGGGATCGAGCTCCGTGCGCGAGACGACCGCGGGCGTCTTGTCGAGGTAAGCCGAGTACTTCGCGATGTTGCCGGGCAGCTCCGGTTCCGGCTCGGGCCCCGTCGCATCGCACGTGTACGGCTCGCACGCCCCGGTGATCTGCCGGAGACCTCCCGCGATGCCGTAGTCGTAGCCGATCGTCGCCAGCGCCGGGGATGGGCTCGCCTGCTGGCTCGGCAGCGTGATCGAGGCGAGGGTGCCCTGCTTCTGCACCGGGACGGCGTCGCCCGAAGGCGCCTGGTAGTAGGAGAAGAACCAGGAGAACGTCTTCGTCGCGACATCGGCGGTCGGCGAGTCGCTGATCTGGATCCGGGAGAGCTCCGGCACGTCCGCGGTGCTCGGCGAGGACGGCGGGTTGGCGCAATTCGCGCTCGGCAGATCGAAGTTGTTGCGCAGGAAGCCGGTGCCCGAAGCCGGAATCGGGACCTGGAAAGAGAACTTGGCCCGGAGCTGGCCTCCTCCCGGCGCCGGGAACAGCACCGAGTCGAGCACTCGCCAGGAATTGCCGGCGTTGACGGCAAAGCTCGTCCACGAGAAAGAGATTGCCGGCGCCGCGGCGCCGAACGCCGTTCCCGCGAGCTTGATGCTCGAGAACTCGGCAGGGTGCGCCGGGTCCGTGTACGTCACCTCGAGAACCCGGTTGCCGAACGCATCGTCCACCTCCGTCAGGCCGAACCTGGCGGGCGGGCTCGATCCGTAATCCCAGGTTCGAAAGTCGAACGGACCGCCGGGCGGGCTGTAGGGATGCTTGAAGAGGTGCACACTGCCGTCCGGAAACTCCACGACGTACGAGGTCGGGTTGGTCGCGTCCGGGAGCGCCCGAATCCTCAGGTGGCTGCCATCCTCGGTCACGCCCGGGTTGGTCGATCGCTCGACTCTGTGTGGGCTGCCATCGGGCGCCCAGTAGGTCGAGCCGGTCTCGACGGACTTCTCCACGAAGCCCGGCGACAGCGTCCAGCCGACACCGAGCGTCGGGTCTCCCGACACGTACGCGAACCGCGCCGTCGGGTCCCACGAGCAGCTCTGGGAGTAGTGCCAGAACTTGGCCGTGTTGTAGGCCCTCAACTGCCAGCGCGTGCTCGGCCCGAGCAGATACTCCGGCCCCAGTGGAATCACGACACCGGTGTCGCCGCTGAAAAGATTGACGTTGTCAATTCCATGAATGTCGTAGACACCGTCGGGACGGAAGAACGGGAGCGTCTCGTCCGGCTGATCGGCGCGCGCCGCGCACGCCGCGAGAATCAGCGCCGGCAGGAGGCGCCGGACGCGTCCGGGGGGAATGGGCTTCTGGTCGCACCGCTTCATGCTTCACCTCTCAACGTAGATAAGCGGCGGCCAGAGCGATTTGGGCCGGAGAATTTTCGGCTCGCGACAATAGTGAATAGAAGCGCCCGCGAGGGGACCACTCTGCCGGAGACCCGGGGCGCGCCGAGGAGCCCGATTGGATTGCGCTGGAGGATTGTTTGCCCGTTGCGGCCGAGCGTGCGCCCTGCCTGGTTCTCTCCGGACAGCAGTGGCTGGACTCGCCGAGTCTTCCGCGCATCGGGCGGCTCGCCGGACGGCGATTCCACCTGCCGTCCGACGATCTCGAGGACCTGGTGCAGGAACTGCGGCTCGCCGTTCTGCGCGCAGGAACTTCCACGGCGCTCAACTCCTCCTGGATCTTCCGCGCCGCGGAGCACCGGGCTCTCGACCTGCGGCGATCCCGCGAGCGAATGCGGGCGATCGCGACAGCCGCCGCCGAGCCCGAGAAGACGGGCCGCGTCGATCGGGAGCTTCTCGCCCTGCTCCGGGCCCAGGCGTCCCGACTGCCCCGCGACGCTCGCGCCGTCTATCAGTTACATCTGGCCGGCCATTCCGAGCGTGACATCGCGGTGCGCCTCGAGGTGACCCGTGCCTCCGTTCGCCGGATCACCAGTTGGTGTCTCCGGTTCTTCGGCGGCCGCGCCGGGGCGCGCGCTCGGGCCGCTCTTCCCCCGAAACGACTCTCTCGTGGTACAAAGCGCGATCAAGAATTCTTGAAGGAGAAGAAACAATGAAGAAGGCTTGGATCGTGATTCTCGTTCTTTCCCTGGGTGGTGTGGCAGCGTGCCAGAAGGCCAGCGAAAAGGCACAGGATGCGGGCGCCGCCGCGGCCGACGCCGCCAAGGACGCTGGAAAGGCCGTCGGAGACGCCGCGAAAGACGCCGGCGCCGCAGCAGCCGACGCGGGTGGGAAGGCAGCCGACGCCGCCAAGGACGCCGGCGCCGCAGCAGCCGGCGCTGCCAAGGACGCGGGGAAGGCGGTCGGAGACGCTGCCAAGGACGCTGGAGCAGCTGCGGCCGATGCGGGCGCGAAAGCGGCCGACGCCGCCAAGGACGCTGGAAAGGCGACCGCCGACGCCGCGAAGAAGGCGGCCGAGGACGTCAAGAAGGCCATCACGCCCAGGCCCTGAACGGGCGTCTCCTCTGCCGTGTTGCCGCCGGGCCTGCGCCTGGCGGCATTTTTCTTGCGCGCGGGTGGGGCGCGGGCCGTTTGCTACTCTCTCCCCGCATGCCGCGCACCAAGATCGTCTGCACGATCGGCCCCGCCTCGCGCTCGCCCGAGATGCTGGCGCGCCTGACGGCCGCCGGAATGGACGTGGCGCGCCTCAACTTTTCCCACGGAACCCACTCCGAGCACGCCGCCGTCGTCGCGGCTCTGCGGCGCATCGCTGAGCAAGCGCGCCGCCCGATCGCGATCCTCCAGGACCTCGCCGGGATCAAGATCCGCATCGGAGAGATCGGGGGCGGCGTAGTGCGGCTCGAGAGCGGCGCGTCTTTCACGCTGACGAGCCGTGCAGTCGCCGGCGACGCCGCCGCGGTTTCCGTCAGTTACCCGGCTCTCACGGAGAGCGTGCGTCCCGGCGACCGTCTGCTCCTCGCCGACGGCGAGATCGAGCTCTGCGCCGAAGACGTCACGCCGACGGACATCCGCTGCCGCGTCCTCGCGGGAGGGCCGCTCTCGTCGCACAAAGGGATCAGCCTGCCGGCGCGCTCGATCGCGGCGCCCGGGCTGACGGAGAAGGACAGGGAGGACCTCGCCTTCGGCATCGCCCAGGGCGTGGACTACGTGGCGCTCTCCTTCGTCCGCGGCGGCGACGACGTCCGGCAGGCGAAGGCCTTCATGGCCGAGCTCGGGGCGAAGATTCCGATCATCGCGAAGATCGAAAAGCACGAGGCGCTCCCGCGGATCGACGAGATCCTCGCGGAGAGCGACGGCATCATGGTCGCGCGCGGGGACCTCGGCGTCGAGACGCCGCTCGAGCACGTGCCCCTGCTCCAGAAGATGCTGATCGAGAAGTCGAACCGCGCCGGCAAGCCCGTCATCACGGCCACGCAGATGTTGCTCTCCATGGTCGACAGCCCGCGGCCGACGCGAGCCGAGGTCGGCGACGTGGCCAACGCGATCCTCGACGGCACCGACGCCGTCATGCTGTCGGAGGAGACCGCCTCCGGCCGTTACCCGGCCGAGGCCGTGGCGACGATGAAGCGCATCGCCGAGGACACCGAGGCCGCCTTCCCCTTCGAGCAATGGATGCGCCGCTTCGAGGACCGCAGCCTCCAGGGCCTTCCCGAAGCGGTGGCGGGAGCGGCCTGCGAGCTCGCCGAGCACATCGGCGCCGCCCTGATCGTCGCCTGGACGGAGTCCGGCGCGACGGCGCGCCTGGTCGCCAAACACCGCCCGCGGCGCCCGATCCTCGCGCTCTCGAGCCTTCCCGCGACGGCGCGGCGCCTGGCCCTCGTCTGGGGTGTCATCCCCCTCGTCGCCGAGGAAGGCCGCGACACCGACGCAATGATGCAGAAGGCCCCGACGCTCGCGGTCGAGGCGGGGCTCCTGAAGCCGGGCGAGACCGCCGTCATCACGGCCGGAATTCCGATGGGCGTGGCGGGAAGCACCAACCTGATCAAGGCCGCGGTCGCGAATTGATGACGGGCCCGCACACACCGCCACCGGCTCGCCGCAGCAAGACGCGCAACCTCGCCCTCGGGATCTTCTTCTTCATCGTCGGCGTGATCGGCGTGCTGATCCCGGTCATGCCTCAGGTGCCCTTCTTCATCATGAGCGCGCTCTTCTTCTCGCTCGTGTTCCCGAAGGTGCGGCGCACCCTGCGCCGCTGGCGCCACCGCTATCCGAAGCTCGACGCGTCGTACAAGAAGTGGCGCGGCAAGGCCCGCAAAAAGCGCCAGCAGTCCATCCGCAGCCGGCGCTCCGACCGGAGCCCTTAAACAGTCAGACCTCGGCGCCGAAAGGGATCCCTCGCTGCGCTCGGGATGACAAGGGTATGGCTCGGCCAACCTGCCGCCGTACCGCAACTCGTTTCGCCCCTCCGCGGCTCAGCGCTCGCGGCGCGAATAGTCTCCCGACCAAAGGGAGGGAGGAGGTTCGCGCCGCGGGAGCGTGAGCGAGCGAAGCGAGCGGAAGCGACGGCAGGTTCGCGCCGCGGGAGCCGGAGTGTAGTGAGGGGTCAGGCGTCCGGTCGAGCCCGCATCCGGGCGAGCCGGACGCTGGTGCGCCCGAAGGGCGCAGACCCCGAGCGAAACGGAGGCGACGTTTAGTCCATCTGTCGGCGTAAGACCGTCGGGATGTCGAAGTCGTCCCGCGACGAGGCGTTGGGCCCGAAGCCCCCGGAGTCGTCGCCCCGCAGAAAGGGCGGGCGCAGCGTCTTGGTCGCCACGGTCAGGGGCTTGGGTTCCTCCTCGATCTGGGCGAGGTCGCGCTCGAGGCGGTCGAAGCCCGTCGCGATGACGGTGACCTTGACCTGGCCCGACATCCGCTCGTCGTGAACGCAGCCGAAGAGGATCTCGGCCTCGGGGTCGGCGGCCTGCTGGATGATCTGCGCGGCCTCGGTCACCTCGAAGAGCGTCAGGTCGGCGCCGCCCGTGATGTTGATCAGCACGCCCCGGGCGCCCTCGATCGACGCGTCCTCGAGCAGCGGCGACGAGATCGCAGCCTGCGCGGCGTGAACGGCACGGTTCTCCCCGTCCGCCACCGCCGTGCCCATGAGCGCCCGGCCCATGTCGGACATGATCTTGCGCACGTCGGCAAAGTCGAGGTTGATCTCGCCCGGGCAGTTGATCAGGTCCGAAATGCCCTGGATGGCCTGCCGCAGCACGTCGTCGGCGATCTTGAAGGAGTCCTGCAGCGGCGTGTTGCGCTCGACGAAGGCGAGCAGGCGCTGGTTCGGGATCGTGATGAGCGTGTCCACGTGGTCGCGCAGCTCGCGGGAAGCTCGCTCGGCCTGGCGCATCCGCTTCTTGCCCTCGAACTCGAAGGGCTTGGTCACGACGGCGACCGCGAGGGCCCCCGCCTCGGCCGCGAGCTTGGCGAGGATCGGCCCGGCGCCCGAGCCCGTGCCGCCGCCCAGACCCATCGCGAGGAAGATCATGTCGGCGCCGGCGACCGCGTGGGCCAGCTTTTCCTGGTCCTCGAGCGCCGCGTTCCTGCCGACGTCGGGGTCCGCGCCCGCGCCGAGCCCCTTCGTCAGGCGCGAGCCGATCTGCAGCTTGTTCGGCGCCGCGCACTTGCGCAGGGCCTGCAGGTCGGTGTTGCAGGCGAAGTACTCGACTCCCTTGACCCCCGCCGCGATCATCCGGTTGACCGCGTTCGAGCCGCCGCCTCCCACGCCGATCACGCGGATGGTGGCCGGCGAGGCGTCGCCGCCTTCCAGCTCGATCGAGAGCTTCGAATTCTCGTCGTCCAGGAACTCGATCATGGGTCCTTCCCTCCGTCGCCCGCGCTTTTTCGAGGTCATCAAAAGAAGTCCCGGATGAATCGGGAAACCGAAGTCGCCGCCTGGAAGAACGCCCTGGACCGGCGCCGCGCCGGCTTGTAGCGGTGACCGTACAACAAAAGCCCGGTGGCCGTCGCCCATTCGGGCCGCGACACCACGTCGACGAGGCCCCCCACGCCCGACGGCACGCCTCGCCGGACGGGTCCGTCGAAGATTCCCTCGGCAATCTCGACGATCCCCTCGAGCTCCGAGCCGCCGCCCGTCAGGACGACCCCCGAGCGGACTTCCTTGTCGAGGCCGAGGCGCTTGATGTCCTCGTGGATCAATCCGAGCAGCTCCTCGGCACGGGGCTGCAGGATGTCGGCCAGCGTGGTGCGCGGGCAGAGCTTCGGCGCTCGGCCCCCGACCATGGGGACTTCGACCATCTCGTCCTCGGAGACCGCCGAGCGCAGAGCGCAGCCGTGCTTCTTCTTGAGCCGCTCGGCGTCGGTGATCGGGGCCCGGAGGACGACCGCGAGGTCGTTGGTGAAGTGGTCGCCGCCGATCGGCACGACCGCCGTGTGCACGATCGTGCCCTTCTGGTAGACCGCCACCTCGGTCGTGCCGCCGCCGATGTCCACGAGGCAGGTGCCGAGCTCCTTCTCGTCCGGGGTCAGCACGGCCTCGGCCGCGGCGAACTGCTCGAGCACGAGCTGGACGACCTCGATTCCCGCCTTGTTCATGCACGTCACGAGGTTCTGGGTGACGGCGACGGGGGCCGTCACCACGTGCACGTCCACCTCCAGGCGGCTGCCGATCATGCCGAGCGGGTCCGCCACGCCGTCCTGGCCGTCGACCGCGAAATCGCGGGGCACGACGTGGACGACCTCGTGGTCCTGGGGGATCTGGACGCCCCGGGCGGCATCGATCACGCGGGCCACGTCCTCGCTGGTGATTTCCCGGTCCTTGCCGGCCACGGCCACGACCCCCCGGCTGTTGAAGGACCGCACGTGGGAGCCCGAAATCCCGACCCAGGAGCGCGAGATCTGGACGCCGGCCATGATCTCGGCCTCCTCGGCCGCCCTCTTGATGGCCTCGATCGTGGCGTCGACGTTGATGATGTTGCCCTTGCGCGTGCCCCGGTTGGCCGAGGACCCCTTGCCGATCACGTCGAGGGCGCCACCCGGGCTCTGCTCGCCGATCAACACGCAGATCTTCGATGTCCCGATGTCGCAGGCGACTAGAAAGTTCTCGGGCTTTGCCATCAGGAAGCCCCGAGTCGGCCGGGGGTCGGGAGCCGGGAGCGGCCATTCATTAGAGACGATTCCCTGCGCCGTAGGCGCCGACGAAGACGATGCGATCGGCAAAACGGAGATCGATGGCCCGCGCCTCCCACCTGCGACTCTCAACGAAACCGCGCGCTTCGAGCAGCGCCCGGACCTTCTCCGGAGCGTCCGCCCGAAGAACGCGGACCGGCCTTCGAAAGATCGAGTCCATCATACCGAATCCGCCGTCCGGGAGCGAGGCGATTTCCGAGAGCGCGGCGAAGTACTCGGGGCACGCCGCGCGCAGGTCATCGAGAAGGCCGACGGCGTCGGGAAGCGCCCGGCGTTCGCCGGTCAGGATGACGTATTCGGCGCGATCGCGTCGGGGATCGTAGGGCCCGATCACGATCCCGCCGGCGCCCACCCACCAGAATCGCTCGGCGTCCCGGTAGAGCGCAACCGCGCGGCGCTCGACCACGCGGATGACGAGGCCGTCCGGGAATCGCTTGGAGAGAGTGACCCGATCGATCCAGGGGTGCTCGGCCAGGCGCGTCGCCAGCGGCGCGAGGTCGAGCGTCACGAGGTTCCGGCCGCTCCAACCCGAGAGCACGTCCAGGACCTCCTCGGTGCGCACGCGGGTGTTGCCCGAGACATCGAAGCGGGCGACCGCAAACCGCGAGCCCGAGACGAAGCGGAAGAGACCGAAGATGGCGCACGCCGCGACGAGCCCCGCGGCGACGAAGCCGGCGATCGGAGCCTTCTTCTTGCGGCGCGGCATGGCGCCGCCGCGGCGCAGGAAGGGAGCTTCCCTATCCGGGCTCGACATGCCTCAGGTACTCCTCTCCGAACTTGACGACGTCGCCGGCTCCGAGAGTCAGCAGGAGGTCTCCGGGGCACAGGGCCTGCCGGAGAGTCTCAATAACTCTTTTTTTATCATTGACATACAGGACTCTGGCATGGCCGGCCTTTCTGGCCGCTTCGGAGACGAGCTCGCCCGTCACGCCCGGAATTGGCTGCTCCCGGGAGGGGTAGACATCCATGACGATCGCGACGTCGGCGGCGCAGAGCGCGCGGCCGAATTCGTCGGCGAAGTCGCGTGTGCGCGAGAAGAGGTGGGGTTGAAAAAGAGCCACGAGCCGCCGGTCCGGATAGACCTGCCGAGCCGCTGCGAGGGTGGCTCGAATCTCGGTCGGATGATGCGCGTAGTCGTCGACCACACGAACGCCGTTGCGCTCGCCCTTGAGCTCGAAACGGCGCACGACGCCGGTGAACGCCGCGAGCGCCCGGGCGATCGACTCGAACGGGATCAGCAGCTCACGCCCCACTGCGATCGCCGCCAGGGCGTTCAGGACGTTGTGCCGGCCGGGCAGCCGTAACCGCACCGGACCGAGCTTCCGGCCGCCAGCCTCCCAGACGTCGAAGCTCGTCGCCGTGGCGTCGAGCCGGACGTCTCTCGCCGTCACCTCGGCCTCCGGCGACTCGCCGTAGCTGACGAGGCGGCGCTTGACGCGCGGCAGGAGCCTCCGCACGCCGGGATCGTCCACGCACGCCACGACGGCGCCGAAGAAGGGCACGCGGTTGGCGAAGGTCGCGAAGGCGTCCTCGATGTCGTCGAGGTCCCGGTAGGTGTCCAGGTGATCCGCCTCGATATTGGTGATGACCGCGACGACCGGCGTGAGCTCGAGAAACGACCGGTCGTACTCGTCGGCTTCGGCCACCAGGTAGTCGCCCTTGCCGAGCCGCGCGTTGGTTCCGAGAATGTGGACCTGCCCGCCCACGACGATCGTGGGGTCGAATCCCGCCTCGGTCAGCACCATGCCCGTCAGCGAAGTGGTCGTCGTCTTGCCGTGCGTCCCCGCCACCGCCACGCCCTGCTTCAGGCGCATGATCTCGCCGAGCATCTCGGCCCTCCGGATGACCGGGATTCCCCGCTCTCGCGCGGCCGCCACCTCGGGGTTCGACTCGGCCACGGCCGAGGAGATGACGACGAGGTCGGCCTCGGCCACGTGGGCCGGGTCGTGCCCCAGGGCGACTTTCGCCCCGAGCCGCTCCAGGCGCTCCGTCGTGTCCGAGCGCGCCAGATCGCAGCCGGAGATCTCGAGCGGCGTGGCGAGCAACAGGATCTCGGCGATGCCGCTCATGCCCACACCCCCGGCCCCGACGAAGTGCAGGCGCCGCAGGCGCAGGAATCTCACCGGGTCGCCTCGGCCTCGAAGAGGAGCTTCACGATGTCCCGCGCGGCGTCGGGCCGCGAAAGCGCCCTGGCCTTCTGCCCTCCGGTCGACAGACGCATCCGGTCCTTCAGCAGCTCGACGACCGTGCCGGCGAGGTTCTCGGCGGTGAAGCCCTTCTCCACGATCACGATGGCCGCCTTCGCCTTCGCCAGAGCCCGGGCGTTCTCCGCCTGGTGACCGGCGGCCGCCGCCCCGAACGGCACGAGGATCGAGGGACGGCCCGCGGCGGCGAGCTCCGCGACGGTCATGGCTCCCGCGCGGGACAGCACGATGTCGGCCCAGGCCATCGCCTCCCAGAGGCGCGGCAGAAACGGCTCGAGCTTCCAGCCCGACGGCATGCGGGGATAGCGCTGGCGCGTTCCGGCAAAGTCCTTCTCGCCCGTCTGATGAATGACCTCGATCTGGGATTTCTCGAGGAGGACGGCGGCCCGGGCCATGGCCCGGTTGATGACCCGGGAGCCCTGGCTGCCCCCGAAGACGAGCAGGCGTCGCGTCGTCCCGGCCGGGTCGATCGGGGGAACGGCGAAGAATTCGGCGCGGACCGGTGTCCCCGTGAGGATCCCGGGCTTGCGGAAGTGGGGATTGGCCGCCGCGAGACCCACGGCCGTGCGGGTGGCGAAGCGATTGAGAAATCGGTTGGCGACTCCGGGCACCGCGTTGGATTCGTGGATGAGCGTCGGGATCCCGAGCATGCGTGCCGCCATGAGCACGGGCACCGTGACGTAGCCGCCCACACCCACGACCGCGCGGGCCCGGTGCTTGCGCAGGAGCGCCCGCGCCTCCAGAAACCCCTTGGGCAGGCGCGCGAGCGACCCGAGCTGCTTGAGGAACGTCTTTCCGACGAATCCCGAAGCGTCGATCAACTCGAGCGAAAAGCCCGAGGCCGGGACGATCTTCGACTCCATGCCCTGCGCGGTCCCGATGAAGAGAATCTCGGCGCGCGGCTTCTGCGCCAGGATTTCGTGGGCGAGCGCGATGCCCGGGATGATGTGGCCGCCCGTGCCTCCGGCCGCGATGACATAGGTTCCGAGATCGCTCGTCGTCACGCGCTCTCCAATTTCGAATTTCGAGATTCGAATTTCGAAATTACGCTCATCCCGTCTCCGCCACTTCGTGCTGCGAGACGTTCAGTATCAACCCTCCCGCAATCCATGACGCGATGAGCGAGGAGCCGCCGTAGGAGACGAATGGAAGCGGAATCCCCTTGGTCGGCAGGAGCCCCAGGACCACCGAAAGGTTGATCGCCGCCTGGACCACGATCATGGCCGTGGCCCCGGCGGCGAGAAAGCCGGCGAAGGCGTCGGGAGCCCTCCGCGCCGCCCGCAGACCCCGCCAGGCCACGATGCCGAAACAGACGACGATGCCGAGGGCGCCGGCGAAGCCGAGCTCTTCGCCGACGATCGCGAAGATGAAGTCCGTGTGCGGAAACGGAAGGAAAAAAAGCTTCTGACGGCTCCCGCCGAGGCCGTTGCCGAACCAGCCGCCCGCGCCCACGGCGATCAGGGACTGGATCGCCTGAAACCCCCGGCCGAGCGGGTCAGCCCATGGATTCAGGAACGACAGCACGCGCGCCCTGCGGTACTCGGCCGTGAGGAGCAGACCCGCGAGGACCGGCACCATCGCGAGCGCACCGAACAGGAACCACCTCGCGCGCGCCCCCGACAGCCACAGCAGCACCGCGCACAGCATCACGTAGCAGACCGCCGTGCCGAGGTCCGGCTGGAGGACCACCACACCGGCCGCCAGGCCCGAGAACACGACCACCGGCAGGAGCGCCCGCTCCGGATCGCCCGTGTTCTCCGTCCGGCGCGCGAGTTGATGGGCGAGCAGCAGCACGAGCGCAACCTTCAGCAGCTCGGAGGGCTGGAGCATCATGAGCCCGAGGGGAATCCAGCGCCGCGCGCCGTTGATGGGGTGGAGAAAGAGCGCGGCCACGGCCAGCGCGAGCGTGACCCCGTACGCGCCGTACACGACCCACGGACGGGCGAAGAATCGGTAGTCCGTCCGGTAGACCGCGAAGGCGGCGATGCCCCCGATCGCGAGCGACGTGATCTGCTTGAGCAGGAAGCGGTACGGATTTCCCGAGGTCTCTCCCGAGGAGACCGCCGAGGCGCTGTAGATCATCACGCACCCGAAGAGCGAGAGGGCCACGAGCGTGACGAAGAGGACCTTGTCGGAAGCGAGCTTGCGTGCCATCGGTCATCTCCTCGCGAGAGAGCCGGGCCGAATCGCGCGCGCGAGCGCCGCGAAGTGCCGTCCCCGCTCTTCGAAGTTGGCGTACTGATCGAACGAGGCGCAGGCGGGCGAGAGCAGGACCGTGTCGCCCGGCGACGCGAGCGCCGCCGCCCGCGAAACGGCCCGCTCCATGGTCCCGCACGCCTCGATCGGAGCCGCGCCCGCGAGCGCCCTTTCGATGACCCCGGCCGCCTCCCCGATCGTGAGCACCGCCCGGGCGTTGCGGGCGACCAGGTCGTAGAGCGCCGGGAAGTCCCCGTGCTTGTCGCGGCCACCCAGGATGAGAAGGACGCTGCCCGGCGCGTGGCCTTCGAGAGACTTTGCCGTCGCGTCGACGTTGGTGCCCTTGGAGTCGTCGACCCACTTCACGCCGCCCGCCTCCAGCACGAGCTCGCTCCGGTGGGGCAAACCCTGGAACCGCGAGAGCGCGCTCGCCACGGCCTCTCCCGGGGCCCCGAGACACTCGGCGGCGGCC
>Ga0209048_10003297_pt1 | contig 15719 bp, 13 predicted proteins | sample FrelakmetCRP12CR_FD_187146 | JGI IMG/M metagenome (GOLD analysis project Ga0209048, IMG submission 187146) | Freshwater lake sediment microbial communities from the University of Notre Dame, USA, for methane emissions studies - CRP12 CR (SPAdes)... | ecosystem: Environmental > Aquatic >... | reverse complement strand
TAAGGCAACAGCCAGCAGGCCGGCGATGATATACCATTTCTTGCCGCGTTCGTGTTTTTCATACTCTTTCACCGCCCACTGGTAAATTATTTGTCCGTAATTGACATCTTCATTGGCTAAATTTTTGGGCATATAGTAAATTTATATATTTTATCCGGGTGGACCCAAGAGGGCTCGAACCTCTGACCTTACGGATGTGAACCGTACGCTCTAACCAACTGAGCTATGGATCCGTATTTTGGCAATATTTTTACACTTCTGTCCGGAGCGGCTCAAGCATCTTTTCTTGCCTTAAACCATACCATCTTTTGCCAAATAAATCAAGGTTGAAATAATAATATTCATATGTTATAATGCTCCTGCTATGGAAGAAGAACAACAGCAAGAAACCGGGCAGATTAATCTGCTTGAACCTCGCACCCCATCCCAATCTCAAACTACTCACAAACAAACCAGTAAAAAGGTTATTTTTTTAATTATCACAATTATTGTTTTGGGACTGGCCACCATCTTTGTAATAAGGGCCGCCAACAGTTCCAAATGGCCCGACAATGCGGCCGCTTACGACCCGATTTCCTTAAAACCGAAAAAAATCGGTTTTTTCCAAACCATCAAGAATTTCATTTTTCATTCCGATAATATAGTGACCGGACAGCAGGAAGACCGCATCAACATTCTGCTTCTCGGCATCGGCGGCCCGGGTCATGACGGTCCTTATCTCAGCGACACCAATATTATTATCAGCCTGAAGCCGAGCACCAAAGAAGCGGCTCTGATATCCATTCCCCGCGATTTGGCCGTAAAACTAGACGGGCATGGGCTGAGAAAAATTAACAATGCCGATGCATATGGAGAAGCCGAAAAGGCCAATAACGGCGGAGAGTACGCGCGACAGATTTTTGCGGAAACATTCAATCTGGATATTCCCTATTACGTGCGCCTGGACTTTACGGCTTTTATCGATATTATAAACGCGGTCGGCGGGGTTGACATTGATGTGCCGCACTCTTTCACAGACTACCAATATCCGGGGGTCAACGACAGTTACATCACCACTTCTTTCAAAGCCGGGCTGGAGCATATGGATGGGGAACGCGCATTAGTTTTTGCGCGGTCCCGTCATGGAAATAACGGCGAGGGGTCTGATTTTGCCCGCGCCAAGAGACAGCAGCTGGTCCTCTCGGCTTTAAAAGCTAAAATTTTATCGGCCAATACTTTACTGAATCCGGTGGCAATCCAAAAAATCTGGAGTTCTCTTTCCCAGCATGTGATCACCAATCTTGATTCCGGACAGATGCTGTATCTGGCTAATTTAGGAAAAGACGTGGACGGCAATATCAAACATCTGGTGATAGACGACAGTGTGAGTGGCTACCTAAAACCGGTAACAGGTGCGGATGGGGCTTTTCTATTAGTGCCAAAGACGGGCGACTTTACGGATATTAACAACGCGGTACAAAACGTATTTGAATCGACAAGCACAAACATTTTCGGGGACATTGCACTGCCGCAAACAAATTCCATAACTTCAAGCGTAAAAGTTGAAATACAAAACGGCACCTGGCGCGCGGGCCTGGCGGCAAAAATAAAGTCGCGCTTGGAAGAAAACGGTTTTTACATCCCCTATGTAAGCAACAGTATAAAGCGGCCCATCGCCATTACAACGCTCTATATAATAAACAAAAATACTCCTTCTGAAATCGCAAAATCTTTAACGACGACTCTGCTCGCCCAGGCTGCCAATACATTGCCGGACTGGCTGCAGGAAAATTACGACGATCCCGGCACGGCCGCCAGCGAAGCCGGGTTAAAATATAAGCCGGATACTGATATACTGGTAATATTAGGGGACGACGCGTCTAAACTGTAAAATATGGCCACTCCCGCTAAAATCATAGACCAAAACCTGCCCACGGTCGCTCTTGTAGGCCGGGTTAATGTGGGAAAATCCACCCTGTTCAATAAAATGACCGAGACGAACAAGGCTTTGGTTTCTTCCATCCCCGGCACAACCCGCACCAGAAATATCGGCACAGTCATCTGGCGGGGAAGAAATTTCCGCCTGGTAGATACCGGCGGACTTACTTTTTCGGAAGACATCCCCCTGGAAAAGGAAATTATCAAACAAACGGAGCTGGCGCTCCAGGAATCAGATCTGATACTTTTTGTCGTCGACCTGAAAACCGGCATTCTGCCGCAGGAGAAAGAACTGGCTAAGAGGCTGCAAAAAGAAAAAAATAAAATAATTCTGGTTGGCAATAAGGCCGACAACCAAAAAATTGCCACCCTTTCCTACGACCAGCAATGGCTGAAGTTCGGAATGGGCAAACCTTTTCCTGTTTCTGCCGCCAACGGCTCCAACATCGGCGACTTGCTGGATGAAGTATTCAAAAAACTGGGCAGGGCAAATAAAAAACCAAAAACTTTAAAAATTACTCATCCGATAAAAGTCGCGATTATCGGCAAGCCAAATGTGGGCAAGTCTTCATTGTTCAACGACCTTATCGGCAAGGAGCAGGTTATCGTCAGCGATTTGCCCCATACCACGCGCGAACCGCATGACATTCTGGTGGAATTAGACGGGCAGCCCATGCTTTTTGTGGACACTGCCGGAATCAGACGCAAGTCCAAAGTTCACGGCGAACTGGAAGTGCAGGGCGTCGGCAAAAGCATTGACATGATAAAAAAATCCGATATTGTTTTGCTGGTGATCGACGCCAGCGAACCTATATCCACCCAGGACCAGCAGCTGGCCGGCTTATTGCGTGAAAATACCAAAAGCGTGATTATCGTTGTGAATAAATGGGACAAAACGGAAGACAATAGCGATCAGTTCCGCAATGAAGCCAAACAAAAAGTATACGCCGCTTTTCCGCATCTGGACTTCGCCCCTATTGTTTTTGTCAGCGCCAAAACGCAATATCGCGTTCATCACATATTTCCCCTGATTCTGCAGGCCTGGAAAGAAAGGCATACTGAAATACCGGATGAGGAGCTTAAAGCATTTATGAAAAAGGTGACGCATGAACACCGGCCGGCCCGGGGCAAAGGAACCAGGCATCCGGAAATAATCGCTTTTTACCAGCTGCGGTCAAATCCCCCGATTTTTGAAATGCAGATCAAATTTAAAACATCGGTTCACTTCTCCTACGTACGCTATATTGAAAACCGTTTGCGGGAAAAATACGGTTTTTACGCCGCCCCCATAGTCATTAAACTGACAAAATTAAAAAGAATGCTATGAAAATGCGCCCGGGTCCGGAACAACACCATCCCGTAGCGGATAAAGAGGCCCAGGAAAGTGCCGGATTGCTCGGCATGATAGATTCCGTGGCGGCGATGGCTGATAGCGGCGATGAAAAAACAAAAGAGGAAGGCCGGGAAAAAAACAAACTATTATGCCTGGCCTGGCTTAATTTTTATAAAAAATTCGCCAATACTTTTGAAGGACACCCGGAAAAAATTTTGGACAGCGTCAAAGCGATGGAGAGGGCCTACGAAGATTTAAAGCGGGAGATAAGGGAAGCTCTCGATGAAAACAAATACAACAAAAATATAATTCACAATCTGCTGTATAAAAACGTCCGGGAATTGGAAGAAGGCACCCGGCAGAGCATTTTGGAAATGAGGAATTATATTCAAGGCGGCCACAATCTTTTCAACTCTCATCTGCGTAAATACTTCAATTTGGCCGGCGGTGAAGAAGAAAATATTCCCAGCCGGGAAGAGGTCTTAAAAAAACTTTTAAGCACTTACAAAGCAAATGTCCGCATAATGGAGGATCTTTTAGACCAGCTGCAATACTCATACCCGGATGCAAAGCGTACGAAAGAAATAATGACGGAATTTTTTCAGCTGAAAGAAGGACAGCCGAGTGGCAAGGAAAACCTGGCCGAATGGTACAATGATAAAAATAAAAGACTGGGAATACTGGTTAGAGAAGCAGAAAAAAAACTTAATTCGCAATAAATATGAAGATAATTTTCGGCCTCGGCAATCCGGGAAAACAATACGAACATACCAGGCATAATGCCGGCCTGATGGCAGTTGATTATCTTGCCGCCGAACTGAAGCTGCCAATTTTTAATTTTGAAAAAAAATTCAATGCGGACATGGCCGCTATGGTTATGGGGAGAGAAAAAATTGTTTTCGTAAAGCCGCAAATTTTTATGAATGATTCCGGACTGGTGGTAGCGCCGATTGCGCGCTTTTTCAAGGCCAAACCGGAAAACCTGATGATAATCCACGATGACAAGGATATTCCGCTCGGAGAAATACGCTGCCAGATCGGGCGCGGCTCAGCCGGACATAACGGGGTGCAATCCGTGATCGACCATTTGGGCAGCAAAAGTTTTACCCGCATCCGCATCGGCATCGCTTCTGATAAGTTGGAAAAAACAAAGGCCGCCGATTTTGTTTTGAGCAAATTCGGCAAACAGGAAATTAATATTATTGAAAAAAATATTTTTCCGGAGATCGGTGAGAAAGTCAGGAACTGGATTAAGTAATCCGTCCACATGAATTATTCAGCCGCTTTGGCCCATTTTCCCAAAATTACTTACGCCCGCTACAAAAAAATGGCGACATATTTTTCTAATCTGGAAAATTTGTGGGAGGCGGAAATTGCGGATCTTATCAGTGCCGGCCTGGATGAAAACATCGCCAGCGAATTCCTTTATTGGCGCGACCAAAATCCTACGGATAAAATTTACACCCGTCTGGAGGCGGAAGGAATCAGAACCGTTTCCATCGGCGATGACAACTATCCTAAAAGATTGAGGGAAATAAACGACCCGCCGCTCACCATCTTTTACCGGGGATTTTTACCCGATGAGGCGGCACCGGCGCTGGCGATTGTGGGCACCAGAAAAATGACGGTCTACGGCAAACAGGTTTGTTATGACATGGCGCGCGCCCTGGCCGAACAGGGCCTCATTATTGTCAGCGGACTGGCGCTCGGCATTGACGGCATGGCACATCAGGGCTCGATCGATGCGCACGGACAAACCGTGGCCGTTCTCGGCTCGGGCATAGATAAACAGCATATATATCCTTCTTATCATAAGCCGCTGGCGGAAAAAATAATCGCCGAAGGCGGCGCGGTTATCTCGGAATACCCGCCCGGCTTTATGCCGACCCCCTATACCTTTCCGGCCAGAAACCGGATCATAGCCGGCCTGAGTTTGGGAGTGCTGGTGGTGGAAGCGCCGGAAGAATCGGGCGCTTTAATCACTGCCAGGTGCGCCCTGGATTATAACCGCGAAGTTTTTGCCATTCCGCATTCCCTCACTTCTCCCACGGGAGCAGGACCGAATAATCTGATAAAAATGGGGGCTAAATTGGTGACATGCCCGAAAGACATTATTGAAACCCTTAATCTCCAGGTGATAATAAGCGAAACAACCGCGTCAAAAACGGCGCCGGCTTTAACAAATGAACAGGAAAAAATCTTTTCCCGCCTGTCCGCCGAACCGAAAAACATTGATTTGATTATCAAAGAAAGCGGGCTGGGCAGCGCCACCGTCAGCCACACGCTTCTGCTGATGGAAATGGCAGGCAAGGTAAAAAATTTGGGCGGCATGAATTATGTAGCGGCAAAGCGGTTCTGATCGTTTTCAAATACGCCATATTGACATCCGCCGATATTTGGTATATTCTCTACAATTAACAACTGTTATTTGCGCTTATGAGCACACTCGTCATCGTGGAATCTCCCACGAAAGCGAAAACAATTTCAAAATTCTTAGGCAAGGGCTTTATTGTGAAGTCCTCTTTTGGTCATGTGCGCGACCTTCCCAAAAGCAAGCTGGGCGTGGATGTCGAACATAATTTTGAGCCGCAATATACGGTCAGCCGGGACAAAAGCAAGGTTGTTAAGGAACTGAAAGAGGCGGCAAAAAAATCCGATGAAATATTGTTCGCGACTGATGAGGACCGCGAAGGAGAGGCAATTTCCTGGCATCTGGCTCAGATACTGGATATTGAGCCGGAAGATGCCAAGCGCATCGTTTTCCATGAAATCACAAAATCAGCCATCAATGAAGCCCTGGCGCATCCCCGTTCCCTGGATATAAAAATGGTAAACGCCCAGCAGGCGCGCCGCATTTTGGACCGTCTGGTAGGATATAACCTTTCCCCTTTTCTCTGGCGCAAAGTAGCCAAAGGATTATCGGCCGGCCGGGTGCAATCAGTGGCTGTGCGCCTGATCGTTGAACGGGAAAGGGAAATTAAAGATTTCAAGCCCGAGGAATACTGGAGTCTCGAAAGCATTTTTACCAATTCGGCCAGCGAGGAAATTGCCGCGCGATTATATGCAATCGGAGAGAAAAAATTGGATAAAATGGATATTAAAAATAAGGAACAGGTTGATAAAATTATCTCTGATTTAAAAAATTCCGGATACAAGATAGCCAGTGTTGAAAAAAAGATAACCAAGCGCGCGCCGGCTCCCCCTTTCACCACCTCCACTCTTCAGCAGGAAGCCAACAATCATCTCGGTTTCTCGGCTAAACAAACCATGCTTATCGCGCAAAAACTTTATGAAGGCCTGGAATTGGGCAGCGAAGGATCTGTCGGCCTGATTACATACATGCGAACCGATTCCGTTAATTTATCAGAAAAGTTTTTGGGTGAAGCCAGGGAAATTATCGGCTCAGAATTCGGATCCAAATATCAGCTGCCCAAACCCAGATTTTATACCAACAAAAGCCGCAATGCCCAGGAAGCTCACGAAGCCATCCGGCCCGCGGAAGCGTCCCGGACTCCTGAATCGTTAAAACCATATCTCGACCGCAATCAATACAGATTGTATGATCTGATCTGGCGCCGCGCCGTGGCCACGCAAATGGCCGGAGCGGAAATCAATTCTCTGGCAATCGATATCCTTGGACAAAAAAACTATTTATTCCGCGCCAACGGGCAGACCATTCTCTTTGACGGGTATTTAAAGCTTTATCCGGACCGGGCGAAAGAAAACCTGCTTCCCGAAGTTAAAATCGGCGAAGAAGTCAGCCTGAAAGAAATGAAGCCGGAACAGCATTTTACCGAGCCGCCGGCGCGTTATTCCGATGCCGCGCTTGTGAAATCCCTGGAACACTACGGCATCGGCCGGCCGTCAACTTACGCGCCCACAATCGCCACCATTGAAGACCGCGGTTATGTTGAGCGCGATGACAAAAAACGGCTCTTTCCCAAAGACATCGCTTATCTTGTAAACGACCTTTTGGTTGAACATTTTCCCCATATCGTTGATTATGAATTCACCGCCCAGATGGAAAACGATCTGGATGAAATAGCCAAGGGGAAAAAAGAGTGGCAGCCGGTGATTGAAGACTTCTACGACCCCTTCATGGACAATTTGAATCTGAAAGACAAAGAGCTGTCCAAAAAAGAACTGACAGAGGAAAAGACCGACGAAATCTGCGAAAAGTGCGGATCGCCGATGATAATAAAAACAGGCAGGTTCGGTCGTTTTTTGGCCTGTTCCAATTATCCCGAATGTAAAAATACAAAAAATATCGGGGCGGACGGCAAAGTGGAAAAGGAGCAGCCGGAGATCTCCGGCGAACCCTGCGAAAAATGCGGCAAGCCCATGGTGTTGCGACACGGGCGATACGGACAATTCCTCGGCTGTTCCGATTATCCGAACTGCAAAAATATAAAAAATATAGATGTTAAATTAAATCTCAAATGCCCGAAATGCGGCCAGGGCGACCTGGTTGTCAGACGCAGCAAGCGCGGCAAGCCTTTTTACGGCTGCAACCGCTATCCGGATTGCGACTTCGCGCTTTGGGACAAGCCGACCGGAGAGATGTGCCCGGAGTGCGGACAGTCGCTGGTGTACGCGGCCAAAGGCGGAATCAAATGCAGCAATAAGGAATGCGGATATAAAAAAGATTAAACTAAAAATCCCCCCGACATAGTCGGGGGGATTTTTTATATTCTATATCGTGGCCTTCTTGATCACTCTGGAAAAAAACCATTTTTTTACGGCCTCCACGCAGATTAAATATACGATTACTATAAGACCGACCGCTACTGCCTGCACAAAATCGAGACGCACAAACTGGAAAAAACCGCCTAAACCGGAATAAACGACTAACCAGCTGAAAAGCACTACTGCCAGCATGCTGGCAGTAAGCTGCCAGGACGGACGGTTACGTATAAATGAAAATTTTCTCGTCCGGATAATAAATACGACCAATGTTTGCGTGGCTAAGGATTCCAAAAACCAGCCGGTCTGAAACGCGCCTTCGTGCAGATGAAAAACATACAATAAAACAAAAAAAGTCGCGAAATCAAATACTGAGCTGACCGGGCCGAAAACGAGCATAAACTTTTTCAGATAATTTATATTCCATTTCCTGGGTTTTAATATGTCCTCCTTATCGACATTATCCAGTGGAATAGTAAACTGGGAGACGTCGTAAAGGATATTGTTAAGCAGTATTTGCGGCGGCAGCATGGGCAAAAACGGCAGGAATATGGAGGCGCCGGCCATGGAAAACATATTGCCGAAATTGGAACTCAAAATCATCATCAGATATTTGAACGTGTTCGCGAAAGTTTTCCGCCCCTCAATGACGCCTTCCACCATTTCTTTCAGGCTCTTTTTCATGAGGATAAGATCGGCGCTTTCTTTGGCCACGTCTACGGCGTTATTTACGGAAATGCCAGCATCAGCGGCTTTTAGAGACGGCGCATCGTTGATGCCGTCGCCAAGATAACCGACTACATGCCCTCTTTCCTGCAAAATTTTGATAATTCTGACTTTTTGGTCGGGTGAGAGACGGGAAAAAATGGTGATTTTTTCCACAAGGCTTGAGAGTTTTGCGTCGTCCATTTTCTCAATTTCAGCGCCTTTTATCATCCCTTTGACTTTCAAATTAATATCCCGGGCTATTTTTTCCGTAACCAGTTCGCTGTCTCCGGTCAGCACTTTGATTTCAATTCCGTATTGCTCCATAATCGCAAGCGTGTCTTTAACCGTACTCTTGGGAGGATCCAAAAACGCGGCATAACCCAGTAGTGTCATCTCTTTTTCATCATCTTTCGTATAATCCTTTCTTTTATCGGCCGCAACTTCTTTTCCGGCGACCGCCAGCACCCGGTATCCCTGTGCGCTTAAGTCTTCATATATTTTATAAACGCTCTCCCTCTGCTGTCCGGAGAGCGGCTGCAAGGAAATGGAACATTTTGATGAAATTTTAAACATTTCTTCCGGCATGCCTTTGGAAATAATCATTCTTTTTCCGTCTTTTTCAATTACCACCGAGCCGCGCTTCCGTTCATAGTCAAAAGGAATTTCGTCTATTTTTTTATAGCCGGCTATACTTAAATTTTTGAATTCGCGGACCGCGTTGTCCATCGGATTTTTGATGCCGCTTTCAAAATGGCTGTTGACATAAACCGTGCGCAGCACCTCGTCCGATTGCGCGCCCTGGCAATCCACGCATTTAACCAGAACGATTTTACCTTCCGTGAGCGTGCCGGTTTTGTCGGTGCATAAAATATCCATGCTGCCGAAATTTTGAATCGCGGACAATTTTTTAACGATCACGCCCTTTTTTGCCAACAATAAAGACCCCTTGGACAGATTAAGGGTGATTATCATCGGCAAAAGTTCCGGAGTCAGCCCGACTGCCAAAGCAACGGCGAATAAAAATGAATCCAGCAGCCCATGATGCAGTATGGAATTGATAAAAAAAATGCCGGTCACCATCAACAGCACCAGCTTCAATATTAAATAACTGAATTTTTGGATACCGCGGTCAAATTCGCTGGGCTCCTCTTTTTTTACCAGCGACTCGGCAATATGGCTGAATTTTGTGGCCTTGCCCGTAGCAATGACTGCTACCTTGGCTTTTCCGGTAACCACATTGCTGCCCATATATACCTCGCCATCCGTCTTTTTCTCCACAGGGTATGATTCGCCGGTCAGGGTTGATTCATCCAGAAAAAAATCTTCGGCTTCAACCACGGATCCGTCCGCGGGAATAATGTCACCCGGCTCCAGAAGAATCAGATCGCCCGGCACCAGATGCAAAAGGGATACTTCTTTGGCAATACCGTCCCGCACCACGGTGGCGGTGGTGCGCACTTTTTCCCGCAGGGCCGCGGCGGCTTTTTGGGATTTATAGGTATTATAAAATTCCAGCGTGGTGCTGAGCAGCACCATTATGATTATAATAATGGAACTCAGCCACTCGCCTAAAAAAAATGAAACCGCGGCCGCAATGAGCAGAATAAAAAACAGGGGATTTTTGAACTCCAATAAAAACTGCAAAAGAGGACCCAGCTCCACTTTGTAAACCACCGCATTGGGGCCGTATTTGCGCAGCAATTTTTTTGCCTCGCGGCTTGTCAGCCCTTCTGTTTTTTTCTCCTTCATAAAAAATTTTCCAGCGCCCTCGGCGCGAAACCGGTTGCCACTGTGTGCCCTCGGCGCGAATCGAACGCGCATCACCAGCTTCGGAGGCTAGTGTCCTATCCATTGAACGACGAGGACAATTTTAAAACCACCTCCTGATGGCGCGCAAAAATTTATAAAATTTATATTTTCCCCGGCTAATCACTATGTCGCGGGTGCCTTCGCGCCGGCGCGGCTCGCCTCCGAATCCCAGCTTAAACCGCGTCACGCCCGCGTATTGATGCCTGGCATCATACTGATAATCGGAACTGCCGCTGTTTATCCTGGGCGCCACTCCGAAAAAATCATAATACTCATACCCGGAATGTTTCGCCAGCTGGATGCAGTGCCATTGCAATAAATATGGCGCCATCAGATTCCGGTAATGATAATCGGAAGCCCCGTACAAATAAGTGAATGTATTTCCGAAAGCATAATAAACGATGCAGGCAACGGGCTTATGGTTTAAATAGGCCGTTGTTTGTCCGGCAGAATCGTAATTGAATAAATTTTTATAATGATCTTCGCGGTGCAATTTGAACCGGTCTCTGATGCCGGTTTTTTTCATCAGGTTCCAGAATGTAGAAAAATTTTTACTGTTGTCGATGACAATATTCTTTTTTTCGGCCAGCCTGATGTTATACCTGGTTTTCGGGTGCATGGATGCGAGCATCTCATCGGCAGACTTTTTTAAATCCAAGATAACCGTGGCCGGCGGATTGATATCAATGGTTTTTTTGACATGTGGCGCCAATTTTTCCGGAAGGGCCCGGGCTGATTCCGTCCGGAAAAAAATACAATTTCGTTCGCGGAAATAATCAACTAATAAATTATAAATCTGATTTTCAATTTCTATATTAACATTTTTATCCAGCACGGGCCCCATCGGGCAAAATACATGGTGCCAGCCAAACGGCAGATCCCCATTTACTACCTGCGCCAGGGCCAAAATCTGACCGCCATGAACCGCTGCCAGACGTTCAATTTTTTTTCCTTCGGAAATCAAAACTTCTCCCCATTCCCATGATTGGGCGAACGGATTGTGGCCGTAATTTTGTTTCAGCCAGCCGTTCCACTTTTCTTCATTTTCAGCAATAATTATCTCCATAATATGGCATTATTGTACCCTTTGCGCGCAATAAAATCAACAAAAAACGGGCCCTTTAAGGAGCCCATTTTTCTGATATTGTTTATTTTTCTTTCTGATCCAGCCAATATTTGTAATCAGGGCTGTTCAATAACGAAAAATATTCTGTTCTCAATTTGCCGACATCAGTACCCGCATTCTTCAGTATTTTAGCCGTTTTTCGGTCCATGGGCACTGCCAGATCAGCTAATGACAGGCTAAAGCCCCTTAACTCACTTTCAATACCTTTCATCATTTTATTAATTTTTTCCCCTTCTTTTATGCGCTCTGCGGCTTTTAATTTACCCTGCTCCAACCTGCTCTCATAATCATTTTCCTCTATATTTTCTTTCTCTCTCTCTTTTCTTGTCTCCACGGGTTGCAGCTCAGCTATTTTGGTTAAGCCGCCCACACGATAATCCATGGCTCTCTTTTGTGTGCGCGCTTCATATTTTTTCTTTTCCTCACCGGTTCTCTTTTTATTATCTTCTCGTGCCTGTAACAAATACTGATAATTTTCATCGGCCGCTAATTTATTGAATTCTATAATTAATCTGCCTTTTTTGGTTAAACTTCCCCAGAAAGGAGGCTTTGCAACGTTTGCATCCAAATCATACCCAAGACTCTTCAACTCGCCCCGGACGGCATCCAGCCTCTTTTCCACGGCCACGCCCTTGTCCACCATTTGCGCTCGCTCGCTTGTCATGGCCCGGTCTAAATCGGCTTCGACTTGCGCGTTCTGCGCAAACTCGCCGACCGCCTCTTCCGCTTCTGCCGCATCTTTAATGCTTTTCATCTGCTCGTCAATCTGCGCCAATTCCGCATTTACCCTGATCTGTGCTTCCAGCATGACTTTTTTTCCTAATCTTTTTATTTCATTCGCATCGCTTTCGGTCAAAGCCTCGCCCCGGGCTGCGCGGAAAGCAATATCATAAGCCTTGGCTGCACGCCGTTCTCCTTCAAGTTTTTTATAATTTTCACTTCGCTGAAGCTCTTCTCCAAGCACTACTTTTTGCCCTTCACTGACTTCTCCTCCGGTTCTTTTTTGCGCCTTTATTTCCCCTGAAACTACCCCCTCTTCGGCTATTTTTGGCTTTAGAGCTCCATACTCGCCTCTAGGCATATAGTTTGAATTTAATATGTAAGATATACAAATAATATCACAAAATAAATATTGGTGCAACAAAAGCCGCGCCTCTTGCCAAAATCAGTATTTTAGTGTATAATATGTATGCTTATTATCAAATAATCGTAATTTTATGGGTTTACCCGGCCATCGTCGAACATCTTCTCACAAACGCCGCCGTGCGGCACATTTTGCTCTGGAAGAAGGATCCTATAATACCTGCCCCAAATGCAAGAAGGCCATTCTTTCTCATCGCGCCTGCGCTTTCTGCGGCACATACAAAGGCAGACAAGTTCTGAACGTGGACAAAAGAACTTCCCGCGCCACCCGCAAAAGCAAGAAGAAATAATAATTTTTGATTCGCACATTGTATGTCCAATCGCCATTTAGCCAGAAGCATAGCCATGCAGGCTCTGTTTGAATGGGATTTTCGCGACAAATCATCCGAGATCAATAAAATTCTCAGCAGGGATCTGGAAGAATTCGGTCCCGGTCTTGATGAAACCGAATTTGCCAAAAAAATCATGGAGGGCGTTATTGATAATATTAAAGAAATAGACGCCTTGATTGAAAAATATGCTCCGCAGTGGCCGATTGATCAAATTACCGTCATCGACCGCAATATTCTGCGCATGGGAATTTATGAACTCAAATTCAACAGCGCGGAAGTGCCGCCCAAAGTGGCGATAAACGAAGCCATCGAGCTGGCAAAAAATTTTGGCGGGCCTTCTTCGGGCAGGTTTGTAAACGGAGTATTGGGCGCCATATATAAAGACATACCGCAAGCAAAAGAATAATTAATTAAATGCTTAACGCATAGCACCCATCACATAACTTTTGTTATATGATACGTGTTACGTGATACGCTTTGTCGTGCAACAATATGAAAAATGCCTCGCTGGACAGGCCCGATATAGTGGAAAAAAAATTTCCTTATCTGGAAGAGAAGCTGGCCATAAATTTTAAAAATCCAGAATATTTGGTGCAAGCTTTTGTGCACCGCTCTTATCTGAACGAACACCACGATTTTCCCCTGGGGCACAACGAACGCCTGGAATTTCTGGGAGATGCGGTGCTGGAATTGGTTGTCACCGAATTTTTATACAGTAAATATGGAAATCCGGAAGGAGAGCTGACTAACTGGCGCGCGGCCCTCGTCAATGCCAAGATGCTGGCTAGCATCGCTTATGAAATCGGCATGGAAGATTATCTTTTTTTGAGCAGGGGCGAATCCAAGGATGCCGGTACCAAGGCGCGGGATTATATCATGGCCAATACCATTGAAGCCCTGATCGGCGCTATCTACCTGGATAGAGGATATGAAATCACTGCGCAATTTATTGCGCGCTGGGTGTTGCCCAAATTGGATTACGTTTTGGAAAATGGCCTGTATATGGATGCCAAGAGCCGCTTTCAGGAATCGGCGCAGGAAATTGCCGGCGTTACCCCCACATATAAAGTGCTGAAAGAAGAAGGACCTGATCATGTAAAATTTTTTAAAGTCGGAGCCTATATCGGAGGGGAATTTATTGCTTCTGGCGAAGGAACAAGCAAGCAGGAAGCCCAGACCGAAGCGGCAGAAGCGGCTTTAAAAATAAAAGGGTGGAAGGGTCCGAAGGTTAATATTATTAAAAACAAATAATCTGGACCGAATAAATTGGGTCGCTAGCTCAGCTGGTAGAGCAGATCCCTCTTAAGGATAAGGTCCAGGGTTCGATCCCCTGGCGACCCACACAAAAAATTTTCCACGCCCGCCAGCGTGGAAAATTTGTAAATTAGAGTTATTGCCTCCGTAGTTCAACGGATAGAATGTCAGGCTTCGAACCTGATGATGGGGGTTCGATTCCCTCCGGGGGCACAAATCTATACAACCATCCCATCTACTTTAATTCTTCCTTCCTGATAATTCTTATTTTCAGCCAGCATATCTTCGGTCTCTTTTTTAGCATTAGCCAATTCCGCCTCATTTTCCGCAAAAACGATAATAATAAACGGCAAATCTTTTGTAAACCTATCCTCAAACCCGTGGTGGCCAAAGGCGATATTGACGGCCACTTTTAATTCTTCCAGAGCGTATTCTGCGGTCTCGAACTTCCTTTCAATAACAAATCCCATAGGCAGGCCGATTTCCTTATTGGGATTGAAACCGCCGATATTATCAAAATAAACAACGCGCGCGTTGTGGAACTCCACTGGTCTCTCCATGTCTTCGGCCAAAATATGAGTATAGCTTTCTTCATGCCCCAAACGGCCCATTTCCGCCGCCACCTTTTTCGCCCAATCTTTAGCGTATTCTTCAATTTGCTCCGGAGTGGGATTGCCGTTTGGAAAATCCCTTTTATAAGCCAGGCCGGCCGCGCCGCAGCCTCCGTGGCTGGTAATATCCACCGCGCCGAGACGGGAAAATAATTCCGCCACCGCCTTTATTCTTCCTTCCTCGTTTGCCGCCGGATAAAGTATTCCCGAACCGGCAATGCAAAACTTGGCTTCGCCATTAATGTCCTTATGGGCACAACCTTCATCCATGCAGACCACGCTCCTTAAATCTTTTAAAAACGCATGTTTTAAATCCGGAAACTCTTTTTTAAAATATTGTTCCGCGCCTTCTGCGGCTAAAAGCTGATGATCCGGCAAACCGGCATCCCAGGCCTCGTTCTTTTTTAACTCAATGCTGTCTTGTCCCATATTTTTTTCTTTAATATAATATTTGTCTTAAAAATACCATTTCACCTGCAAAAAGTCAAACAAAAAACCCGCCCGGCAGATGCCGGAACGGGCGAAATGAGCGGAGGTGGTGATTACTTTCCCCCCTGCAGATAAAACAGCCAGCGGCTGCGGCTTATAAAGTAGGTGCGCTGCTTTCTCTCCCCGCCTTCGGACCCGTTGTCCCAGTCCACATGGAAAAAACAGATGACGCGGAAATCGCGGCAGTCGGACTTAAGCCGCGTCTTGGCCAGCATGAGCAGATTGATCATGTGCTCCACGCTGAAGCCATTCTTGGCGGCCGCACCGCAGGGAGCGTGCGAAAAGAGAATCGCGGTCTCGATCTGTTTGAGATC
>Ga0209048_10003296_pt1 | contig 15719 bp, 9 predicted proteins | sample FrelakmetCRP12CR_FD_187146 | JGI IMG/M metagenome (GOLD analysis project Ga0209048, IMG submission 187146) | Freshwater lake sediment microbial communities from the University of Notre Dame, USA, for methane emissions studies - CRP12 CR (SPAdes)... | ecosystem: Environmental > Aquatic >... | reverse complement strand
CGAGGAATTGCGCGGTCGAAAGCGGGAACTCCAGCAAGGGGCTCCCGCCCGGCGTCGTCATGCGGGTTGGTCGCAGTGGGGCATCGGGCAGTCCGTACAGGTCGTGCCGGATCGGGGCTACGCTCGAGTCATAGTCGAAACCGGCCTCGACGATCGTGTCGAGAGCCCACAGCGACTGCCGGGTGACGGAATAGCTTGCGGCGCGATAGCCCCGCACGGCGTGCCCCAGCAGGTCTTCGAGGTATTGCTTCGAGCGGAAAGTCTCTTCACGGAACACCGCCGGTGACTGGCGGTACACGAGCTCGTGCGATTGGCCGTGGCAGGCGATTTCGTGACCGGCGGCTGCGATGCGGCGCACCAGGCCGGGCGAGCGCTGGGCCACCCAGCCGAGCACGAAGAAGGTCGCCTGGATCTTTCGACGCGCGAACAAGTCCAGCAGCCGTTGAGTGCTGGCTTCGACGCGGTACGGCATCGCGTCCCAGCGCTCGCGGGGAATGCTGCGAGCCAATGCCGAGACGTGGAAGTAATCTTCCACGTCCACCGTCATGGCGTTGAGGGTCGAGTCTGCGGGCAGGTGTTCCGCAGTGCGTTGCGCTGCCTGGCTCACAGCCCGGACGTGGACCCCGGAGTCTTGACGTCGAGCGAGTGATCGATGGCGCGCGGCGACCAGGTCGCCCCCACCCAGAGCCGGTTCTCGTCCTGGCTGTTGTTCGGGCCGGAACCCGAACGATTCCAATGATCACCGGAAAACTGCAGCGACAGCGTCCGCAGCACGCGCCAGCTCAGCGTGGCGCGAAGATCCCATTCGGTGTAGTCGCCGTTCCGGTAGAGGTTCTGCTGGGGAATATAGAATAGGTTCTGGTAATTGACGTCGTTGAACCAACCTCTCAGCTCCAGGGAGAAGCGCTCGCTCAGGTCGCGGCGCGCCTTCCCGATGAACTGGAGGCGCGCCTTCCCGATGAACTGGAGGCTCGTCTGGTCGTTGGTCCCCGTGCCGAGGTAGTTCAGATCGTGGTACGAAAGATCAAGCGAAATGTGCGTGCGAGCGCGCTTGAACGCCCAGCCCATCGAGCCGTAGGCGTCCAGGTACGGCTCGGGCGTCGTTAGCACGTTGGAGGGAACACCCGGGGTTCCGCTCGGGAGCGTGCGTCCAGCGACGTTGCCTGAATCGTTGTACTGGTAGCCGCCCCCAATGAACACGGAGGAGGAAGGCGAAACGACGCGATTTATCGACAGGCGAACGAGCGGTCCGTTGTCGGTGATCTTGCCGCCACTGATTTCCGTGTAACCGGCATCCAGCGTAAGCCCCGTTCGCGCGCCTTCGGTGCGATACGTCAGGTAACCCTCGTACTTGTCGTAATCGGGACCGACGCCCGGCTGCGTGAATTGGACGCTCTCCACGTCGCCGGCCAGTCCAACCGAGCTGCGGGCCGATAGCCGACGCTCCAGCGACAGCTGGCCCGAGTAGCGGTTGTTGTCGCCGAGGGTGTTCTGGTACCAGACATTTCCATACCGGCCCGACAGCCGCGCGGAGGTCGAGTCGTCGAAACGGAAGATGAAATCCGGGCCGGTCGAGAAATGGTTGATGCCTTCCGTATTGCCGGGACTCGCGGGCTGCAGCGGATCGGCAATGCCCTGCGCGAAATTATTGGCGAATACCCAGAGGAACTTCTCGGGCACGATGCCGAGGGCAACCCGGCCGTCGAAGTAACCGGTGAGTTCGTTGCCCGCATTGCCGGAATACAGGTAGTAGGCAAGGTCGCCCTTCGCTTCCGCATCCACGCGGCGGCTCTGGTTCCGGTAATCGATCGTTCCGCCGAACGAGCTGAATACGTCGCCGCCGCTGCCCTGGGAGGTGCGATAGAGGTTGTCGGAGTAGCCCGCCGTCGCAGTCAAACCGTAATCGAGCCGGTATTCCGGAGCTCGCGCGTGCGCGCCGCCCGCGATCCCGGCCAGCGCGGCCGCCAAGGCAAACCTGTTCATTGCGGACACTTCGTTCCCCTTGGACCGTGCGCTTCCTCGACGCGCCCGTCTCAGGCGCCGGATGCCTGCTCGCGTCCGTATCGGTAGCTGCCTTCGTAGTAGCCGTAACCGTAGCCGAGCCCCTGCAAGGAGTCGGACCCGTTCAACAGGAGGCCGACGAAGTGGTCCTTGCGCAGGAAGCCAATGGCGTCGGTCACGGCCCGCTGCGGCGTGGAACTCGCACGGACGACCAGCACGACCTGCCCGGCGGCTTCGGCGAGAATCTTGGCTTCGTTCGTCAGCAGCAACGGCGGCGCATCGAGGACGATCAGCCGGTTGGGCGCCGCTGCCGCGAGGCGCTGGAGGACCGCGTCCATTCGCGAGCTGGCCAGCAATTCCGCCGACGTATCCAGCCAGCGGCCGGCAGGCAGGACGGCCATGGACGGGATGTCCGTGTCGATCACCAGCGACTCCGGGTCGAGCGAGGGGTCGCCGAGCGCATCCCCGATGCCGCGATCCTGGTCGACTCGAAGCATGACGCTCAGCTGGGGGCTGCGGAAGTCCGCATCCACCAGCAGGACCTCGACGTCCGTCTCGAACGCAAGGCTCAACGCAAGATTGAACGCGCAGAAGGTCTTGCCCTCGCCGGACAACGCGCTGGCGATCATGATGACGTGGCCGCGGGCCAACCGGGTCTCTCCACGCCCGAATGCACGCGCCACCAGCGGCCGCTTGATGTGGCGGAACTGCTCGTTGATCTCGTTCTGCTCCTCCGCGGGAGCGAGATAACCCGCCGTGCGCACGGCCTCGCGCTCGAGGACGATGCGCCTGGCATGCGGCGCGTGTCCGGTCGGCGACTGTCGTCCCGTGTCATGCGCGGGAACAGGCGCGGACGTCGAAACGACCTCCGACGGCATCGCCGCCGCCGCGTCTTCGGCCAAGTCTGCCTGTTCCGCCGAGGCCTGCGCATTGCGCGCATCGCGGCTCTTCTTCAGTGCCTTTTCGACGAGGCTCATGGTCATGTCCCTATGAAAGATTGCAGGACGTGCGAGGCCGGTCGATAGACCAGCAGGATCAGCACGAATACCGCCAGCAGACATGCGGTGGCGGCAGAGATGCGCAACAACTCGGCCTTCCGCTCCGCGCGGTACCGCTCGCGCCACGTGCGACTGACCGCGCCGAGGACGGGCAGCCCCGTCAGGGTGCGCAGGCTCCGAATGTCGTCGAAGACCGGCCGCAGCTGATTCAGCAGGAATGCGAGCCCGATCCCGACCGCGAGCCCGGCGAGCAACACCATGGTCAGCAACTGGGGCCGGTTCGGCGCGACGGGCTCGAGCAGCACGGTCGGCGGATCGATCACTTCGAACTTCACCGTACCCGTCTGTTCGGCCTGGTCCGAGATGCGCGCGCGGTCGAGGCGGTTGACGAGTTCGTTGTACTGGGCCTTCGTGACGTCGTAGTCACGCGTGAGCCGCGAGTAGTCGGCCTCGACCCCCGGGGCGATGTCGAGCACGCCCTTCAATTCCCCGACACGCTGCTGGTGCAGCCCGAGCTCCGAGCGCAACGAGGCGATCTCGACGTCGACCTCGTTGATCTGCAACTGGATCTGCTGGTAGACAGGGTTCGCGCTCAGCCCGGCCAGCGTATCGGGCGAGGCCGTGCCACGCTTGAAGGCCTCGATCTCCGCGGCACGGCGCGCCTGCAACTCCCGCAGCGTCTCGCGGGTGGCGATGACGTCCGGGTGTTTGTCGGTGTACTTCAGCAACAGGTCGTCGAGGCGGGACTGCGTCTCGGCGATGCGGGCATTGACGTCGGGACTGACGCCGGACGGACTGGCCAGGTTCGACCCCGACTGACCGCCGCCAATGCGCGGCGCCTGGCCCTTGAGCTGGCGGTCCAGCGCCTGGCGACGCTCGAGCGCGACGCGCAGCGACGACTGAGCCTTGTCGATGGCGTCCGTCTCGGACTGCAGGCGCGTGAAGTAATCCCCCTGCGCTCCCGGGACGAGGCCGATGTTCTTCTTCTTGAACGCGGCCAGCGCCGCCTCGGCGGTCGCCAGCCGTTGCTCGTATTCCTGGACCTGCGCCTGCAGGAAACGCTGGGCGGATTCGGACCCTGCCCGCTTGCCGCCGAGCGAGTTGTCCACGAACGAGTTGACCAGCGACTGCACGACGCTCAACGCCTGCTTGCGGTTGCTCGAGCGGTAGCTGATCGTGAACAGGCTGTCGCCCTTGCCCTCGTGCTGCTCGCCCTGGGTGACCGATTCGATCTTCACGCTCTCGCTCAAGTCAGTGACGAGTCGCTCCCGCTGCAGCGGCGTGTCGGCCTTGATATCGAGGTCCGTCTCGCGAATGACGGCTTCGAGCTGCGGGCGGCTGAGCAGGGCCTGCTTCACATAGCTCAGTTGCGAGTTCACGTCCTGCTCGACGGCGATGCCCTCGAGCAACGGCTTCAGGATTGCCGAGGTGTCGACGTAGACGCGCGACGAGGCCTCGTAGACCGGCGGCAGCGAGAGCACGACCAGCCAGCCCACGAGGCAGACGATCCAGGTCGCCAGCAGCGCCCAGAGCTTGAAGCGCGAGAGGCCACGCAGGTGGTCGAGAAACTGTTGGAGAAGGTCTTGCATGGATGAATTCCAGTTTGGCGCCGACGGGTTACCAGCGGCTCTCCGGGACGACCAGCACGTCGCCCGGCTGCACTTCCTTGTTCTGGCTCATGTCGCCTTTCTCCAGGAGATCCTGCAACCGGACCTTGATCTCGATGTCATGCCCATCCTGCCTGCGCACCAGCTTGGCGCGGTTTCCGGCGGCGAATTCACCGAGGCCACCGGTCGCCAGCACGACGTCCATGACGGTCATGCCGCTGCGGTACGGAATGGGTTGCGGCTGCCGCACCTGCCCGACCACGCGCACCTGGCTGAACACGCTCTTGGGCGCCGTGACGATGATGCTGACCTGTGGCGAGCGGATGAACTCGCCGAGCACCTTCTCGATGTCGCGGGCCAGCTGAGTCGGAGTCTTGCCGACAGCGACCATGTCCTCCACCAGCGGCGTGGAAATCTTGCCGTCCGGCCGCACCGGCACCGACGTCGTCAGCTCCGGATTCCGCCAGACGAACACCTGCAGGTCGTCGCCCGGCCCGATGACGTAGGACGACGCGTCGGCAGCGCTGAGGGGCGACGCGGCCGGGTGAACCTCGGGCGCGGCCGCCCGGGCAGCGAGGGAGAGGAACATGGTGGCGAGGACGAGAAGTCTCTTCATGGATGCGCCTGTCAATGTCGCCGGGTCACGCAAAATGCCCGGCAAATGTTACGTAACCTTGTTCGACCAAAAGGTGCTCCAGCGCACATTGTGCGTGACCTACCCCGCTCGGCCCAGTCTGGCCTGCGCTGGGCTACTTGATCGCCTTCAGCGCTCGCCGCGCGTCCTCCACCCAGGTCGCGCGATCACCGGCGGCCACCGCCTGCTCGAGCAGGCGGCGGGCCTCCTCGGTCTGGCCGGCTTTCGCGAGCGCGGCGCCCAGATGATACTGAATTTCCATGCTTTCTTTCATGCTTTCATGAGCTTGTCGAAGTATTTTAATGGAGTCTTCAACCCTGCCGTTGCCGAACAGGATCCAGCCGTACGTGTCGGCAACGGGACCATTCTTCGGCGCAAGCTGGTAGGCGCGGCTGGCCGTCGCCTCGGCCCGGCTGTCGCCGACCTCGTGATAGGCCCAGGCCAGGTTGTTCAGCACCGGAACGGAATCCGGGGAAGACGCCACCAGGGCCTCGTATTCGCGGATCGCTGCTTTGCTGTCGCCGCGCGAGCCGTAGGATTCCGCGACGGCGAAGCGGGCCGCTGCGTCATTCGGGGAGTGCTGCAGCCACTCGACGAGCGGTTGCTCGGGCTGCGGCAACCCGCCGAGGCGCCGCGCGCGGTACTGCCCGAAAGCCGCCGCCTGGGTGGGCTTCAACGCCCCGGACTGAGCGAAGGCTTTGGCTGCTTCCGCATACTGCTTGGCGGCCAAACGGATTTCGCCTTCGAGGGCAAAGCCGACCGCAGCATTCGCCGGCGAGCCTTGCAACTTGTCCGCCAACGCCAGCGCGGCCTCCGTGCGCCCGGCGGCGGATTCCATCTGCGCCAGTGCGACGATCGCCGGCGGCCAGTCCGGGCGCATCGCGATGGCCTTACCCAGTGACTCCCGGGCCGCCTCCGGCCGACCCATGGCCCGCTGTGCGCGGGCCGCATCGAGCAAGTACTGGGGCTCCTGCGGATCGAGATCGGCAGCCGAGCGGTAGTGCGCGAGCGCCTCGTCGAAGCTGCGCGCCTCGAACAGCACGGCGCCAACGGCCGCTTGCAGGTTCGCGCGCTTCGGTGCAATGGCGACGGCCTCGTCCAGAAGCTTGCGGCCGCCCGCCGGGTCGCCGGCGGCGAATGCGCGGCGAGCCAGCTCGAGGCGCGGCTCCAGGGCCTTGGGGTCGCGCTTGCGCCACTCCTCGAGCCACTGCTTCGCTCCCGGGTGGTCGCCGCGGGCATCGGCGAGGGACGCCAGGGCGAGCAGCACCTTGCCATTGGCAGGCTCCGCGGCGAGCGCCTTCTCGAGGGACTTGCGCGCATCCTCGGTCTTGCCTTCAGCAAGGTCCAGGCGCGCGAGGTTCACGAGGGTCTGCGCGTCGTTCGGGCGCGCCTGCAGCGCGCGGGCCAGGTAGGCTCGAGCGGCAGACATGTCCTTCTGGCCGGCCAGCCAGCCCGCGGCAAGGTTCAGCAAGGGCACGTCCGCCGGATTCCTTGCCACCAGCGTGTCGATCTCGGCACGTGCCTTGGCCTGGTCCTTGCCGGCCGCCATGGCCATCAATTGAATCTGTCGCTTGCGCTGGCCGCCGGCCTCATCCGACACCTTCGCGACCACGTCGAGGGCGCGCGCGGGGTCGTTGGCCGCGAGATAGCTTGCAGCCAGGTCCATCTGCAGCTCCGGGCTGTCCGGAGCGATCGTGACCCCCTTCTCCAGGAGTGCTTCTCCTTCCTCGCGTGCCCCCTGCAGGAGCTTGGCCCTCCCCAGCAACGCGAAGACCTCCGGATCCTCCGTGCCCGCCTGCACCAGCGGCTCCAGTGCATCGCTCGCCGACGCCGGGCGCCCTGCCTGCAGCCGCGCCTGCGCGAGAAGCTTGCGCGCCTCGACGTTGCCCGGCGACGCATCAACGAGCTTCTGGAACTGGCTCTCGGCGAGGGAATTGTCCCCATTGCGGAGGTACGCAAGGCCGAGCATGAACTGCCCGAGCGCGAATCCCGGAGCTGCCGTCACGACTTTCTGCAGCTCGGTCACGGCCTGCGCCGTCTTCCCCTCTGCCATCTCCACGCGGCCGAGCAGGAAGAGGTACATGACCGATTGCGGCGCCTGCCTGGCCAGTTGCTCGAGTGCCTGCTTCGCCTCCGGCAGCTTGTTCATCGCGAGGCGTGCTTCCACGAGGCCGCCAAGCAGCTTCACGCGGTCGCCCATGGCCAGCGGCGGTCTGGCTTTGTCCGGATTCACGCCTGCAAACACCTGCTCAGCGCTGGCGTATTGACCTCGCTGCATCAGCAGCGAACCCTTGGCGAGAGACGCCTGGGCGAATTGCGGGGCGACGCGCAGCACCTCCTCGAGTTCCTTGAACGCGGCATCGAAGTCGCCCTGCGCCGCCAGGGCCTGTGCGTAACCGGAGCGAATCTCCGCGGCGAGATCGCCGGTGAGTCGGCCGGTCATCGCGGACTGAAACGCGCTGCCCGCCTCACCCGGCTTGTTCAGCCCGAGGCGTGCGTAGCCGAGCAGCATGAGCCGCTCGGGCTCGCTCAACCCGCGCCTGGGACCCGCCAGTTCCGCTTCCAGCGCACCGAACTGCCCGAGGGCGCGCTTGATCTCAGCATCGAGTCGCGCCGACTGCTCGGGCTTGACGCCCAGCTTGACGGCGCGGCGCAGCTCCTGCTGTGCCGATTGCACGTCACCGAGCATCAGCGAAGTCCGCGCGAACAGCAGCCGGGCCTGCGGATGGTCCGGATTCTTCTGCAGCACATTGCGCAGTTCGATGGAAGCGGTCTGGAAGTCGCCCTCGTCCATGAGTGCCGCGGCGTGCTCGACCCGCTTGTCCACGCTTACGAAGAGGTCGCAACCCGATAACGTCAGCGCGACCAGCAGCGTCGCGGCCAGGACGGAAATCCGGTTCGTCTGGGTTTGCATCGTCCGTACCTTGCCTATGGGGTCAGCCGCCGCCTGGCGGCGATGCGGCTCCATCGATCCGTGCAATCATCGCGTCCGCGTGGGCCGAGAAGAACGACTGGAGACTCGCGCGGGCCTCGTCGCACTCAGTCGAGCACCTTACCGCCGCGGCCACCAACCCCGACAGAGGCTTTCGGCCAAGCACGGCGAATCCGTAATACAGCTTCGACGGCAGCTCACGGTCGAACACGCGTCCACCCGCGACCTGGGTACGACCGACCAGCCAGCGGCTGCCGTCCGGCGCTTCCGCCTCGATCTCGACGTAAGGGAAACGACTGCCGCCGGCGAGATTCACCGAGGCCGCGCGCTCCGACCGGGCTTGCCACCCCTCGCCGCCGAGCACGTCGTTCTTGTAGTAGACGAGTTCATGGCCCTGGGCCTGGTAGAGGTACGCGTTGAGATACACGTTCACCGTCGAGGCGTCGCGCGTATAGGTTCCCTGGGCGACGGCATCCGGATTGAAATACCGGGGCATCCAACTCATGTCGGCCGCGCCCGGTCCCACCCATCCGCCTGAGCCATCTGGAAGGCTGAGGATCGCTACGCCCGGCTTGGCCATGCGCACGGCAGCCTGCCCAAGCACCGGCCCGGACACCATCGTAATCAGACTCAGCGCAAGCGCCGCTATGCCGCGGCCAGGATCAGCCGATGCCGCCTGCGTCGGAGCAGATGGCAACTCGACGGCCGTGACCGGCACGATGCGGCGCGCGAGCCAGAAGAAGATCACCAGCAGCACCCCGAACAGTGCCCAGCCGAACTTGTAGTGGTCCACCCTGACGAGGTAGCCCTGCATGTCGGTCAGGTGGCCCTGCAGGATGATCGTGTACACCCGCACCCAGTTCATCAGCACGCTGAGCACGGCGGCCAGCGCCAGCAGCTTCAACCTGACGCCGATCCGGTCGCGGCCGAGTTCGCCGTACAAGGCGGCCACCGCCAGCGCGACGATGAAGAAATGCAGGCCGCTGCAGCCGCCGGCAATCTCGAACGTGCCTGCCGGAATGTGCACGTGGTTGCCCTCTATGAACGCGGGCACCCCGGTGGCGCGAATCATCAGCGACACGCCGAAGATCGTCAGCGCCTGCAACTGCGTATTGAACGAGCCCCACAGGGGAATTGCGAAGAAGAGGTATCCCACGGGGAAGGCAAGCGTTCGCACGGCCGCGGGACCCATCGCTCCTGCCGCCGCGCTGACGAGGATCAGCGGCGACAGCGCCAGGTAGCCGACCTGGATCCCCGACACCCAGGCCAGGTACCACAGCAGGCTGAGCCCCAGCGTCACCAGCAGCCCGGGCCACCAAAGCTGCGGCTGCAAGCCTCGTAGTGCGTCGCGGTCACGCCAGATCAGCCACATCGTCACGGCGAGTATCAGGTACCCGTGCGTGTACGTGAGCAGGTGCGTGTCTTCCCAATAGCCGATCAGTCCCTGCCAGGCGGGCCACAAGGCAACCACTCCTGCCAGAAGCAACACTGCCAGCATGAGGATCGGGATACGCGGTCCTGCGGATCGCATGCGGGCGCCTTCGGCCAAGGTCTATTGCTCGTCCGACGCAGGATCCGGGGCGCGGATGCCGAGCTTCTCGATCAGGTCGTAGAGCGTTGGCCGCGTGACGCCGAGCAACTCCGCCGTGCGCGAAAGATTGCCCTGCGTCATCGCGATCGCCTGCCGAACGGCCTCCGCCTCCGCGCGGCTGCGCACCTCGCGGAGATTGAGCCACTTGAATCCTTCGGTCTCGGCCGGCAGCCCGAGGCCCTCCACGCCGATGTACTTGTCTTCCGACATGATGACCGCGCCGTTGATGCGGTTCTCGAGCTCGCGGATGTTGCCGGGCCACGGATAGCCCTGCATGGCCTTGAGCGCCTCCGGGGTGAACCCTTTCAAGGCGCGGCCATGCTCGCGGGCGCGCCGCTCCATGATGGCTTGCGCGATGATGAGCACGTCGCCCGGTCGCTCGCGCAGCGGCGGGATGTTCACCGACACTTCGCTGATCCGGTAATAGAGATCCTCGCGGAACTCGTTGCGAGTGATCATCGCCTTGAGGTCCTTGTTGGTGGCGCACACCACCCGGACGTCCACCGGGATGCGTTCACGGCCGCCGATGCGCTCCAGCATGCGGTCCTGCAGGAAGCGCAGCAGCTTGGCCTGCAACGACAGCGGCATGTCACCGATCTCGTCGAGGAACAGCGTGCCGCTGTCTGCGACCTCGAACTTGCCCTGCGTCTGCTTGACCGCGCCCGTGAATGCGCCTTTTTCATGACCGAACAGCTCGGACTCGAGCAGCGTATCGGGGATGGCCGCGCAGTTGATCGCGACGAACGGACGCGTCGCCCGGGGGCTGAGGCTGTGCAGCGCGCGCGCCAGGAGTTCCTTGCCCGTGCCGCTCTCACCGAGCAGCAGCGTGGTTGCCATGGTCGGCGCGATCTTCTCGATCGTGCGGCACACCCTGGTCATCGCATCGCTGGTCGCGATGACTCCGGCGATGGGCTGCATGGCCTGCGCGCGCGTCAGCGCCAGATTCTGCTCTTCGAGGCCGTGGATATAGAAAGCCCGGTCGACGACCAGGCGCAGGACATCCGTGTCGACCGGCTTCTGGTAGAAATCGACGGCGCCGCGACTGACGGCCTTCACCGCATTTTCCTTGTCGAGCTGGCCGGTGACGACGATGACCTTGGTGCGCGGGGCGACCTTCAGGATTTCCTCCAGCGTGGCGAATCCTTCCGCGACTCCCTCGGGATCGGGGGGCAGGCCGAGATCCTGCAGAACGACGGGCGGCTCGAAACGACGCAACGCAGCCAGAGCGGCGTTACGATCTTCCGCGACCAGGACTTCGTAATCCGCGAAGCACCATTTCAATTGCTTCTGCAGCCCCGGGTCATCCTCGACGATCAGCAACTTGGGCTTGTGCGTGCTCACCTGTTCTCCAAGGGACTCAAGCCGCGCCGCAGCACGGTATTGAAACCCGATGATACAGGGACTGTGCGACGAGATTTGTGATGCAGTACCAGCCTCACCCGGTCTGCGGCCCATGTCTCCCGTGCGCGGGATTGGCGAGTAGGGCCCGGCCTGCGACGGACCTCTTCCGCGATCGGGAGAGGTGGCCCTCCGAAGGAGAGGTGACCGGCTAGTTGATCGTCTTCTGCGCGAGGTTGGACGGGTCGCTCTCGACGCCGTCGGTGGTATACGCCTGGATGGCGAAGTACCAGGTGCCAGCCGCAAGATTTTCGACCATGGCCGAAGTGATCACCGGGCTCGCGACATCCAGCACCTGGTCCAGCGCGGCAGATGACTGGCCATAGCGAATCTTGAAACCCGCCAGGTTGGTGATCGGCGTGTCATCCACCTTCTGCGTGGGCGGCACCCACGACAGCTTTGCGGAGCCCGCGACCGACGCACTCTTCACGACGATCGAGTAGCCCGGCAGCGAGGCCGAGGCCTGTCCGTCCGACACCGAAATCACGATGTTCGAGTAGGTGCCGATCGCTGTCGTGCCGGGCGATCCGCTGAGGCGACCCGTGGCCGGATCGAACGTGGCCCATGCCGGCTGGTTCTTGATCGAAAACGACAGTGCCTGACCGTCCGCATCCGCAGCAGACGGCAGGAACGCGTATGCCTGGCCGACGATTGCCGTGCCGGAGGGAACGCCGGACACGGTCGGGGCGGAGTTCGACTTGGTGACGGTGACGGTGAACGGCGCGAGCATGGCGGATGTCACGCCATCCTTCGCGACCAGGATGATGTTCGCGTATGTGCCGACGTCGCCGGGACCCGGCGTGCCGGACAGCGCGCCCGTGGTCGCGTCAAAGGCGGCCCAACCCGGCTGGCCGAGGATCGAGAACTGCAGCTTCTGACCGTCGGGATCCGAGGCTGTCGGCCGGAACGAATAGGTCTGCCCGGTCTTCGCGGTCGTGGCAGGCGTCCCCGAGATCGTCGGCGCATGATTGGCGGCAGGGCCGATGGTGACACTGAAGGGCGGCAGTGAGCGCGCGCCGCTGCCGTCCGTCACCTTGATCTGGATATTCGCGTAGGTGCCAGCGGTGCCGACCGCCGGTATCCCGCTCAGCAGGCCGCTGCGCCCGTCGAAGGTGGCCCAGGACGGTTTGTTCTTGATCGAGAAGGTCAGGGTGCCGCCGTTCGGATCGCTCGAGGTCGGGAGGAAGGCGTAGAACTCGGTCTCGCGGCCCGTGCTGGCAGGTATCCCGCTGATCGAGGGCGCAGCGCCGTCAATGACTCCGACTTCAATCATGAAGGGCGGCAGCGCGCTCGAGAGCTTGCCGTCGGATGCCGCGATCCTGATCGACCGCCACCGGCCGATGTCGCGCGACGTCGGCTTGCCGTGGAGGCGGCCGGTGCGCTTGTCGAAGGCGGCCCAGCGCGGCCGGTTCGAGACTCTCCAGCGGATCGCGTCGCCATTTGCATCCGTGGCGGTCGGCTGGAAATCGTAGGTTTGGCCCGGCCGCACGCTGGCGGGCGGCGTGCCCGACACCACCGGCGCGACGTTCTGTGCGTGGACCGCGGCGCTGACCAGGAGGTTGCCGCCGGCGATGGCGATCAGAGTCCAGAGGCTTCGGAGAATTCGCAAGTTGACACTCATCGCTCAATACCCTTGGATCCGGAGCCGCCTCGGCCCGAACGCAGGGGAATGCACGACGAGTTGCTGAACGTAGCGGACGGGCGGTGAAGCCGGCGGCGTCCGATGTGGTCCTGGCAACCCCGCTATCCTTGGCCTGAGCCCGAGGACCGGAGGCTTTGCGTCCCCACCTTTCGGCGGGTATGCCCTTAACGAGAACGGGGGGAGTGTTTGCCTTAACGCGAAATGCGTAAAGCACACACGAGCAAAAGTGCGCGGAGAGTGTCAGAAACAACAACTGCAACCTGGGCGGGTGCGAATACTGATACGCGGATCACGCAGCGCGCCTTGACAGGCGAATCGTGACCGTCGTGCCTTGACCGGGTGCGCTCGTCACCAGGACCGAGCCGCCGAGCGATTGGACGTACTCGCGGGCCTGGTATGCGCCGATGCCCATGCCCTTGCTGCCCTTCGTGGTGTCGAAGGGTTTGAACAGGCGATCCTTGATGAATGCTTCCGTCATGCCGCTGCCGGTGTCGGCGATCGTGACGACGCAAGCTTCGGCATCCGCATGGATCGACACCGTCACGCTGCCGTCCTCGGCCGTCGCGTCCTGCGCGTTGCGGATGACGTGCTCCAGCGTTGCCGTCAGCCGTTCCGGATCCGCCTCCACCGTGAGGTCGCCCTCCCCGACCTGGACGACGGGGACTGGCAGGCGTGGCCTGCAGCGCTCGCAGGCTCGACGAACCACGTCCGGCAGGGACACGTTGCGGTGATGACTGCGCACCTCGCGGCCCTGCAACTGCTCGATTAGCCGCTGCATCCGCTCGGTCGAGTTCGCCACGGTACTGATGGCGTCGTCCACGAACGCCGGGTTGTGCTTGTGACGCTCCGCGTTGGCGACGATCAGCGACAGCTGCGCCGCCAGGTTCTTGAGATCGTGCATCACGAATGCCGTGAGCCGGTGGTATGCCTCGAACTGCCGGCTCTCCGCGAGCCGGCGGTCGGCCGCGTGCTGGGCCAGGTGGGTGGCGACGTGCCGGCCCACGGTCTTCAGCAAATCGCGATCCTCGTAATTCGGATTGAAGGGCGCGGGTGGCTCGGCGAGCAACATGAATCCGATGAGCCGTGCGCCGTGCAACAGAGGCAGCACGATGCGAAAGCGATTCGCTGCATCGAACAGGGCGGGCATCGAGATGTTGCCGTAGACGTCGGGAGTCAGGCGATACTCACGGACGTCGATCACCCACTGGCGCCGCTCGAGAAACGACACCATTTCGCTGTCCGCCTCGAGCGGTGGGCAGTCGTGCAGATCGTACCGGCCGCGCGGCCAGGCGTTCACGGCTTCGAACGGCCCGTCGTCCTGCCTTCGCACGAACAGGAGGCCGCCCGGGCTGGAGATGATCTGGGCAATCGCGCGGATCCCGTTCTCGCCCGGTTCGATTCCCGCCGCGGACGAGGAGAGCGTATCGATGAAGCGCAGCCATTCCTCCCGATAGTCGTACTTGTTGCGGTAGAAGTGCTTGGTGAGGAACACTTTGAGCCGCCGCCGAATGTCCGATGAGGCGAGCAGCGACACCAGCACGATTGCGGCGCCGGCGAAGAACACCAGCTCGGCCGCGCGTCCCCATGCGCCGCCGTACCAGGCGATGACGTACCCGCCGAGGGCCATCAGCAGCAGGTACGCACCGACGACCACGAACGTCGTCGTATAGAACACCACCTGCCGGGAAACGAAGATCTTGAGTGCCCAGCGCGGATTGCGTTGCGCGGCAATGGCGACCAGCGGAATGGTCAGCGAGACCACGATCCCGCGCGCGTCCCAGGTGGCCAGCTCGATCCCTTTCAGCAGCTGCGCCTGGGCGAACAGGAACAGGTCATAGGCAAAGATGACGCCGAGCGCGATCACCAGGAACTTCAAGCTGAAGCGCGCCTCTTCCCTTGCGTTACGGGAGATCTGCTCGAGCATGACCAGGCCCGTCAGCGACAGTGCCATGCCGCCGTACACCAGCAGCGAGAGTTGCCGGTCTTCACTCATGGCGCCGGAGCCGTTGAGAAGCTCGACGATGAGCACTCCCGCGGCACCGAGCCAGATTGCCTGCATGGCGAGGATGGGGCCGCGACCAATGCCGATGGCTCGTGCGAGATCCGCCATGACCAGGAACCACATGCCGTAGCGCAGGACCTCGAGTGCCAGGCCGACAGGCGCAGGCAAGGCCCCTTGATACGCACCCACGGCGAGAGCCGAGGCCCAGACAGCGGTTGCCGCGCACGCGAGAATCAGACGCACGCCGGGCGCTCGCCCCTCCCAACTGGTGGCAAGCAGCAGCGTCAGGACCAGGTATCCGAGCGCCGCGAAGCCGTATGAGGTGACGCCTAGCGACAGCATGGGCAGGGCCCGTCTGCGACTACCGCGCGCCCTTGCCCCACACCACGACCTCGACTGTCTGCATCAGGATGGCGAGGTCGAAGAGCAGGCTGCGGTTCTTGACGTAGTAGAGATCGTACTGCAGCTTCTCGACGGTATCCTTCTCCGATGACCCATAGGGGTAGCAGAGCTGGGCCCAGCCAGTGATCCCCGGCTTCACGGTGTGACGCTCCCGGTAGTATGGAATACGCTCCTCGAGCGCGCACACGAATTCGGGGCGCTCGGGCCGTGGACCGACGAAACTCATGTCGCCGCGCAACACGTTCAGCAATTGCGGCAACTCGTCGATCCGGGTCTTGCGCATGAAGCTGCCGAGACGGGTCACGCGCGGGTCGTTCGTGGTCGCGTACTGCGCGCCGCCCTTCTCCGCGTCCACCCGCATACTGCGGAACTTGAGCACTTCGAAGATTTCCCCGTGCTGGCCGACGCGACGCTGGCGATAGAGGACCGGGGCGCGGAGGCCTTCCTCAACCTTGATGCCGACCACGGCGCACAGGATCAACGGCAGCGCGATCAACAGCAGTCCCAGGCTT
>Ga0209048_10003295_pt1 | contig 15719 bp, 19 predicted proteins | sample FrelakmetCRP12CR_FD_187146 | JGI IMG/M metagenome (GOLD analysis project Ga0209048, IMG submission 187146) | Freshwater lake sediment microbial communities from the University of Notre Dame, USA, for methane emissions studies - CRP12 CR (SPAdes)... | ecosystem: Environmental > Aquatic >... | reverse complement strand
CGCGCATACGAAGATCGCGCTTGAGTGACTCGTCTAGATCGCGAATGGTGAGTGTGGCCATGTGGAAGCTCCTGCGTCAGCTGCATTGTGCTCAATGAAGTCATTGATAGCACCTACGGGTGAGGAACGGGTCGCAGTCCGTCTCGCGGCTCCACGCCGAATGCCTGGAAGAAGGTCGAGAGCACGCCGCATGCGGAGCGGTTGGACTCCGGCTCTTCGACTGCACCCTGAACACAAACTGACGTTTGAGTTCTGCTGTTGCCAATGACAGCTTTGCGGTGCCCGGTTTCGACGACCGGCCGTCAGCAATGGGGTCGCAAGCCGCCGACCAGATGGCGCCCTCGAAGGACCTCTCAATTGTTGCTGACATTGATCGAAATCAGCATCCGCGATCATGAGGAACAAACTGGGGAACGACGGCGCTCAAGAATGGACGACAACAAGCATCCACAAGGGTTTCCGGCGATAGTTCGAGTCCCGCCGGTCGCTGGGTGAACTTGAAGCTGATGCCCGGCTAAGCGGACTTGATGGGGTCGCGACGCAAGCGACTCCTATCCACGTCCTCGATGCCGTCCACGAGACAGCGCAAGGCCTGCATTGCGCAGGCGTCATTGACCAGCGTCGCATGCGTCAATACGACGCGATGCGCCTAACGCCCGTGCCGGAGCAGCTGATGAAGAAGACAACCCTCTGGAGCGACGTCAAGGCCAGCCTGGCCGGGTTCGACCGCGATGGTTTGCTCAAGCTGGTGCAAGACCTGTACGCAGCAAACCGCGACAACCAGGCCTTCCTGCACGCCCGGCTCGGCCTCGGCGGCGACGTGCTCGAGCCCTACAAGGCCACGATCAGCCGCTGGTTGTGGCCCGACGTGTTCAAGAACCAGGACATGTCGCTTGCCAAAGCCAAGAAGGCAATTGCCGACTACAAGAAGGCTGTCGGCCAACCGGCCGGACTGGCCGAGCTGATGACGTTCTATTGCGAGCAAGCCGCCGGGTTCTACGCCGATGTCGGCATGGACGACGAAGTCCACTTCGATGCGCTGTTGCGGATGTTCGGGCAGGCGCTCGCTGAGGCCTCAAGATTGCCGGCGAAGGAGCGAGATGACCTCCTCTCGCGTCTGGACGGGGTTCGCCGGCTCAGCCACAACGTCGGCTACGGCGTGGGCGACGAGATGGGCGACCAGCTGGCCGCGCATGGCTTCGGGCGTGACTGAGTGGCTCGGCGGGGCCGCGACAACAACGCGCCAACGTCGCAGGCTCAACCCAGCGCTCGCAAACGCGCCGGCAGGCCTGCAAGCGCCGCATCCGCGACGACGCCGAGCTGCCCTTGCAGCGCCCTCTGCACCAACTGGCGCGCGGCCTGCGCATGCGGCATCACCGGCCCGAAGAAGCGGATTTCATCGCCTTGGGCCAGCAGCAGGGTCGGGAAGTCGACCACGTCCAGCGCGCCCAGCGCCTGCTCGTCGTCCTCGATGTCGACCCAGACAAAGCGAGCCTGGTGGCCGAACTCTCCCGCGAGCGCGTCAAAAGTCCCGCGGTAGTCGTCGCAGGTGCGGCACCAGGCCGCGCAGAGGCAGGCCACGAGCAGTGGATCTTCGGCAGCACGCGGTTGGCTCATTGACCGTAGTTTGCCTCAGACACCATGCGGGTTCGCGCCCCAGCCGGCCATCACGCCGGGCGCTCCGGCCGTTCATGAGCACCGCCCACTGCTCATCGCTCGGGTTTACCCGAAAGACCGGTAGGGAATGGTTCACGCTCACGCATAGCGCTTCGATCAGCACTCTCCCTTGGCGAGTGCTAATATTGCGGGAACAAAACCGGCCCAGGCCTGTCTGACCCGTCCATGAACTCGACTTCAAACCCTGCCCTGCAATCTTCGGCGCTCGTTACCCGCGACGCGTGGGCGCTCGTCCCGCCCCTCGGCAACCTCGACGCCTACATCTCGGCCGTCAACCGCATTCCGCTGCTGACGCACGAGGAAGAGTTGGCCTGCGCAACCCGGCTGCGCGACGAGGGCGACGTGGCATCGGCGCGCAGGCTCGTGCTGTCGCACTTGCGGCTCGTGGTGTCGGTGGCGCGCCAGTACCTGGGTTACGGACTGCCCCATGGCGACCTGATCCAGGAAGGCAACGTCGGCCTGATGAAGGCCGTCAAGCGCTTCGATCCGGACCAGGGCGTGCGCCTGGTGAGCTACGCGCTGCACTGGATCAAGGCCGAGATCCACGAGTACATCCTGAAGAACTGGCGCATGGTCAAGGTGGCCACGACCAAGGCGCAGCGCAAACTGTTCTTCAACCTGCGCTCGATGAAGCAGAGCCTGAAGGAAGACTCGGCCGACGTCGATTCGCACCGTAGCACCTTGACGCAGGGCGAGGTCGATACCATGGCACGCCGGCTCAACGTCAAGCGCGAGGACGTGCTGGAGATGGAAACCCGGATGTCCGGCGGCGATGTCGCGCTCGAGCCGCAAGGCGACGACGGTGAGGAGAGCTTCGCGCCAATCGCCTACCTGGCCGATGATCGCAGCGAACCGACACGCGTGATCGAAGCCCACCGGCGCGACTGGCTGGCCAGCGACGGCATCGCCCAGGCGCTCGATGTGCTCGATGCGCGCAGCCGCCGCATCGTCGAGGAGCGCTGGCTCAAGGTCAACGACGACAGTTCAGGTGGCATGACGCTGCACGAACTGGCCGACGAATACGGCGTCAGCGCGGAGCGAATCCGCCAGATCGAAGTGGCGGCGATGAAGAAGATGCGCAAGGCGCTCGAAACGCCGGTTCATTGACGGGCGGCATCCGCCACCCGGCGCGCACCGTCAGCCTTCCTTCAACAACTGCCTGAGGTCCGACGCCAGATCGTCCCCCGGCGCGCCATAGCGCTCGAACAGGCGCAATCGCCCCGTGGGATCGATGACGTACGAGCCCGCGGTGTGGTCCACCGTGTAGCTGCCCGGCGTCTTGCCCGCCACCTTGGCGTAGAAGACCTTGAACTCGCGCGCCGCCGCCGCCGTCTGCTCGGGCGACCCGCGCAACGCGACGAACGTGGGGTCGAACGCGGTCACATAGGCCTTGAGCACCTCAGGCGTGTCGCGGTCGGGGTCGACGCTGACGAACACGCCCTGCACCCGCTCGCCGTCGGCGCCCATCGCCTGCTTGACCCGTGCCAGTTCGGCCATGGTCGTCGGGCAGACATCCGGGCACTGGGTGTAGCCGAAGAAGACGACGCTGACCTTGCCCCTGAAGTCCGCCAGCGTGCGCGGCCGCCCCTCGGCGTCGGGCAACGAAAGCTCGCGGCCGTAAGCGGCGCCGGTGATGTCGATGCCTTTGAATGCCGCCTTCGCGGGGGCGGAGACGCCGAGCTTGTCGCAGCCCGCCAACCCAGTCAGCGCCGTCAGTGCGATCAGGATGAAGCGCCGTGGAGTCGTCGATCGAGTCACATGAAGACCCTCAGGTAGTGGTCGACCAGCAGCGCCGCGAACAGCAGCGCGAGGTAGACGATCGAGAAGCGAAATGTCTTGCGCGCCAGGGCATCGCTGTAGCGGCGCCAGAGCGCCCAGGCGTAAGCGGTGAAGCCACCCCCCAGCAGAACTGCGGCCAGCGCGTAGGGCCAGCCGCTCATGCCGAACACGAACGGCAGCAGGGTGGCGGCGAACAGCACCAGCGTGTAGAGCAGCACCTGCAGTCGGGTGAACTTCGAGCCATGCGTGACCGGCAGCATCGGCAGGCCCGATCTTCGGTAGTCCTCGACGCGGTACAGCGCCAATGCCCAGAAGTGCGGCGGCGTCCACAGGAAGACGATCAGGAACAGCATCAAGGCTTCGGGCCCGACTTCGCCGCGCATCGCCACCCAGCCGAGCAGCGGCGGCATCGCGCCCGACGCGCCGCCGATCACGATATTCTGCGGCGTCAGCGGCTTGAGCACCACGGTGTAGACCACCGCATAACCGACGAAGGTGGCGAAAGTCAGCCACATCGTCAGCGGATTGACGAACAGGTACAGCAGCGTGCTGCCAAGCCCGCATAGCAGGGCCGAGAACGCGAGCGTGGTCGCGTCGCTGAGATCACCCCTCGCAGTAGGCCGCCACGCCGTGCGGGCCATGCGGGCGTCGATCTTCTGTTCGACCAGGCAGTTGAACGCGGCTGCCGCGGCGGCGACCAGCCAGATGCCAGTGCCGGCAGGCAGCAGGAGCCGCCAGTCGGGCCACCCGGGCTCTGCCAGCAGCATGCCGATGACGGCGCAGAAGACGATGAGCTGCACGACCCGTGGCTTCGTGAGCGCGTAGTACTGGCGAACGTGCGAGGCGGCGCTCAGTCTCAACGCGTTCGGCGGCGAAAGGGCTTCGGGCATGGCGAGAATCGCGCGTCTACCTCGGCGCATCGAGCCGAACTTCGGCCGGGCTCGCAGCGGGTGCGCCGGAACTCGCCGGCCAGGCACGGGCCAGCAGCACGGTCAGCAACGCCACCAGCGCGGCGGCGCCACCAGCGTGCGCCAGCGCGGCCAGCAGCGGCCAGCCGAAGACGACCGTGGCTACTCCGGTCGCAAGCTGCCACAGCGCGAGGCCGCCCAGCATCAGCGCCCAGCGCGAAAGCTCGGGGTGGGTCCGCCCCGCCGCCACGAGGCGCCACGCGAGCAGCGCCACGGCCACGAGCACGGCGGCCGCGCCAAGGCGATGACCCTGGTGGATCGCGGTCAGCGCCTCGAACGGCAGCCAGCCGCCGTCGCCGGTCTGGCCGAGATCGCGCCACAGCGCGAAGCCATGTTCGAAATCCATGGCGGGCCACCACGACCCCTGGCAGGTGGGGAAGTCGGCGCAGGCCAGCACCGCATAGTTCGTCGACACCCAGCCGCCGAGCGCGGTTTGCACGACGCTGAGCACGAATACCGCGAGCGTGCCCGCGAAGAGTCCGCGCGAAAACCGCAACGGCGCGCGGACGTAGCCCTGCGCTTGTGCGGCCAGCAACACGAGCATGCCGACGCCCCCGAGCAGATGTGCGGTGACGATGGCCGGGTAGAGCTTCATCGTCACCGTCAGCGCGCCGAAGGCGCCCTGGGCGCAGACCCAGGCCAGCGTCGCCGTGGCCCACCAGGGCGAGATGGCACTTGCGGTGGGCAGCCGCCTGGCACGTCGGTGCTCGATCCAGCTGTCCAGCGCCAGCACGAAGATCAGGACCCCAACCGCGGTGGCGAGGTAGCGGTGAATCATCTCGATCCAGGCCTTCGCCGGCGTGACCGGGCCGCTCGGCAGTCTGGCCTGCGCCGCGTGGATCTCGGCCGCAGCGCCGACGGGGCTCGCGCTGCCGTAGCAGCCCGGCCAGTCCGGGCAGCCCAGGCCCGAGTCGGTAAGGCGGGTGAAGGCGCCGAAGAGCACGAGGTCGAAGCTGAGAAACAGCGCGAGCAGCGTCAGCGCGCGCAGGCGAGCCGCTGGCGCTACGCCGCGATGACGCAGCCAAACCCAGGCGAGCGGCCCGGTGGCCAGCGCCACGCCGGCCAGCGCAACGTGCGCGATCGGCGCCAGATCGTAAAGGGGTGGGTTGTCCATGCGTCAGCGCCCCGGCCGATCCCAAGACGCCGAGGCGCGCAGGAGCCTGTCGATGTCCTGCTTGAGTCTGGCGGGGTCGGGGTCGGTCGGAACCCGCATCATCCACTGCCCCATCGGATCGACGATGGCCATGTGCTGCTCCAGCGTATGCCCCGGCGCGGGTTCGAGCCAGCGCGCCAGCGCCTCGCGCGGCGCGCGAAGCACGGTCGCCGGAGTGCCGGAGGTGACGGCATGCAAGACTTCCGGCCGGACCGGCTTCGAATCGGTGATCAGCCAGACCTTGTCGACGCGATCGCGATCCTTGCCCAGCGTCTCGCGCAGTTGCCGCTGCAAGAAGAGCGCCTTCTCGCACGATGCATCGCAGTCGCCGCCTGCAACGACGACGAGCAGCCACTGGCCGCGAAGCGTCGCGGGGTCTACGCTGCGGCCGTGCAGATCGGTCAGCGCAAGTTCGACCTTCGGCGGTATCGGCCGCACAGGCACGATCAGTTCGCTGTAGTTGGTACGCGCCTGCGGGCGGATGACGAAGTAGCTCAGGTACGACGCCACGACCGGCGACGCGCAGACGAGCAGCACCAGCAGCATCTTGAGCCTGCCGAGCCGCGTGCGCCGCTCGTCGAGCAGCGTCGGCTCGGGCATGGCGTACACCGTCAGGCCCAGGGCCTCAGCGGGCAGCGCGGACGAGCCGGGGTCGGAAAAGTTGGTGCCAGACATACAAGCCCGTGATCAGCGCACACAGCGCCCACCACTGGAAGGCGTAACCGTAGTGCGTGTAGACATCGACCGCGGGCGGCGGCCACTTGCGCAGCAGCCCGTCAGCCGGCGCAGCGTCGTCCTGCAGGATCGACACCGGCAGCAGGGCCAGGCCGATCTCGCGCGAATAACTCGCCGGATCGAGATTCTGCCGTATCGGCCCCGACGCCGCGGCGCTGAACTCGTACAACCGCGGCGGCGGCGGAGCGATCCGCCCGGTCAGTTCCAGCTCGCCCGGCGGCGTGACGACGGCGGGCAGCCGGGTGCGCACGTTGTTGTCGCGCGCTGCCCAGCCGCGCTGCACAAGTACCGCACCGCCTGGCCACTGAAACGGCGTGATGACGATGAACCCGGCGCGCTCGTTCATCTGCCGGTTGTCGAGATAGACCGTCCTCTCGGGCAGCCAGCGGCCGCGCAGACGCACCGTTCGGTACAGCAGGTCTGCGGCGCTGCGCGCGGTCGCCGCAAGTTCGGCCGCACCGACCTCGGGCAAGCCGGCCCGCGCGTCGAGCGACGCCTGCATCGCTTCCTTCTGCGCCGCGCGATCGAGCTGCCAGAGGCCCAGGCGTGCCGCGAGCGCCGCGCCGGCCAGCGCGGCGACGAGCACGACGATGCGGCCTGCGCGCGACGGCGCTGCAGGCACGCTCAGCACGACCGCCAACCTGACGCGAGACTCGCCGGGCTGCGCCGATAATCGTGTCGCATGAAGATCGTCATCGCGTTCGCGTTCGCACTGATCCTGGGTGCGCTGGCCGTTGCCGGCGTATCGATGTTGCGCGGCGGCAGCGGCAGCGAGGCAAAGCGCGGCACGATGATGCGCGCACTCGCCTGGCGCGTGGGCTTGTCGGTGCTGCTCTTCGTCTGCGTGCTCGTCAGCTACAAGCTCGGCTGGATCCGCCCGACCGGCGTGCCGCTCGGCGGCTGATTTCACCGCCACGACGCCGCGGCGCGCGATCGGCGCCGCCGCGCAACGCGGCAATCCTCGTTCGGTCCGCGCCGCCTACAGCCAGTAGACGACGATATACAAACCCAGCCACACGACGTCGACGAAGTGCCAGTACCACGCGGCGCCCTCGAAGCCAAAATGGCGCTGCGGCGTGAAGTGGCCCTTCATCAGCCGCAGCGTGATGAAGAGCAGCATCAGCATGCCAACGAACACGTGGAAGCCGTGGAAACCGGTCAACATGAAGAAGGTCGTGCCGTAGGCGCCGGAGCTGAGCTTGAGGTTGAGCTCGGTATAGGCATGCGTGTATTCGTAGCCCTGCACGCAGAGGAAGCTCAGCCCTAGCAGCACGGTCAGCCACATGAACGCGATGCTTCTGGCGCGGTGGTTGGCGATCAGCGCGTGATGCGCGACGGTGAGCGTGACGCCCGAACTCAGCAGCAGCGCGGTATTGATCGTCGGCAGCGGCCACGGGCCCATCGTCGCGAACGGCTCGACGGTGCCTGCGGGAGACGCGGTGACGCCGGCCTGAACGCTCGGCCAGATCGCCTTGAAGTCGGGCCACAGCAGCGCGTTGTCGATGCTGCCGAGATTCGGCACCGCGTGCATGCGCAGCCAGAACAAAGCGCCGAAGAAGGCGCCGAAGAACATCACCTCGGAGAAGATGAACCAGCTCATGCTCCAGCGGTACGAGACGTCGACGCGGTCGCTGTAGAGCCCGCCTTCGCTCTCGCCGATCGCGGCGCGGAACCATTGCTGCAGCACGAACAGCCACATCGCGAGGCCGAAGAAGAGCGAGTACGCACCCCACTCGTGACCATTGACCCACTGTCCCGCGCCGAGGATGACGAAGAAGAGACCCGTTGCCGTCAGCACCGGGAAGCGCGAGGGCGCGGGAACAAAGTAGTACGGTTGGTGGCCGTGAGGCGTCGCTGCCGACATGTCGCTTTCTCCTGGAAATTCGATCCGTTTCAGCCGCCGGCGGCGACGCCGCTGCCGATCACCCAGTTCACCAGCAGCACCAGCGCCGTGACGAACAACGCAGCGCCAACCAGCCCGGCGACGATCACATGCACCGGGTTGAGGTGCTTCACATCGCGTTCGTATTCGGCCGACCTGCGCACGCCGAAGAACGACCACGCGACCGCCTTCATCGTCTGCCCGAACGAGCCCTTGCGCGCGAGGGCGTCCTTCAGCGGCGTGATCACGCGCGCGGCTCCGGCGCGGCGGCGCCCGCCTGCGGGGTCGCGGGCGCGGCTGGTACCCTGCCACCGACCTCGAAGAACGTGTACGACAAAGTGATCGTCTTGACGTCCCTGGACAGCTTGGGGTCGATCACGAAGACCACCGGCCAGCGCTTGGATTCACCGGGCGCCAGTGTGTGTTCGGTGAAGCAGAAGCACTCGAGCTTGTTGAAGTACGCCGACGCCTGCGCCGGCGCATAGCTCGGAATCGCCTGCGCCACCATGCTCCGGTCCTGGACATTGCGGAACTCGTACATCACGGTTGCCAGCTGGCCCGGATGCACGTCGAGCGAACGCAGGGCGGGCTTGAAGTCCCACGGGCCGCGCACGTTGGCGTCGAACTCGACCGTGATCGTGCGCGTCAGATCGACTTGCGAATTCGCGGCCAGCGTGCCCGAATTCCCGCTGGCGTCGAGCTCCGCCACCGACAGCACGTTGATGCCGAGCGCGCTGCAGATTGAGCGGTAGACCGGCACCAGCGCATAGCCGAACGCGAACATCACCGCCGCCACGACGACGAGCTTGCCCACCATGCGCAGGTTGTCCGCGCGCAGCACGGCAGCGGCAAACGACGGCGATCGCGACGAAGGCATCGTCTTTGCCCGGACGAAGCGCCTCAGGCGCCGGCGACGATCGTCTTCATCACGAAGCCGACAAAGAACGCGATCGCTACCGACGCAAGGATCAGGCCGAGCCTGAGGTTCTGCCGTTTCTGTTCAGGTGTCATCGAATCCATCCCCCCACTCGCCTCTAGCCGATGACCTTGGTCGCCTGTGCGTTGAGCCGGGGTGGGGTCTCGAAGGTGTGGAACGGCGCCGGCGAAGGCACTTCCCACTCTAGGCCTTCGGCGCCGTCCCACGGCTGCTGCGGCGCCGGCGCGCCCTTGCCGCGCATGACTGGCAGCACGACGAAGAAGAGGAAATAGACCTGCATCAGCCCGAAGCCGAACGCACCGATGGACGCGATCATGTTGAAATCGGTGAACTGCATCGGATAGTCGGCGTAGCGGCGCGGCATCCCGGCGAGGCCGAGAAAGTGCATCGGGAAGAAGGTGACGTTGAAGAACACGAGCGAGCCCCAGAAATGGATCTTGCCGCGCATCTCGTCGTACATCACGCCGGTCCACTTGGGCGACCAGTAGTAGAAGCCGCCGAACATCGCGTAGAGCGATCCGGCGACGAGCACGTAGTGGAAGTGCGCCACCACGTAGTAGGTGTCGTGGATCTGGATGTCGATTGGCGCCATCGCCAGGATCAAGCCGGTGAAGCCGCCCATCGTGAACACGAACAGGAAGCCGACCGCGAACAGCATCGGCGTCTCGAAGGTCATCGAGCCGCGCCACATCGTCGCGACCCAGTTGAAGATCTTCACGCCCGTCGGCACCGCGATCAGCATCGTCGCATACATGAAGAACAATTGTCCCGTCACCGGCATGCCCTGCGTGAACATGTGGTGCGCCCAGACGATGAACGACAGGATCGCGATCGACGCCGTCGCGTAGACCATCGAGGTGTAGCCGAACAGGCGCTTCCTCGCGAAGGCCGGGATGATCGCGCTGACGATGCCGAACGCCGGCAAGATCATGATGTAGACCTCCGGGTGGCCGAAGAACCAGAAGATGTGCTGGAACATCACCGGGTCGCCGCCGCCGCCCGGGTTGAAGAAGCTGGTGCCGAAGTGGCGGTCGGTCAGCGTCATCGTGATCGCGCCTGCGAGCACCGGCATCACCGCGATCAGCAGGTAGGCGGTGATGAGCCAGGTCCAGCAGAACAGCGGCATCTTCATCAGCGTCATGCCGGGCGCGCGCATGTTCAGGATCGTGACGATGATGTTGATCGAGCCCATGATCGACGAAGCGCCCATGATGTGCATCGCGAAGATGCCGGCGTCCATCGACGGGCCCATCTGCAGTGTCAGCGGTGCGTAGAGCGTCCAGCCCGTGGCCGGCGCGCCGCCGGGCATGAAGAACGACAGCACGAGCATCAGCGCGGCCGGGATCAGCAGCCAGAACGAGAGGTTGTTCATCCGCGCGAAGGCCATGTCCGGCGCGCCGATCTGCAGCGGGATCATCCAGTTCGCGAAGCCGACGAAGGCGGGCATGATGGCGCCGAAGACCATGATCAGGCCGTGCATGGTCGTGAGCTGGTTGAACAGTTCGGGATTGAAGAACTGCAGACCCGGCTGGAACAGTTCGGCGCGGATCAGCAGCGCCAGCACGCCGCCGATCATCAGCATCGTGAGCGAGAACACCAGGTACATCGTGCCGATGTCCTTGTGGTTCGTCGCGTAGAGCCAGCGCCGCCAGCCGTGCGGCGCGCCGTGGTCGTGGTCGTCGGCGTGCGGATGGTCAAGGACTGCGCTCATCTCGGTTCCTGCTGTGTTGTCGCCAGTGCGAAGCCGGCCTTACTTGCGGGCCGCCAGCACGTCGGACGGCTGCACGACCTGCCCGGTCTTGTTCGACCAGTGGTTCTTGGTGAACGTGATCACGGCCGCGACCTCGGTGTCGCTGAGCGCCTTCCACGATGGCATCGCGCCGTTGAGTCGGCCGCCCAGCACAACCTCGATCTGCTTGCCCTTGTCCGCATCGAGCACGATCGCCGAGCCGTCGAGCGGCTTGATCGGCCCGGCGCCCTTGCCGTCGGGGCGATGGCAGGCGGCGCAGTTGGCGTTGTAGACCTTCTCGCCGCGGGCCAGCATGTCGTCCAGCGTCCACACCTTGGCCGGGTCGTCGGCGGCAGCAGCGAGCTTCTTCTTCTCGCCGTCGACCCACGCCGTGTAGTCGGCCGCCGACACCACCTTGACCTGGATCGGCATGTACGAATGCTCCTTGCCGCACAGTTGCGAGCACTGGCCGTAGAAGGTTCCAACCTTGTCAGCGCGGAACCAGGTGTCGCGCACGAAACCGGGAATCGCGCTCTGCTGGATGCCGAGCGACGGCACGAAGAAGCCATGGATAACGTCGTTCGCCGTCGTGATGATGCGGATCTTCTTGTCGACGGGAACCACGAGCGGATGGTCGACCTTGAGCAGGTAGTCGTCGCCGGCGGGCTGGCCCGCGCTCGACATCGCACGCTGCGCCGGGTCGAGCATCGAGACGAACGAAATGCCCTCGCCTTCGCCCTTGAGATAGTCGTAGCCCCACTTCCACTGGATGCCCGTCACCTTGATCGTGAGGTCGGCGGCGCTCGTGTCCTTCATCGCCACCACGACCTTGGTCGCCGGCAGCGCCATCAGGATCACGATCAGGAACGGCACGATCGTCCACACGATCTCGACCGTCGTGCTCTCGTGGAACTGCGCCGCCTTGTGGCCCCTTGATTTGCGGTGCCTGACGATCGAATAGAACATCGTGCCGAACACGCCGACGAAGATCACGCCGCAGATGATCAGCAGCAGCGAGTGCAGCCAGATCTGGTCCGCCGCTATGCGCGTCACCGGCGGCGTCAGGTCGATCTGGTCCACGGCCGGCCCTCCGGGCAGGTCGTTGACCGCCAGCGCGGCCGCGTTGGCCAACGCCGCACCCAGGGCTAGCATGCATTGCGCCGCCCTGCGCCAGAGCCGACGCGAGGGGGCTTGCTTCGTGTTCATGATGATCATCGCGGCATCACTTTGAAGTTTTCAACCCGGCACGCGCCGCGCACACTGTTGCCAGCGGCGCAGCGCCCAACGCAATTCTTCGGCAAGCTGCCGACGCAAGTCGGCGCGCACGAAGCGGCCCACCGCGATGCGGCTGCCCTGCCCGGACAACTCGATCAGCGAGCGGTCGCCGCACCCGGGTTCGACCCGAACCCACGCGGGCTCGAACGCGACTCGCTCGACGCGGCCGCCTGAGGCGTGCTCGACGCTGAGCCGCCCGCCGCAAAGCGCGATGCGCTCACGGTCTGCCGCATGGCGTGCGACAAGAAACGCTGCCGCTCCCACGGCCACCACTTCGAACCCGCCGAACGGCATCGCGGTCGTCGCTCCTTGCCACCAGAGCAGGGCTGCGGCGGCGAGCGAAAGCGCGCACAGCAGTGCGTAGGTCCGCTGCGTCCTGCGTCGGACCATCGCCCCATGGCGCTCGAGCAGCCACTCCACCGACCACTGGGCAGGATGCGCCGCGTCGGAGCCGACACGTGTCTGACGCCCGAAGCGAATCCCGTCGCAATGGGGCGCGACGCGCCAGGTAGTTGAAGTGGTACTCAACGACATACTGATGGGACGGTCCCTGACCTTGATTCCTGGTGTCGACGCCCCGGCGAGGCGGATGCCAGCGGCCTGCCCATTCACCCCCTTCGAGGCAGGCCCGTGCGAGCGAAGCGGCGGATTCTAGCGCAGCGACGGCCGACGCGTCGGCCGCGCTCGCGCCGCACTCAGCGGCGCCGCTCCCGGCTCGAATGCGCCGTCGCACGCAGGTCCTCCAGCGTCACCAAGGACTCACCCGCGACCGTCGCTCGCGGCGCCGCCTTGAACGCGTGGCCGTAGACGATCTCGAAGCTGAGCGCCAGTCTCCCGTCAGCTCCGGCGCGCGCTTGCAGTCCGGCGCACAGACGCTCGCGCCAGCGCGGCGTACGCAGTGCCGGCCAGCGCGACGCTGAGGCGTTGCCACCGAGGCTGCGCAGTTCTGCAAGCAGCGCCTGCGCGCTGTCCCAGGTCAGCGTGAGCGTCTCTTGGTCCATCACCGGATCTGCAAATCCGGCCTGCACGAGCATGTCGCCGAGGTCGTGCATGTCGACAAAGTCCGGCGCCGGCGGCGGCCAGCCGAGTTGCCGGTACAGCTCGCGCAACTCGCGCAGCGTGCCTGTGCCCAGGCACGAGAACATCACGAAGCCGCCCGTCGCCAGCAGGCGCTGCCAGCGCGCCAGCATTGAGGGCGGGTCGGCCACCGCGTGCAACATCATGTTAGCCCACAGCAGCTGCGCCACTGCCGGCGCGCAATCGGCGTCGCGCTGCACATCGGCAGCCTGGCTCCGGCGGCGCACAGACCACCAGGGCGCACTGGCGGCCGCTCGGCTGCGCTGCAGCAGCAAAGCACTGGGTTCGACGACGATCCGGCGTGCCGCCGGGTAGGCTGCGGCCAGCAATTCTCCGCTGGCGCCGGTATGTCCCCACCATTCGAGGATGGTCTCGGGCTGCAGCTTGACGATCTGCAGGCGCTGCGCCATCCGGCGCGCAATCTCCGCGTGCAGCCACGGCGGCGGAGACGCCGCCATGCGCCGCATCGCCGCTGCAACCGCGATCGTGTCAATCAGGGGCGGTCCAGGCGCAGGGCCAAGGGAGGTCGTCGTCGGGTCGGACATGGCGCGCCAGTATATTGAGGCGATGTCGATCGAAGACGCGCTTCACGCGCTTGCGGCGCCGTTGCGCCAGGTACCCAGCCAGTGCGCGCTGTGCCGCGGCTGGTCGAGGGAGCGACTGTGCGAACCCTGCGCCGCGCGCTACGCCGCGCTGCGCCCGCACTGCACGCTGTGCGGCATCGGAGTTACCGCAGGCGTCTGCGTCCGCGGCGCCTGCCTCTCGCGCCCGTCCCCGTTCGAGCGCACGATCGCCGCGGTGGACTACGACCACCCGTGGAACGAGCTCGTGCGGCGCTTCAAGTTCGACGCCGCGCTCGACCTTGCCGGCATGCTGGCGCAGCGCATGCTCGACGCCGTGCGGCGAACACAAGCGCCGCGCCCGGACTGGCTGGCGCCGGTTGCGCTCGCCGAGCAGAGGCTGCGCGAACGCGGCTACCGCAAGGCGCGGGAACTGGCGCGGCGTGTCGCCAGCGGCCTGTCGTGCACCAGTGACGCGAGACTGCTGCTGCGCCTGAAGGACACGCCGCACCAGCTCGCCTTGGCACCCGAGAAGCGCGCCGCCAACGTCCGCGGCGCGTTGGCGGTCGGACCGCGACGCCGTCATGAATTGCGCGGCCGCAGCGTCGCGGCGCTCGACGACGTGATGACAACCGGCGCCACTGCGGCGGAAGTCGCGCGCACCCTGCTGCAGGCGGGCGCGAGTTCGGTCCAGGTCTGGGTGTTCGCCCGAACTCCGCGCCCGCAAGACCTCTGACCGCCACCGCATGTTCAACATCGTCCTTGTCGAGCCGGAGATTCCGCCCAACACCGGCAACGTGATCCGACTCGCTGCGAACACCGGCTGCACGTTGCACCTGGTGGAACCGCTCGGCTTCTCGATGGACGACAGGCTGCTGCGTCGCGCGGGGCTCGACTATCACGAGACGGCGCGCGTGCGGCGCCACGCGTCGTGGCGCGAGTTCATTCTCGCGGTTCGACCCGAGACGGCGCGGATGTTTGCATTCAGCACCCTCGGCAAACGCCCGTTCGCGCAGGTCTCCTGGGAGCGCGGCGACTGGCTCGTGTTCGGCAGCGAGACCGGCGGGCTTGCGGCCAAGCTTCGCGACACCTTTGCCAGTGCGCAACAAGTGCGCCTGCCGATGCTCGCCGGACAGCGCAGCCTGAACCTGAGCAACGCAGTGGCAGTCGCGGTGTTCGAGGCCTGGCGCCAGAACGGCTACGCAGGCGGGAAGTGAGCCTTACTCTGGCGTGACGCCGGCGGCCTTGATGACCTTGGCCCAGTTGTCACGCTCGCTCTTCATCAGGCTCGCGAGTGCCTCCGGCGTGGTGCCGGCGGCGCTGAAATACTGGGCCAGCATCCGCGTGCGCACCTGGTCGCTCTTGATGATGCCGATGAGTTCGCGCGACATGCGATCGACAATGGGCCGCGGCGTCTTCACCGGCGCCAGCACGGCCTGCCACGAGGTCGCCTCGAAGCCGGGGTAACCTTGTTCGGCGAAGGTCGGCAGATCCGGCAACGACGCGACGCGGCCGAGCGTCGTGACCCCGAGTGCCCGCAGCTTGCCGGCTTGGACCTGACCCATCGCGATGCCGGGCACCATGAAGCCGGCCTGCACCTGGCCGGCGAGGATCGCGTTGACCACTTGCGGGAAGCCCTGGTAGGGCACGTGCAGCAGATCGATGCCAGCGCGCGTCTTGAACAGTTCCATTGCCAGGTGCGACGCGCTGCCGTTGCCGATGCTGCCGTAGTTGAGCTGGCCTGGCCTGGCCTTCGCGAGACGGACGAAATCAGCCAGCGTATTCGCTCCGAGCGTGGGCCCGACGACCAGCACGTTCGGTGACGTCGCGACCTGGGTGACCGGCGCGAGCTCCTTCACCGGGTCGTAACCCAGGCCCTTGATCAGCAGTGGCGCGGTGACCAGCGGGCCCTGGATCGTAAACAGGAACGTATAGCCATCGGGCTCG
>Ga0209048_10003294_pt1 | contig 15719 bp, 16 predicted proteins | sample FrelakmetCRP12CR_FD_187146 | JGI IMG/M metagenome (GOLD analysis project Ga0209048, IMG submission 187146) | Freshwater lake sediment microbial communities from the University of Notre Dame, USA, for methane emissions studies - CRP12 CR (SPAdes)... | ecosystem: Environmental > Aquatic >... | reverse complement strand
GCCGTTCATCCTCATCGTGGTCGACGAGCTCAACGACCTCATGATGGTCGCGGCCCGCGACGTCGAGGAGTCGATCTGCCGCATCGCCCAGATGGCCCGAGCGGTCGGCATCCATCTGGTCATCGCCACGCAGCGGCCCTCGGTCAACGTCATCACTGGCGTCATCAAGGCCAACATCCCCGCTCGCTTGGCCTTCGCAGTGTCGAGCCTGGCCGACAGCCGAGTGATCCTCGACCAGGCTGGCGCCGAACGCCTGGTCGGACGGGGCGACATGCTCCTGCTCGGGCCCTCGTCGAGTGTGCCCCAACGTATCCAGGGGGCGTGGGTCACCGAGAAGGAGGTGCGCAGCGTCGTCGCGCACTGGCGTCGCCAGGCACCGGACGCCACCTACGTCGAGGGGGTCGAGGGATCCGACGAGGCGGGGGAATCGCTCGGTGGGCACGGCGGCGGCCACGGTCACGACGACGACGACGATCTCTTGGCGCAGGCCATGGAGCTCGTCGTGCGCTCCCAGCTGGGGTCGACCTCGATGCTGCAGCGCAAGCTGCGGGTCGGGTTCGCCCGCGCCGGCCGGTTGATGGACCTGCTCGAACAGCGCGGCGTGGTCGGGCCCTCGGAGGGGTCCAAGGCCCGGGCGGTGCTGATGACGCCCGAGGAGCTCGACGGCCCGCTCGGAGACGACGGCGCCGCGGTCGGCGCGACGATGCCGGGCACCGACGACGATCCTGCGTTCTGAGGCCGCCGACCACCCTGCGTCGCCAACCCGACACATGAGGGGCCCCGAAGTCGTGGTAGCAAGGGAACCTATGACCGAGGTTCGCGAGCTGGCCACCGGCCTGAAGTTCCCCGAGGGCCCTGTCGCGTTGGCCGATGGCAGTGTGGTGCTCGTCGAGATCGCGCGAGCAACGCTGTCTCGGGTGTTCCCCGACGGCACGGTCGAGGTCGTGGCCGACTGCGGGGGCGGGCCCAACGGCGCCGCCCTCGGCGCCGACGGCAGAGTGTACGTCGCCAACAACGGCGGTTTCTTCGACTGGCACGACCTCGACGGCCTCACGGTGCCCGCCCACGGGTCGGCCGGTCATGTGGGGGGATCGATCCAACGCGTCGACCTCGACAGCGGTGAGGTCGAGACGCTCTACGTCGAGTGCGGGGGCGTCGGCCTCGTCGCCCCCAACGACCTGGTGTTCGACGCGCACGGGGGCATCTGGTTCACCGACCACGGCGTCCGCCCCGATCACCACCCCGACCGACCGGGCGTGCTGTACGCGGCGGCAGACGGCTCGTCGATCTCGCCGGTCGTGTACGGCACCGACTCGACCAACGGCATCGGGCTCTCGCCCGAAGGCGACCGGCTGTACGTCGCCGAGACCACGAGCGGTCGGGTGTGGGTCTGGGACGTGACCGGCCCCGGTCAGGTCGCCGTCGACCCGTCGTCGCCGGCCACGCACGGCGGCACGTTGCTGTACGACGCCCCCGAGGGCGATTTGTTCGACTCGCTGGCGGTCGACGGCGAGGGATGGGTCTGCGTGGCGACGATCGCGCGCGGCGGCATCACGAGCATCCGGCCCGACGGGGGCGAGGCCCACCACCTGGCCCTCGACGACCCGATCGTCACCAACATCTGCTTCGGCGGCGACGACCTGCGCACCGCCTTCATCACCGCGTCGGCCTTCGGCCGCCTCCTCGCCGTCGATTGGCCTCGCGCCGGTCTCCGGCTCAACGGTTGAGGGAGCGGACATGCAGTGGCAGGTGCACGGTGAGCGCTCGCTCTACGAGAGCGACTGGGTGAGCCTCCGGCTGGTCGACGTCGAACCGCCGGGGGTCGAGCGCTTCGAGCACCACGTGGTGCGACTCCCGAACCAGGCGTCAGGGACGATCGTCCACGATCGCGATCGTGGCGTGCTGATGCTGTGGCGGCACCGCTTCGTCACCGACTCCTGGGGCTGGGAGCTGCCGGCCGGCGTGTTCGACCCGGGTGAGACCGCCGAGGAGGCCGCTGCCCGCGAGTGCCTCGAGGAGACCGGATGGCGGGCCGGCCCGCTGACCCATCTGTTCAGCTACCACCCGATGGCGGGCGTGATCGACCAGACCTTCCACGTGTTCCACACGGACTGCGCCACCGAGATGGGTGAGCCGGTCGATCCGTCCGAGTCCGAGCGCATCGAGTGGGTGCCGGTCGACGAGGTCCGTCGCCAGTTGCGCTGCGGCGGCATCACCGAAGGCATGTCGGTCACCGGCCTCAGCTGGGGCCTCGCCCACGGCGTATTCGACTGATCGGGTCCGAGGGGCGGGTTCGGGGGGCCGCCGGCTCCTTCGGTACGCTCTGGGCGATGCCGCGCACCTTCTGGGTGGAGACCCTGGGCTGTCCGAAGAACCAGGTCGACTCCGACAAGCTGACCGGCACCATGCTGGCCGACGGCATGGTGGCCGCCGCCGCGCCCGAGCAGGCCGACCTGGTCGTGGTGAACACGTGCGCGTTCATCGAGGAGGCCCGCACCGAGTCGATCGACGCCGTGCTGGCCCTGAGCGACGCCCGGCGTGAAGGTGCTCGACTGGTCGTGACCGGCTGCATGGCGGAGCGCTACGGCGACGAGCTGGCCACGGCGCTGCCCGAGGTGGACGCCGTGGCCGGTTTCGGCGTGCCGGTCACGATCGGGGCCAAGCCGGGCTCGGGCGGTGGACTCACGGTCGTGCCGTCGTTCGATCTGCTCGAGTTGCCCCGGCCCCCGGCGAGCGCCCCGTGGGCCTACCTCAAGGCGGCCGAGGGCTGCGACCGCAACTGCGGCTTCTGTGCGATCCCGAGCTTCCGGGGCAAGCAGCGGTCCCGAACGCTCGACGACCTCCTGGTCGAGGTCGACGCGCTCGGCGCCCGTGAGATCGTGCTCGTGGCCCAGGACCTCGCCGCGTTCGGTCGTGATCAGGGCCGGGGCGATCGCTCGATCGTGCCCTTGGTCGAGGCCGTGGCGGCCCGGGTTGACCGGGTGCGGTTGCTGTACCTCTACCCGAGCGACCTCACCGACGAGCTGATCGACGCGGTGCTGGCCACCGGGGTCGCGTACTTCGATCTCTCGCTCCAGCACGTCTCCGCCCCGTTGTTGCGCCGAATGCGCCGTTGGGGCGACGGCGACCGCTTCGCCCGACGCATCGCCGAGATCCGCCGCCGTGAGCCGGGCGCTGCGTTCCGGTCCAACTTCATCGTGGGCTACCCGGGCGAGACCGAGGCCGACCACGACGCGCTCCTGGCCTTCGTGGCCGAGGTCGGTCTCGACTGGTGTGGCGTGTTCGCCTACTCCCGCGAGGAGGGCACCTACGCGGCCGACCTCGACCGAACCGTTCCCGAAGGCCTGATGAACGAGCGCCTGGCCGAGCTGCGCGAGCTGCAGGACGCGATCACGGCGTCCAAACGTGACGAGTTGATCGGCACCGAGGTCCGAGTGCTCGTGGACGCGCCCGGCCAGGCCCGTAGCTATCGCGAGGCACCCGAGATCGACGGCATCATCGCCGTGCCGCCGGACCTCGCGGTGGGGTCGTTCGTCGACGTGCGCGTGATCGATGCGCTCGGCCCCGACCTCGTGGCTGTCGCGCTCGAGCCGGTCGGGGTGGCCCCGTGAGCACGCCCCGGCCCGATCAGCACCGGCCGGTGCCGTCCGAAGGCGCCCACTCGGGAGGCACCGACGGCGGCGGCGACCCGACCTACGGCCCGTCGGCCCTGGCCACGCCGGCCAACATGGTCACCACGCTGCGGCTGCTCGTCGCCCCGATCCTGTTCGCCATGATCTACGACAAGGTGGCGACCTGGCCGAACTTCCTGCTGTGGACCGCCCTCGCCGCCACCGACGGGGTCGACGGGTTCATCGCCCGGCGCCACGGCACCACGCGGTCGGGCGCGTTCCTCGATCCGCTGGCCGACAAGGTGCTCGTGCTGGGAGCGATGTTCGCCCTCGTGGCCGCCCGGGCCCTCCCCATGGCCCCGGTCGTGCTCATCGCGGTGCGCGAGCTGGGCATCAGCGTGTACCGGGCCTACTGGGGTCGCCGCGGCCTGGCCGTGCCCGCCCGTCAGACCGCGAAGGTGAAGACCCTCCTGCAGGCGCTGGCCGTGGGGGCGGCACTGCTGCCCTGGACCGCGCCGTACCAGTGGATCGCCAACGTCGTGTTGTGGGCGTCGGTGTTCATGGCCTACCTGTCGGCATGGCAGTACCTGCGCGACGGTCGTCGAGCCCGCACCGACATGACGGGCACCGCCTGATGCGCTGCGAGGTCGTGGCGGTGGGTACCGAGCTGCTGCTCGGGCAGATCGTCGACACGAACTCGAGTTGGATCGGCGAGCAGCTGGCCCTCGCCGGCATCAACTCGCACTTCCAGACCAAGGTCGGCGACAACTGGCAGCGCATCGCGTCCGCACTGCGCCTCGCCCTCGACCGCAGCGACGCGGTCGTGGTGTGCGGCGGTCTCGGCCCCACGCAGGACGACATCACCCGCGACGTCATCGCCGAGGTCATGGGAGTCGAGCTGGTGCGCGACCTCGAGATCGAGGACCGCATCCGGGCCATGTTCGGTTCACGGGGCCGCGACATGCCGGCCAACAACCTTCGCCAGGCCGACGTACCCGAGGGCGCGTCGACCATCTCCGAGCAGCCCGGCACCGCGCCGGGCCTGGTCTGCCCGGTGGGCGACAAGGTGATCTACGCCGTGCCGGGCGTGCCCTACGAGATGAAGGCGATGGTCACCGGCACCGTCATCCCCGATCTGCAGCGCCGCGCCGGGGTCACCGCCGTCATCCGCAGTCGGGTGCTGCGCACATGGGGCCAGTCGGAGTCGGGCCTCGCCGAGATGCTGGCTCCCCGATTCGACGAGCTCGAGCAGTCCGGTCACTGCACCATCGCCTTCCTCGCGAGCGGTATCGAGGGCCTCAAGGTGCGGGTCACCGCCAAGGCCGACACCGAGACCGAGGTGGCTGCGGTGCTCGACGCCGAGGTGGCCCTGTTGGCCGAGATCCTCGGCGACGTCGTCTTCACGGTCGATGACGAGTCGATGGAGCAGGTCGTGCTTCGACTGCTGCGCGACCAGGGCCTCACGTTCGGCACCGCTGAATCGGTCACCGGGGGGCTGATCGCGGCTCGGTTCACCGATGTGCCCGGCGCCAGCGACGTGTTCCGGGGATCGGTCGTCTCCTACGCGAGCGACGTCAAGCACGACGTGCTGGGCGTGCCCGAGGGGCCTGTCGTCAGCGACGAGGCGGCCGAGGCGATGGCCGCCGGCGCGTGCCGGGTGCTCGGGTGCGACGTGGCCATCGCCGTCACCGGCGTGGCCGGGCCCGAGACGCAGGAGGGCATGCCGGTGGGCACGGTGTTCTTCGGTCTGGCGCTCGACGGCGAGACCACCTCGACGATGGTGCGCCTCCCGGGCGACCGCCAGCGCATCCGGCAGTTCGCCACGATCAGCGTGCTCGATCTGCTGCGGCGCCGGCTCCTGGCCCGCTCCGGCTGATCGGCCCCGTCGGGTGGCCCGGTTGTTCGTGGCGGTGCAGCCCCCCGACGAGGTGCTCGACCGCATCGAGTCCCTGCCCCGAGCGGACGCACCCGGGGTGCGTTGGACCCGCCGCGGGCACTGGCACGTGACCGTGCGCTTCCTGGGCGACGCGGAGATCGCCGAGGCCGTCGCCGCGGTGGCGGTGCTCGACGCGCCGATCGCGGAGGCCCGCGTGGGTCCGGCGGTGAGCCGACTGGGTCGCAACGTGGTGTGCCTCCCGGTGGCCGGCCTCGACGGCCTGGCCCGGGCGGTGGCGACAGCGACCGCGGCGGTCGGTGAGCCGCCCGATCCCCGCCCCTTCGCCGGCCACCTCACCCTCGCCCGCCTGCGTCACCGCGCCGCGTGTGGTCTGGCCGGGACGCGGTTCGAGGCGACGTTCCCGGTGGCCTCGGTGGACCTCGTGGAATCGACCCTCACCGCCGAGGGCCCGGTCTACCGGGTCATCACCGAGCGGGCACTGCGCGGGGCCCCGTAGGTCGGCCCTGTGGGTCGGAGCCGCGAGGGAACCGTATCCGCTGCAGTGGCATCGGCGTCGGCGGCCGTCGGGTCAGGCGTCGGAGGACTCGACGGCGGTGTCGCCGTCGTCGTCGAGGCGCAGCGATGCCGAGTTCATGCAGAATCGCAACCCGGTGGGGTTGGGTCCGTCGGGGAACACGTGCCCGAGGTGAGCACCGCAGTTGGCGCAGATCGCCTCGGTGCGCACCATGCCGTAGCTGGTGTCGGTGGTGGTGGTCACCTTGGACTCGTCGAGGGCCTGCCAGAAGCTGGGCCAGCCGGTACCCGAGTCGAACTTGGTGTCGGCCGAGAACAATGCTTCGTCGCACACCACGCAGCGGTAGGTGCCACCGTCGTGGCAGTCCCAGTAGGCGCCGGTGAAGGCGGGCTCGGTGCCCGCCTCCTGGGTGACGTGGAACTGCTCGGGGGTGAGCCGGCGCCGCAACTCGGCGTCGCGCTCGGCGGGGTCGGTGGGCAGGGGAGCGGCCATCGGACAGGTCCTTTCGGCGGGTGGTGCGGCGTCGGTCGTCACCGGCTCCCAACGACGGGTGTGTCCTCGAGGTTCCCGACCGGGCAGATTTCCTCGGGAAATGCTTGATCGAACAGGCGTTCGTAACTACGCTCTTGTCATTCGGCCCGGGTCGTTCGTGCAGGCCCCCGGAGACTGTCACACCCCCTCTCTAGGGTGAGCCTCATCGCTGCGGCCCCGCTCGCAGCCACCCAACGCAGACGGTCCCCCTCGGGGACGGACACACACGACAGGAGCGCACGGTGGAGCGAGACAAGGCACTCGAGATGGCTCTCGGGCAGATCGAGAAGCAGTTCGGCAAGGGCTCGGTCATGAAGATGGGCGACAAGGGCTCGATGAAGGTGGAGACCATCTCTACCGGCGCCCTCGCCCTCGACCTGGCCCTGGGGGTCGGCGGCCTGCCCCGTGGGCGCGTCGTCGAGATCTATGGCCCCGAGTCCTCGGGCAAGTCCACCCTCGCCATGCACGTCGTGGCCGAGGCCCAACGCAACGGCGGCATCTGCGCCTACGTCGATGCCGAGCACGCCATGGATCCCGCCTACGCCGGCGCCATCGGAGTCGACATCGACGAGCTGCTCATCTCGCAGCCCGACACGGGCGAGCAGGCCCTCGAGATCACCGACATGCTCGTGCGCTCGGGTGCGCTCGACGTCATCGTCATCGACTCGGTAGCGGCCCTCACCCCCCGGGCCGAGATCGAAGGCGAGATGGGCGACTCCCACGTCGGCCTGCAGGCGCGGCTCATGTCCCAGGCGCTGCGCAAGCTCACCGCCAACCTCAACAAGTCCAACACGGTGTGCGTGTTCATCAACCAGCTGCGCGAGAAGATCGGCGTGATGTTCGGCAGCCCCGAGACCACCCCCGGCGGGCGGGCGCTCAAGTTCTACTCGTCGGTCCGTCTCGACATCCGCCGCATCGAGTCCATCAAGGACGGCGTCGAGGTCGTCGGCAACCGCACCCGGGTCAAGGTGGTCAAGAACAAGGTCGCCCCGCCGTTCCGTCAGGCCGAGTTCGACATCATGTACGGCAAGGGCATCAGCCGTGAGGGGTCGCTGCTCGACATCGGGGTCGATCACGGCATCGTGAAGAAGTCGGGCGCCTGGTACACCTACGAGGGCGAGCAACTCGGCCAGGGTCGTGAGAACGCCAAGCAGTTCCTCACCGAGAACCCCGAGATCATGGTCGAGATCTCCGAGCGCATCCTCGCCGCTGTCGGCATCGGGGTCATCGACGACGCCGACGCCGAACTGGTCGATCTCATGAGCGCCGAGCACGACGTGCCCATCAAGCTCGACGACTGACCCGACGACCTCGCGGTGGCCTCCCCTGCCGCGTCGCTCGCGGTGGGGGAGGAGCCGTAGGCTTGCCGGGTGACCCGGCGCTACCTGATCCGCACCTTCGGGTGCCAGATGAACGAGCACGACTCCGAGCGGATCGCCGGGCTGCTCGAGGCCGACGGTCTGACGGAGGCGGCGTCGATCGACGAGGCCGATGTCGTGGTTCTCAACACCTGTTGCATCAGGGAGAACGCCGACAACAAGTTGTACGGCACCCTCGGGCACCTGAAGTCGGTCAAAGCGGAGCGTCCCGACCTCGAGATCGTCGTCGGTGGCTGCCTGGCGCAGAAGGATCGCGAGGTCATCCAGCAGCGGGCCGGCCACGTCGATGTGGTGGTCGGCACCCACAACGTGCATCGCACGGTCGACCTGCTGCACGCCTCCCGGCGTGGGGGGCCGGTCCTCGAGATCTGGGACGAGACCCTCGACGAGGCGGAGGCCTTCCCCTCGGCGCTCCCGGTCAAGCGCGAGGCCGACTACACGGCCTGGGTCACCATCCAGGTCGGCTGCGACAACAACTGCGCCTTCTGCATCGTGCCGGCCGTGCGCGGCCGCGAGATCAGTCGTCCCTTCGGTGAGCTGGTCGGGGAGGTCGAGCGCTTGGTGGCCGACGGCGTCGTCGAGGTCACGATGCTCGGGCAGAACGTGAACTCCTACGGCCGCGATCTGACCGGCCGTCTTCGAGGGCAGGCTCGCCAGGCCGACGACGCAATGTGGGTGGGCGAGCCCTGGGCGGCCGACGAGTCGCGCCGGGCCCGGCCGTTGTTCGCGGATCTGCTCGGTGCCGTCGCGTCGGTGGAGGGCGTGCGCCGGGTCCGCTACACCAGCCCGCACCCGAAGGACCTCCGGCCCGAGACGATCGAGGCGATGGCCGCCAACCCGGTCGTGTGTCCCCACCTCCACCTGCCGTTGCAGTCGGGGAGTGACCGGGTGCTCGCCGCCATGCACCGGGGGTACACGGCTGGGCGCTACCTGGAGAAGCTGGCTGCAGCAAGAGCGGCCGTGCCCGACCTCGCCGTCACCACCGACCTGATCGTCGGCTTCCCGGGCGAGACCGACGCCGACTTCGAGCGCACCCTCGAGGTGGTCGCCGAGGCGAGCTACGACAGCGCCTACACCTTCGTGTACTCCCCCCGTCCGGGCACCGAAGCGGCCCACAACACTGCGCAGTTCGTGCCGCCCGAGGTGATCGGGGAGCGTTTCGATCGGTTGCGGGTGGTCGTGGAGCGCTTGGCGCTGGCTCGTCACCGGGCCCGGATCGGGCGCACCGAGGAGATCATCGTCGAGGGGCCGAGCAAGAAGGACCCGTCGATGACGACGGGTCGCACCGCGCAGAACAAGCTCGTGCACTTCGGCGCCGCCGAGCCACTGCGGCCCGGCACCTTCGCCCGTGTCGACGTGGTCGACGCCGGCCCGCACTTCTTGCGCGGCCACTTCGTGGAGGTCACGGCGGCCGCCCGTCATCGCACCCGCATCCCGGTGGTGGCGGGCTGAGCACCGACGGTGGGGAGCAGCGGCCGTGGCTCGCAGGCCGCGTCGCCGTGGCTGAAGCCGGCCGATCGGGCGGTGTCACCACCGCGGCCGACTACGTCGGCGAACCCTTCGGTCTCATCGAGATGATCGCCGAGGCGTTGCGGTCGCTCCACCACACCCCGATCGAGGGATGCCCCACCGACACCGGCGTCGGGGCCCTCGTCGCCGAGGCCGACGCCCGGGTGCACGACGGCCGGGTCGACCCGGCGCGCTTCGACGCCCCGTTCCGCAGGTACCCACCCGCAGACCTGCTCGGTCTGGCCTTGCGGTCGCGTCCCGACGAACCGGCCGACGCCGTCCTGGTGCACGGATCGGCCCGGTTGTCGTCCCTCGCCGTGGTGGACGGCGGCGCCGCCGGTTGGTTCGATCTCGAGCGTTGCGGAGTCGGCGATCCGTACCGAGACCTCGCCACCTTCGCGATCGATCTGGCCGACCGGGTGAGCCCCGAGATCCTCGGGCCCTTCCTCGAGGCCTACGGCATCGAGCGCCCCGAGCTCGTCCGGATGGACTTCCACGTGCTGCTCGACCAGTTGCTGCGATGAGCGGTCCCACGAGGCGTCACGGGGAGATCGAACCGGGACGTCACGTCGTGCTGGTCGGGCCCACGGCCTCGGGCAAGTCGGCGATCGCCCTCGCCTGGGCTCGCCGTCGGCCCGAGATCGAGCTGGTGTCGATGGACTCGATGCAGGTGTACATCGGAATGGACATCGGTACCGCCAAGCCCACCGTGGCCGAGCAAGCCGAGGTTCGTCATCACCTCATCGACGTCGTCGATCCGGCCGACGAGTACTCCGTGTCACGTTTCCAGGCCGACGTGGCCGCCACGCTGGCGGACATCGAGGCGCGCGGAGGCCGGGCCGTGCTGGTGGGGGGCACCGGTCTGTACGTGCAGGCCGTGGTCGACGATCTCACCATCCCCGGCCGCTATCCCGAAGTGCGGGCCGAGATCGAGGCTGAGTCGGACACCGCCTCGCTCCATCGGCGCCTGACCGGGCTCGACCCGGTCGCGGCCGCCCGGATGGAGCCCACCAATCGCCGTCGGGTCGTGCGCGCCCTCGAGGTGACGATTGGGAGCGGACAGCCGTTCTCCGCGTTCGGCCCCGGTTTGACCGCGCACCGTTCGACCCCGTTCCGACTCGTGGGCGTCGACCGGGCTCGCCCCGAGCTCGATCGGCGCATCACCGATCGACTGCAGGCGCAACTAGACGACGGGTTCGTCGCTGAGGTCGACGAGCTGCGCCGGCGCCCGGCGGGGCTGTCACGTACGGCCCGCCAGGCGCTCGGCTACCGCGAACTGCTCGATCACCTCGACGGTGGCAGCACCCTCGACGAGGCCGTCGAGGCCATCCGCACCCGCACCCGCCGCTTCGCCCGGCGCCAGCAGCGGTGGTTCCGTCGTGACCCGCGCATCCGCTGGTTCGAACCGGTCGACGACACCGACCAGAATCGACTCGTCGTATCCCCTTGGCTCCTGGGAGACTGATCTCGTGCAACTCAGCAAGCACCACGGCCTCGCCAACGATTTCCTCGTCGTCCTCGACGAGGTGAACGGGCCCCAGCGCGACATCGACGGGGACCTGGCGGCGAGGCTGTGCGACCGTCGCCGGGGCATCGGTGCCGACGGGTTGATCCATGGGGCGACGCCGAGCCCAGGGGACGACGTCGACGTGGTGATGCACCTGTTCAACGCCGACGGCAGCCGCGCCGAGATGAGCGGCAACGGCATCCGCTGCCTGGGCCAGGCCGTGGCCGTGGCCCGCGAGGTGCACGAGGCGACGCTGCGGGTGCGCACCGACGCCGGCGTGCGCACCCTGATGGTGCACGAGAGCATCGACCACCGGGGCGCCATGGTCAGCGTCAACATGGGGCCCGTCGGCCCCGGCCCCGAGGTGCCTCCGTCGGTGGCCGAGTCGCTCACCGGTCGGTTCGCCACGGCCGATCTCGGCAACTCCCACCTCGTCGTCGAGGTGGACGATCCGGGGGCTGTCGACCTGGCCGCCGAGGGGGCGTGGCTCGAGCAGCAGTTCGAGGGCGGCATCAACATCGAGTTCGTGGCCGCCGCCGGGGACGACAGCGTCTCGATGCGGGTGTGGGAGCGAGGCGTCGGCGTCACCGAGGCGTGTGGCACCGGCGCCTGCGCCGCGGGCCACGTCGCCCACGGATGGGGTCTTGTCGCTGACCGCGTGCGGATCGTGATGCCGGGCGGCTCGGCCGAGGTCGAGTTGGGTGACGATGTGGTGCTCATCGGTCCGGCTCAGCTGATCGCCACCGTCGAGTTGCCCGATGGCTGACCCCTCCGGCAGTCACCGCGGGGCGTTCGGCACCCATGGCGGTGAATCCGGTGGGCTCATCGAGCGGTCCTTCCGGGAGCGGATCGTGCTCGTCGGTGTCACGCTGCCGCCGCACGACGACGAGGACACCGAGCGTTCGCTCGACGAGCTCGCGCTGCTGGTCGACACGGCCGGCGCGGACCCGGTCGCCCGGGTGGCCCAACACCGCCACGCTCCCGACCCCGCCACCTACCTGGGCAAGGGCAAGGTCGAGGAGCTGCGGGCGTTGAGCGACGAGGTCGACGCCGATACCGTGGTGTTCGACGACGAGTTGAGTCCCGCGCAGCAGTTCAAGCTCGAACAGCTTCTCGGGCGGACGGCCATCGACCGCACCGCCGTGATCCTCGACATCTTCGCCCAGAACGCCCACAGCCAGGAGGGCAAGGCCCAGGTCGAGCTGGCCCAGCTGCGCTATCGGTTGCCCCGACTGCGGGGGCGAGGTCGGGCGCTGAGCCAGCAGGCCGGCGGCATCGGCACCCGTGGCCCCGGCGAGACCCAGCTCGAGGTCGATCGTCGCCGCCTCGAGCGCCGCATCCACAAGCTCGAGGCCGAGCTGCGTGAGATCACCCGGAGCCGGCACACCCAGGGCAAGGCCCGTCGGCGCTCGCAGCTGCACACCGTCGCCATCGTCGGCTACACCAACGCCGGCAAGTCGACGTTGCTCAACCGACTGACCGACGCCGGAGTGCTCGTCGAGGACCGGCTCTTCGCCACCCTCGACGCGACGACGCGGCGCCTGCACCTGCCCGGAGGTGAGACCGTGCTCGTTTCCGACACCGTCGGGTTCATCACCAAGCTGCCGACCCAGCTCGTGGAGGCGTTCAAGTCCACGCTGGAAGTCGTCACCGACGCGGACCTGCTGGTGCACGTCGTCGATGCCTCGTCGCCGGATCCGAGGGAGAGCATCGAGGCCGTGCAGGAGGTGCTGCACGAGATCGGTGCCTCGTCGGTGCCGCAGCTCATGGCGGTGAACAAGGCCGATCTCCGACCCGGCACCGCGGTCCGGCTGGCCGCCGCCCACCCCGGCTCCGTGGCAATATCGGCGCGCACGGGCGAAGGGATCGACGACCTGCTGCGGTCGATGGCCGACCGTCTCCGCGCCCTCGCCACGGTGCACGAGCTCGTCGTGCCGTTCGACCGGGGGGACGTGCTCGCCTCGCTGCACCGCGAGGGCGAGGTGCTCGTGGAGTCGGCGACCGAGGGTGGGATGCGCGTCCGGGCCCGCCTCGACGACGGCGCCGCCAACCGGTGGCACGAGTTCCTGGTGTCCTAGTGGGTCGCGCCTCTATCCGACCGGCCACCCTCGCCCCGTGAGCCCTCCTCCGCCCACCGAGGGCTTCCGGCCGCCGCCCTACCCCTACGACCGGCTGCGCGAGCTGCAGGCGTTGGCCGACGGGCACCCGGGCGGGTGCGTCGACCTGTCGATCGGTACGCCCTACGACCCGCCGCCCGAGCTCGTCGTGCGGGCTCTCGCCGAGTCGGGGGCCGAGCGGGGGTATCCGCCGTCGATCGGCACACCTGCCTTCCGCGAGGCGGCGAGCCGGTGGCTCGCCCGCCGTCTCGGGGTCGACCTGTCCGCCGACCTGCTTGCCGCTTGCGTCGGCACCAAGGAGTTCGTGGCTGGCCTCCCGCACTGGTTGCGGCTACGTGATCCCGGCCGGGACACGGTTCTGTATCCGGCGGTGGCCTATCCGTCCTACGCGATGGGGGCCACGCTCGCCGGTGCCCGAGCCGTGGCGGTGCCGGTCGACGACCGGTTCCGCCTCGACCTCTCGGCTGTCGATCCGGCCGACGCCGAGCGGGCCCTGTGCCTGTGGGCCAATACGCCGGGCAACCCCGCCGGGGGGCTCGACGACCTCGGCGCCGTCGCCGAGTGGGGACGGGCCCGGGGCGTGCCCGTGTTCAGCGACGAATGCTACGTCGAGTTCACCTGGGACGGCCCGCCCCGCACCATCCTCGAGCACGGCACCGACGGGGTGGTGGCGGTGCACTCGCTGTCGAAGCGCTCCAACCTCGCCGGCGCCCGGGCCGGCTTCTACGGAGGTGATGCCGGCCTGGTCGGCTATCTCTCCGAGTTGCGCAAGCACGCGGGATTCATGGTGCCCGGGCCGGTGCAGGCGGCCGCGGTCGCGGCCTGGGACGACGACGCCCACGTCGAGCGCCAGCGGTCCCGTTATCGCGACCGGCTCGAACGCTTCCGGGTGATCCTCGCCGCCGCCTTCGACGTCGAGGTCGCGATGCCCGGCGGGGGGTTCTACCTCTGGGCCGCCGCGCCCGGCGGCGATGCGTGGGCCTTCGCGCGCCGTCTCGCGGTCGAAGGCGGCGCCCTCGTCAGCCCGGGTGAGTTCTACGGCGCGCAGGGGTCGGGCCACATCCGGGTGGCGTTGGTGCAACCGGAGGCTCGTCTGGCCCTCGTTGCCGAACGGCTCGGGGTCGCCTGAGGCAGACTGGCCCCGTGGCCATGCCTCCTCCGTACCCGCCCCCCGTGGGGCCCCCACCGGGGCCGATGTCCGGTGGGCCGCCGTCCGCGCCGCCACCGGGCGCCCGGCCGATCTCGGTCCGGGGGTACTGGATCGGTGCCCTGCTCCTGGTTGCCGGTATGGGGATCCCGTTCGTCGCCCTCGTGGCGAGCCTGATGGTCAACGACAACCCGGCTGCCTACGACCGCGTCGACGTCCCCGGATCGCGCAACCTGCAGCTCGGAAGCGGCAACTACCTCCTGTACCTCGAGGCGCCCTCGGGGATGTCGGCCGACCAACGGTCGGTGCCCGTCGTCGAGGTGCGGGCCGCCGATGGCACCCCACTCGACGTGCAGCCGCCCGACGAGGGCGACGACGAGTTCACCTATGACTGGTCCGGTGACACCGGACGCGCCATCGGCTCGTTCAGCGCCGGCTCCGGTGGCGCGGTCACCGTGACGGTGAGGGGTGAACCCCGACCCGACGAGCACATCGCGGTGGCCCGCGATGTCCTGAACGAGAACAGCGCCGTGGTCGTGGGCGCGTTGGCCGTCGGGGCGGTGGCCTTCCTCGGGGGACTGGTGTTGATCATCACGACGGCGGTGCGTCGCAGTAGGGCAAGCGCGCCGAGCCGTCAGGACGGAGGTGGCCCATGATCGAGCCGCCCGGTCCGTCGTCGGGCACCGACGCGGTCCCCGCCGGCGGGCCCGTCCGCCATGTGTCTCCGGCGGGCTACTGGATCGGATCGGCGATCATCGTGCTCGGCATCGTGGGTGCGGTCGTGTTGTTCGTCGTGTCGATCGTGGCGCTCGCTCGGGTCCCGTCGGACTACGAGCGCTTCGCGGTGCCGAGCCGGAGCGTCACCACGCTCGACTCGGGCTCGTTCGATGTCTTCTACGAGCGGCCGGGCATCTCGCAGTACGGGGTGTACGTCGATCCACCGGCGGTCTCGGTGGAGGACTCGTCCGGCGCGTCGGTCCCCATCGGTGTCTCCTCCCGATCGCAGACCTACAAGATCGGCGAGCACGAGGGTCGGTCGATTGGCACGTTCACGATCACCCGCGCCGGTGCCTACACCGTCATCGTGCGGGGCGAGCCGGACAGCAACGCCCGGATCGCCTTCGGGCGCGGCCTGGGCTTCCGCGATTTCGCGGGACTGGTCGGCGCGTCCGTGCTGGGCGCGATCTCGCTGCTGGTGGGGATCCTGTTCCTCGTCGTCACGGCCGTTCGTCGCAGCAAGGCCCGGCGTACCGGTCCCGGCGCCGGCGCCGGGCCGCGGCGCCCGGGCCAGCCAACCCCGGGTGCGTGGTCGCCGCCGCCCCCGCCCCCACCCGGACCCGGGTGGGGGGTTTCGTCGCCGGGGGCCGATTGGGGCCCGCCCAGCACCGGAGCGTGGCCGCCGCCCCCGGCATCAGGGTGGTCGGTCCCAGGGAGCGACCACCCGGGCGGTCCCGAGCCGGGCCCCCGCCCCGGCGGCGCCGGCTGACGTGCTGCCCGGCCCGATCGC
>Ga0209048_10003293_pt1 | contig 15721 bp, 18 predicted proteins | sample FrelakmetCRP12CR_FD_187146 | JGI IMG/M metagenome (GOLD analysis project Ga0209048, IMG submission 187146) | Freshwater lake sediment microbial communities from the University of Notre Dame, USA, for methane emissions studies - CRP12 CR (SPAdes)... | ecosystem: Environmental > Aquatic >... | reverse complement strand
TGTTGTCAAGGCCGAGAAATACATCGCAGCGCTCACCAAGGAAGCTAACAAGCTTGCCGAGCATGCCGGAAGAAAGACGATCAAGAAAGAAGATGTTGATCTGGCTTCAAAGTCATAACATCAAATCTTTTTTTCTCGGACATTCTGATATTCATTGTTTTTTCTTAACTGATTGTTCCTTTCAGGTTTGACAGAGGGCAGCATCCGCTTCCATGCACGCAATGGATTTTCTGACGTGGGCTGTCGATAAAAGCAGGACAGAAAAAAAGGCAAATTTTTTGATACGGTCTGGATGCAGAAATTCATCTGATTTTTTTTACCAGAGAATACGAGAGTAACCCCCTTGATTCCCTTTTCGTTTATACCATTTCTTTGAGAAATTCTTGTTAACATTTTTGGAAACACCGCAATTTTTTTAGGAATGTCAAGAGCATTCTTGGAAAACTCCATCATTTGTAATCAGTAACTAAAATGCGAAAAAAATCCTGAAACCTCCTTACATCAGACACTATGAGGGAGGTTGAAGAAATTTCGTAATTTTTGTCGTTGATCCGCCGCGGGGGCGCCCCGTCGGGGGCGGCGGCGTTCATCGAAACGGGGATTATTAAGGGAGCAATTTCTAAAAAATGATTTTCCTAGTTCCAAGAGCGAACTTTGGTTTCCAATGATTTCGGCCAGAACCTCTTTTTTTTAAAACGTTCCCTTTGTGCTCCGGATACCTTTTTTGTCCCCGCTGATGAAAAGTGATTGCCCAAGTGCAATCCCGAATGCCTTGAACAATGCCTCGCACTGGTGGTGGTCGTTTTTACCGGAAAAAGCGACATGAGCGGTGATGCCGGCCCGGTTGCACAGGCTGTAAAAGAAATGCTCGAATATATCTGCTGGTACGTTGCCGATGGTCCTGTTGCCAAATGAACCAGTAAAGACCAGGTAACCCCTGCCCCCGCAGTCAAGTACAGCGGTTGCAATCGATTCGTCCATGGGAATGATTGCATGGGCAAAGCGCTGGATACCCTTACCATCACCAATTACCTGCTTTACGGCATCCCCAAGGACTATTCCGATGTCTTCGATGGTATGATGACCGTCAACCCCGAGGTCCCCTTTAGCGGTACAGGTAAGGTCAAACCCCCCATGCTTTGCCATTGCTGTAAGCATGTGGTCAAAGAATGGCAGTCCGCTGTCAACAGATACCTTACCGGAACCGTCCGGGTTCATTTTGATCGTAATATTTGTCTCCTTTGTCTCCCGTTTTACCGTAACATCCCTCATTGACTTTCCTCCAGTGCATCTTTTAAACTGATCTTCTGACTGTACAGGGCAGAACCAAGCACAGCCCCGTACGCCCCGGCATCCCGTAAACCTGCAACATCCGATCGGGCAGATACCCCGCCTGCAACAACCACGGAAATTTTCACGCTCCTGATCAGGCGCCTCACCGGCTCAAATACGACACCCTGCTGCAATCCTTCAACATCGACGTTGGTATAGAGCAGGGAGCCGGCACCCAGTTCCTCAAACCGTTTTGCCCAGTCAAGGTAGTTGCCCACAGTCTCCTGCCAGCCGTTTATTGCAATCTGACCGCCTTTTGCATCAACCCCTGCCATCACCCGATCGCTCCCGTACTCCTCGGCAAGAACCTGTATGCTCTCCGGTTTCTGGGTAGCAAGCGTAGAGATGATGATCCGGGCAACGCCAGTCCCTAACCAGTTGCCGGCATCTTCGATTGACCGTATACCCCCGCCCAGTTCGATTTCGACGCCGGTCTTGTGGATCAAATCAATAATAAGGTCTGCATTTTTTGCACAATTGCCAAATGCACCATCTAGATTCACCACATGGAGGGCATCTGCCCCTTCATCGAGCCACCGGGTTGCACAGGTAAACGGGTCTCCAAACTCGGTCGCACTTTCACGTTTCCCCTGTACCAGTTGGACACATCGCCCTCCAAGAATATCAACAGCAGGAAAAATGCGCATAAGGCTCAGCGGATCATCCGTTGGATCGCCATCACAAGAATATCCTTTGCACCTGCACGTTTAAGGGCGTTTATCAGGGAATACACCCGTTCCTCGTTCACGACAGCGTGCACGGCGACAAGGTTTTCAGTCGAGGCAACATCCATGACCGTCGGCCCGGAAAGCCCGGGCAGGACTCGTTTTACCGCCTCGAGGGATGAGCGCTTCACGTTCATCATCAGATAGCATTGCCCTCGAGCCCGTATGACACTCTCCAAAGCCAGGTGAATTTCATCGATCTTCTCTTTTTTTGTCCTCATGGATTCTTTGTTGGCGATCAGGAGCGTAGAGGTCTCCATTACCTCATCGATGACCCTGAGCCGGTTGGTTTTTAACGTCGTTCCCGAACTCGAAAGGTCAACAATTGCATCAGCAATCCCCAGGTGGGGTGTTGCCTCACAGGCTCCCCCTACCAGAACAACATTCACGTTCACGTGATGTTTTTTGAAATACGCTCTCGTGATCACGGGAAATTCGGTGGCAACTTTCATCCTTTCGAGTTGTTTTACCGAAGTTATTGCTGAGTCCTCATGCACGGCGAGCACAAGTTTTGCCTTCCCGAACGGCAGGTCAAGGAGCTCAACTACGTCAGATTCCCGCTCGATAACCATATCATGACCGGTAATCCCGAGATCTGCAGCACCCGTTGCTACGTATTCGGGAATGTCGACCGGGCGGGCAAAGAGGATCTCTACATGTGGGTCAAGGGTCTTTGTAATCAGCCGCCGATCCCCGATTTCGGGGAGATGGAGCCCGCTCTTTTCTACAAGGTCCATGATCGGTGCTGCAATCCTGCCCTTATTGGGAATTGCAAGCCGGACAACCGTAAAAGAAGAAGCAGGATTGCTTTTTTTCTTTGAGGATTTCACCTGTTTTGCCATGTGCCATCAGAATGTTTTAAGTTCGCCACGAATTACTTTCTGGGTAATTTCGGTAACGTTTTCCAGCCAGTTATCAACAATCCCGTAGATTTCACCCTGGATCTTCTGCATTTTAATACCCTCAGCGGGCAGGACCTGGACACTTGCCACAAGCGGACGGTCAATGGGTTGTCCAATCTGGGAGAGGAGACGGACATACATTTCTTCAATCCCTTCAACCTGTTCCACACAGTCGTTGGCAATCTGTGTTGAGAGCAGGTTGTAGATCTTGCCAACGTGATTAATGGGGTTCTTTCCACTCGTTGCTTCCATGCTCATGGGTCGGTTGGGAGTAATAAGCCCGTTGCAGCGGTTTCCGCGTCCGACTGAACCATCATCACCCATCTCAGCTGACGTCCCGGTAACGGTCAGGTAGATGCTTCCATTCTTGATGTCATCCCCTGTATTAAGATGGACGACGACTTTTCGCTTCGTACTCTTTTTTGCCACCCTGCCGATCTGTTCTTTGAGCATCTCCATGTATTCTGTATATTGCCCGATATCTGCACAGAACCTGTCCACAATCGCACAGGCTACGGTCAGGGTGATGGTGTTGCCGTCGCGCAGTCCCATGATTTTGATATCCTGCCCGATCGCGGGATATTTCGGACGGAGTTTATCATCGATAAAGTTACTGACATCCTTAATAATATTTTCAACATCGGAAAACGGTGCATGACCGACACCAAACGAGGTGTCATTTGCACGGGGAACTTTCCCGTTGTGCGGCTTGAAGACATCGCGAAGGTCGGTCGAACCTGTTCCCAGCCGGCAATCCATGATGACATCCCGCTCCATGTTCAGGGTCTTGAAATGGGTGCGGAGATAATTCCGTGTCGCTTCGACAGCAATTGCATCGGTGGGAATCGATACGTCATTGAACCGTTTTGTTGCACGGCCATCAATCAGGATAAAAATCGGGCGTATGATTTTACCCCCGCCAAACTTCGGGTAGGATTCACCAGCCACGATCTCCCCCTGGTCGGTATTGTGGTGGAGGACAGCGCCAAACTCATCGAGATATTCCTTGCACAGCGCCCTGCTGATCGATTCTGCAATACCATCGGCCATACTGTCAGGATGCCCGAGACATTTGCGTTCGACAAGTTCAATTTGTTGTTTCTCCAAAGGAATCTGGGCTAATGTTTCAATCTGGATATTTCTCTTCATTGATTTCCTCGTTACAATGCGTACTAATAAAAGGAACTGGAATTCATATAACGATTTCTAATATACAATAGTTTTTGGATTTTTTATTATTGAGAGTAATAATAGCTCATTTTCTCAATCCGGATTTCCCGAAAAAATCTGAGGATTTGTTAGGCCTTCCTCATGCAAAGACTCATTAGCGACAAGAAACGGAGGGAGTCTTTGGAATCTTCTTCAAAAAAAGAGAGCATGAATATGCTTACCATTAATCAACTTAAAAAAAAGCAATGAAGGAAAAAAAGATACCGGGGATTATCGTCTCAGGAATTTATGGAGTATTGTCATCTCACTCCCCTTTGAGACTTTCTTTGGGGGAAGCTTTGTAGCTACCGGGGCCTCATCCTCTTTTTCTTCCTCATCAGTATCCTGATCGTGGGGCGGAACTTTTTTCTCCTTTATAGAGGCTTCATGATGTGGTGCTTTCTTTTCGTGGTGAGCCGGGGGTTCACCCGCAGCGGATTGCGCCTTGGGCTGGCTCATTTTCGTACCGCACCCGGGACAGAAATTGGCGGCAAGAGGCATTTTTTTCCCGCAGTTGTGGCAGAACGGGGGGAGTTCAGAACCTTCTTCCTGAACCGCGATATCCGTTGCCGCGGTTTCCTGGACTTTTTTGGGGACATGGGATCGGGTTGGGGCTGGTTTTTCCGCCTCTTGTCCGGGTTCCCATGGAGGGGTAGAAACTGGTTCTATCACCGGTCGTTTTACACCTTGCCCGGAAGTTGTTTTCAGCGGCTGCATCGCACTCTTCATTGCGACTTTCATTGCAGACTGTACTTCGTGTTTGCGGAGTGGTTGGGCTTCAGGTTTTTTTGCCGCTGGGATCTCGTAACCGGGTTCTGGTTCAACAACAGGCTTTTTTGCCGGTTCGGGTATCTCCCTGACACTTGCACGCCGTGGAGGTTTAGGTGGCTCTTCCAGTTTTGGTTCCTGCACCTGTGATTTGATAATTGAGAAATGTCGTTTTGCGGGGGGCTGTTTTTCAGGATCTTTTGCCGGTTTTCTTTTTGGGGCAAGTTCCTGTTTTTGTACCGCTTTATCCTGTTCTTCAGGTGCAGGTACCTCTTTTTCTTTCGGGACTTCTTCTACGGGTTGCACGGAGGATTTCTTCGGTTTTTCCTTTTCGTGAAGAAGTTCAATCCATTCATCAATTTCAGAAGAGCGGTCCATCCCATTCTGGACAAAAATGAGTTTCATCGTCTTGATTTCATCGTCGGTGGACTTAAACGATATAACGAGAACAGGATCCGATGTTTCCGAAAACTCAATGATGCTTCCGGCAATGGTATCCCGCGAAATATCTTTTGCGGTAACCCTGACCTTTTTTTCCTGGGTATCAATTAAAAAGATACGCCGGTCGGTGAGGTATGCATGGAAAAAGAACTTTTTTACAGCAATATTGAGCGACCCGATAAGTACCTGTTCACCGGGTTGCAGGTATACAGAAATTCCCCCTTCTTCTTCCTCATCGCTTTGGGGTTCATCTTCAGGTTTTTTGGAAATTTTATCCACATTATCCCCTTTATGTGCAGCAGTACCACCGGTAGTGGTCGGTTTTCCCGTCCCTTGTGGAGATTTCTCGGATCCTTTTTCGATCTTTCCGCCGCAATAGCCGCAAATAGTAATGGTATCCCGAATATTCATTCCGCAATGAGGGCATTTCATAGGTGAACTTCCTTTTCCTGGCATCCAGAGTAGCTAGGTACAATGTTTGCATCTGATATGAAAAATTCTCTGGTTGGCATCGATCAGTTCCCATCAGGCAGTGTTCGGGTACCAGGAGTAAATGCCCTTTTCAGCAGCTCAGTGATATCCGTGCGTTCGTCTTCATTTTCAACCGGGTGGATATAGATCCCTGCATCGTTTCTGTTGTTGCAGAGGACAGCATTTATCCGGCAGCGTGTACTATCCCTACTCAGGAGACAGTCATCAGAAGAAACTCTGCCAAACTGGTCATTGATAATTCCGCGGAAGGTATCAGGATAGTTGACAACATGATACATTGCCTTTTTCACAATAATGAGTAGTATCCCTTTCTTGCTTCCTTCGTTTGACTCCTCAAGCCGGAAGGTGCCATACTTTTCATCACCATAAATATTGAGGAATTCCCGGTAGAACGGGTCATGCCGTTCCTTTAGCTGATGTAAAAACAGTCCTGATTGCATGGGCAGGTAGCGGGAGTACTTTGCGTTCACCTGGGGAAGAAGGTGGCAAAATGCCGGATTTTTTAACAACTCTTCAAGAGGTGTTTTGACCCGGACGAAGAGATCCTCCCGGACCGGCCCGGAAAAGTTCAGTTTTACCGCTTTGAAAAAGAGCGTTTTTTCTTTATATGGCACAATGAGGGACCCATCCTTCATCTGGGTCAGCCCGTCCGAAGGGAATTTCTGGATCTGGCTGAAGGATGTTTTTCCGGGTGTTTTTTCCGGAGGAGGCATGAGCCCTTGTCCACCCGCTCCGGTACCCCGCGCAAGAGCTGCCCATGTCTCTGCAGGGAACGTCTGGTCAAGGTATTTTCTCCAGAGAGGGTCACGGACGGTTGCAATGGAAACCAGCCGGAATTGTGCGCCTACGGGAATAAATTTTGCTCCGCAGTGGGTACACTCGATATAGAATTCCGTGTGGGGGATGCCAAACAGCTGTTTGCCAACAACCCGGTTTAAAATCCCGGTGCGGCATATTGGGCATATGCTCATCCAGGACAATGGTGAAGTGGCATCGTCATGTACTGACCCTTGGAACCTGACCGCTGGTGTCAAGATTGATGCGGTGTGCCAGGTCCAAGGTGGTAGAAGCCGGATTCCGTTGCGGGTCTGGTGAGAGACCCGGTCCATAATTTCTGTCGTTTCGGCGATCCCTGCATTGCACAGCACATCTACTACCACCGGAACGGCAGTTTTTCCCGGGATCTGCAGGCGTTTTTCAATACATCGGTCAAGTCCGTCCTGAGGATTGTCAGACGTGTGAGACGGTGTCCGCACTATCAGCGTTTTTTTGAACTCGGCATTGAGGCATTCCATGGCAACACCAAGTAATTCGCCGGTGACCATCACACCGCTTCTTAAAAATGGCAGTCGGGAAACACGCCTGCTTACCGTTTCGCAGGCAAGGGCAAACATTTCGGGTGGTATGGGGAAAAACTGTGTATCTGACATTTGTATGCTGTTCTTAATCCGTTATCACGCTGGACGGATAAAGAATCACCTTGAACCGATCATTTCGTGGTTTTGAGCACGGCAAGGAGAAGGTAAGCCTGAAAATAATTCTATCAATTATAATGTTATTGGATTGCCAGTTCATCAGCCGAACATCAAGAAAACATCACCGTGCAATGGGTTCTCATTGCTTCCTTCTCATTGCTTCCTTCTCATTGCTTCCCTTTGATCTAAAAATATGCAGAGGTTAATTTACCTAATTTACCTAATAATAGAAACGACCGAAAAGTCCATCATGTCTCTTATGAATACAACAAGAACGGGAGAGAATGAACGCATATGACCCAGACAATTTCTTATGAAATAACCGGACAGATCGGGGAGATCGAGTTCCGGAAATACCCTCGCTTGGTACTTGCAACGGTACTGAGCCCGGGAAATGACAGTGGGTTTAACCTGCTCTTTTCTTATATTACCGGAAAAAATCGTACTAAACGGCAAATTCAGATGACAGCCCCGGTGATAACCTCTGAAAAGATTGCCATGACAGCACCTGTCGTTTCCGATGAGAAGTCGATGTCATTTGTGATGCCGGGTGGAAAAGAGCAGGATGAGATACCGGATCCCCTGGATGAACGGGTGAAGATTACTACACAAAATCCGCGGGAGATGGCGGTTATACGGTTCAAGGGCTATGCCGGGCGAGAAGACGTTAATGACGTAACCTCACGATTGCTGGAAGGTCTCCAAAAAGGCGGTATTACAGCACGGGGCCAGCCGGTGCTGATGCGGTACAATGCACCCTGGACTCCGGGATTCCTGCGGCGGAACGAGGTAGGTATAGAAATAACACGATAATTGCACTGCTTTTAAATGAAAAAAGAGAGAGAAACGGAATTTTATATTTTTTATTCAGCAATGATCCATGAACAGGTCCCGCACCATCTGGGGGATTTCTGAGGGCCGTGACGCAACCGGTACTCCCATTTTTTTGAGTCGGGCGATCTTTGAGCGTGCATCGCCCTCGCCACCTTCCACAATTGCTCCCGCATGCCCCATGCGTTTATCCGGGGGGGCTGAGATGCCGGCTATATACGAGACAATCGGAAGATCGGTGGACTTCGCTCCTTCCTCTTCAAGATTACCGCCGACTTCACCAATCAAAACAACGGCTTTTGTCCGGGGATCGTTCTGGAATTGTTCAAGCACATCAACAAATGTCTGGCCGATCACCGGGTCGCCGCCGATTCCGACAACCGTGCTCTGCCCGATACCGGCGCGGGTGAGCTCATCCACCACTTCATACGTGAGTGTTCCGCTCCGGGAAATGACACCAACATTGCCATGCGAGAATAACCCGGCGGGCATGATACCCATTTTCACTTCCCCGGGCGAGAGAAGACCGGGGCAGTTGGGACCAATCACGCTGCAACCCTCCATTTTTGCATAGGCTATTGCCTTCATCGAGTCGTGAACCGGGATATGCTCGGTGATCGCCACGATGGTCTGGATGCCGGCATGCGCCTCTTCCATGATCGAGTCTGCGGCAGCAGCTGCGGGAACAAAAATGACACTTGCTGATATATCATGGTCCCGCATGGCTTCCCTGACGGTGTTGTAGACCGGGACGCCATGAACTTCTTTGCCTCCCTTTCCGGGGGTAACTCCAGCCACAACACCCCTGCCACCAACCTGTTTTGCGTAGGCATTCATCAGGCCGATGTGAAACTCGCCCTGTTTTCCCGTTGCACCCTGCACGAGGACACCGGTCTTCTTATCCCCGTAGATCATGCCGCCACCTCGACAGCTTTCTTGACCACAAGGTCCATGGTGTCCAGCATCTCATAGCCTTTTGCAGAGAGCATTGCCCTTCCCTCCGCCTCGTTGGTACCGGCGAGCCGGACGATCACTTTCTGGGAGATGGCTGCTTTTATGATTCCCCTTGCCACTTCATCACATTTCGTAATACCGCCCAGCAGATTTACAACAATCACTTTTACCGAGGGTACGCTGCCAACCAGCCGGACCGCGTGCATCACCCGTTCACTTTCGGCACCGCCGCCAACGTCAAGGAAATTTGCTGCCCTGCCGCCATAGAACTCGATGAGGTCTAAGGTGGACATCGTGAGCCCTGCACCATTACCGATCACACCGATCGAACCGTTCAGCTCGACATACGAGAAACCATGCTTCTCTGCCTCGCGTTCACGCTCGGTAAGGTCACGGTTGACGGAAAATCCCTGCCGCCCGAGGGCATTGTCATCAATGATCAGTTTCGCATCCGCTGCAAATACCCCATCCGGCGTGGTGACCAGCGGGTTGATCTCGGCGAGCAAGGCATCCTTTTCTAAAAACACACGATAGAGCTTGTTGATAATCGGGCCGATCTCTTTTGGCGCTGTTCCCACCAGTTCTCGTATCATGAAAGGCGGGATATCCCGCATCAGGGGGTTTGCTATCACCTTGTGGATCGCTTCAGGATGCTCTTTTGCCGTGATCTCAATGTCCACTCCACCAGATTCGGTAAAGAGGATCAGTGGCTGCTTGCTCGAGCGATCAACCGTGATGGAGAGATAGTACTCATGCCGGATGTCAAGGCGCTGCTCGGCGAGGATCTCCTGGACTGGTAATCCCTTGATCTCTTTTCCAAACAAACTTTGTGCGGTGGCGACTGCATTCTTTTTATTAGTCATTAAGATACCACCGGCTTTTCCCCGTCCGCCAAAATCCACCTGGGCTTTCAGGACAACATTATCGCCCAGTTGATCGAGATGTGCAGGAAGGTCGGTTGCCGACCTGGTGAGAAATCCTGCCGGGACAGGTATCCCGTATTCCCGGAGCACTTTTTTTGCCTCGTATTCACGCAGTTTCATGGTTGTGTGACTCCTTTTGCAAGTTCAATCCCTTTTTTCATCGCTTTCTGGTTGAGTGCCTCGGTGCCTTTGGGCACTGAGTCAAGGATCGCTTTTTCCAGTGCCGTTTCGCTGACGATGTGCGTTGAGGCAACCAGAGCCCCCAGCATCACGATATTTGCGACGATGTCCCGGCCAAGGCTCTGTTTTGCTTCCCGGGTTGCCGCAATCTCGATGCACCTGCATTTCGGGCGGGAGAACACGAGCGTTGAATCGACCAGCATCACCGCTTTTTCATCGGCGTTTGCCCCATATTTCTCAAACCCTTCCTGGGACATGATCACATAGATGTCCGGGTTTGCCACCTTTGGATACAGGATGGGAGCATCGTCAATGATCACTGCGCTCATCGAAGCCCCTCCTCTTGCTTCAGGACCATAGACCTGGGTCTGGACGGCGAACTTGTTATCGTGCATCACGGCCGCCCTTCCCAGGATCACTGCGGAAAGAATAATCCCCTGTCCGCCAAATCCGCTGAACCGTACCTCGTGTCTCATGGCTTTGCCCCCAGAACAGGACGGTTCCTGCGGACAAGTTCCCCGACAACAAACATATCGCCGGGAACGTGTTCTCCCTGCTCAATCATCCGGTCGCGTTTTGCTTTGAGCAGCGTGTGCGTATGCAGGAAGTCCACCTGGTCAGACACCTGTTTGAACTTGTTTCTCCGTCCAAACGCAGTCGGGCACTGCACCATTGCTTCGATAAAGGAAAAACCCGGGGTCTGCAGTCCTGCAAGCACGGCTTTTTCAAGCTCCTTTACATGGTAGGAGGTCCAGCGTGAAACATAATTGGCACCTGCTGCCATGGCAAGCTCGCACAGGTCAAACGGTGTTTCTGCACAACCGTAGGGAGTGGTGGAGGAAAGGCATCCCAGCGGAGTCGTCGGGCTGCCCTGTCCCCCGGTCATCCCGTATATCTGGTTGTTCATGCAGACCACGGTAATGTCGATGTTCCGCCTGCACCCGTGAATGAAATGGTTGCCGCCGATTGCTGCAAGGTCGCCATCACCGGTAAAGACGACAACATTGAGGTTGGGGTTTGCCAGTTTCACCCCGGTTGCAAAGGCAATTGCACGCCCATGCGTAGTATGGAGCGAGTCGGCAGCGATATAGCCGGGTGCCCGGGAAGAACACCCGATACCGGACACAAAAACAGTGTCCTCTTTCTTCCAGGCCATCTGCTCGATCGCAGCGAGGGTGCAGTTGATAATTGTACCGTTCCCGCAGCCGGCACAGAAGATATGCGGGAGGCGATCCTGGCGGTACCAGTCTTCAAAACTCATTGTTCTGCCTCCAGTGCTGCTAAAAGTTCGGCAGGAGTATGCAGATCGCCGCCCAGTTTCGGGAGGGACCTGACCGGTACGGTGACATGCCGTTCAATCTCACGGGCGATCTGCCCGAGGTTCATTTCAGGAACAAGGAACCGCCCGGCGTTTTTGAATTGTGTCAGTGCATGCTCAGCAAATGGCCATACTGTCCTGAGCCGCAGGAACCCGATGTTTTTGCCGGGATGATCGTGCATCAGCTGCTGGACGGTACGGACAGGTGCACCGTATGTGATGAAAACCTGTTCGGCATCCGGGTTAATAACATCATAATCCGCAATCGAATTGCGGGCCAATTCAATCTTTTCCACAAGCCTCATGACAAGGGACTCGTGCAACTTCGGGTTCGTGGCACATGGGTATCCCCGTTCATCGTGGGTGAGGCCGGTCACATGGACGCCGTAGCCTTTACCAAAGACGGGAAAGCCAGGGATAAGGTCATTATCCGGTTTAAAGGGGAGAACACCTTTGACCAGCTCCCTGCGAGGAACATTTTCAACAGAATCCGGGATGATGATCTTTTCCCGCATGTGCCCGACAATCTCATCTGCCATGAGGAAGACCGGCACGCGGTACTTGTCGGCAAGATTGAACGCTTTTGCCGTGAGATCGTACATTTCCTGGACGCTCGCCGGGCACAGGGCAATGACCGAGTAGTCCCCGTGAGAGCCAAAGCGGCACTGCATCATATCTCCCTGGCCTGCCATGGTTGGCTGGCCGGTCGACGGCCCGCCACGCTGCACGTTCACGATAACGCAGGGAGTCTCTGTCATGGCAGCGTACCCGATGTTTTCCATCATTAAGGAAAAGCCGGGACCACTGGTTGCCGTCATTGCCCGTGCACCTGTCCAGGATGCCCCGATTACCGATGCAATTCCGGCGATCTCATCTTCCATCTGGATAAATACACCATTTTTTTTCGGAAGTTTTGCTGCCATATGTTCTGCAACTTCCGTTGAGGGGGTAATCGGGTACCCGCCGAAAAAACGGCAACCTGCAGCAAGTGCCCCTTCTGCACAGGCAGTGTTACCCTGCCAGAACTCAATTCTCGTCAATATTCAATCGCCACCTTTTTTGGTTCATAGGGAAGTTCTTCGACCCAGCTGATTGCCTGGTCCGGACAGGTAAGCTGGCAGACTCCACAGAGCGTGCGACCGTAGAGGTTCCGGAGACGGCAGTTTGCACACCGCTCAGGACGGTCGAGTTCAGGGAGTATGATGCCCCGGCGGTTGGCTTTTTTTCCTTCTTTGAAAATTTTATACGGGCAGACCTTTGTACAGAGGTTACAGCCCTTGCACCGGGTCTCGTCAATGGCGAGTTTCATGAGCGGTTAGTCCTATCGTATAATGTAGATGCTGGGGTGAAAAAAACCTATTTGTTAGAGACTCGTCCACTATCAGGCTCAGCATTTGCGGTACCGTTCATACTGCTGCCTGGCGTGTTTCATTACTTCATCAAAAATATCGTTACCCTGTGCGTCGATGCCAACAACCAGCGGGAGGTGATCGAGTTCAATAACCCAGATCGCTTCTGCCATACCGAGGTCTTCAAAAAAGACCCCTTTTAACATCATGTGCGATGATGCGAGTGCCGCACAGCCCCCGGTGAATGCAAGGTATACGCCCCGCTTTTTAAGGTGTTCACGCACCTTTGGCCCCATTCCGCCTTTCCCGATCAGGGCCCTGACTCCACGGTCAAGCAGGAACCCGGACAGTTCGTTCATCCTGGCAGACGTGGTCGGACCAGCGGCAATAATTTTCTTGTCCTGCACTACCGGACCACAATGATAGATCGCCGCACCACGGGGATTGAAGGGGATACCCTCGTTTTGCATCCGCATGTGTGCCTCGTCGCGTGCAGTATAAACAATACCGGAAAGCTCGACATGGTCACCTGCATGGAGGTCCAGGACTTCATCCCCAAGAGGCGTATGCAACTGTACAACCTTTCCGGTCATCGCTTCACTTCCCTGGTAGCGTGCCGGTGAGCCCAGCATTGTACATTCACGGCAACCGGTAACGATGCCGTGTGGCATGCAGCGGTTTTGACTTTCACTGCAAGAACCGTTGTGTCACCACCTTGTCCCATGGGACCTATACCGAGCATGTTTACCGCTTTGCAGATCTTCTCTTCGTAGCTGGTCATGGTGTCAATGGGTTCAAGCAGGGCTTCTTTTGCAAGGGCTGCCGCACCATCAAACGTGCCTCCAATCCCGATACCCAGTACCACCGGTGGACAGGGTTTTCCCTCTGCATAAAGCATGGTTTCGACAATGAATCCCTCAATCCCGTACTGGTGGGTGGGCAGGAGCATCGCGATCCGTGAAGAGTTTTCTGCCCCGGCTCCTTTCGGGAATACCGTTACGGTAAACATAGTTCCGGGTTTTACATGGATCGCCGGCATCCCATCACCGGTATTATCCCCGGTGTTGTGCCGTGTCAGCGGGTCTACGACATTCGGGCGTAACGGGATTTCCCGGGTTGCCTTCCGGATACCCTCTGCCACTGCATCGTACAGGTCCCGGGTTAAACACACATCCGGGGGAATGGTGAGATATACCACCGGCACACCGGTATCCTGGCACATTGGCACACCGAACCGCTCTGCCTCCGCGACATTTTTTAAGATATTGGTAAACTCACCGCGTGCTACCGGATTTGTCTCTGCAGCAGCTGCCTTTTGGATCACCCGCAGCACATCCGGGGGGAGGTGGATGACTGCCTCGAGGTAGGCCCGGAAGGTGGCATCTGCGAGTGCGGTGTGAATCGCGCTATCGTCCGGTGTTTTCATTTATATACAGTAAGAAGAGCGGGATAATATAGGAATCGGGAAAGGGCAGGATATCAGGGGGGTGATACGTTAAAAAAATAATCGTTGTGGAGAAAAGATCTCACTCAGCATCTCATAAAAAGCAACACATACCCCTGCAACCCAACCAATACAGTACCCCCTGTTCCCGTCCAATTTATACGCGTTGCAGATTAAATCACATAAGAAATTCAGGAGCACGTGGTAGCAATCGATCCCATGAAAGGAATGATCACATCATATATTGCGTCACCGCAGGGACAGGAAATGGTGCGGGAATATCTCGCATCACCTGAGGGTATGAGAACCATCTGTGAGTTTGTGAACACACCAAAAGGCCGGGAGACCATGAAACAAGTCCTGCCCAGTGTTCTCAGTTGCATGTCTTTGCCACCGGAGATCCAGGAAGCAGTCACCAGGGCGATGAGAGAAAACCCTTAAAAAACCTCATTAAAACGCTATCACTCTTCACTATCGCTTTTTTTCTCTACCGGCATCTTCCCAGAGCCAGTATTTTCCCAGAGCAGTTGCTGGTGAGAAAACCTGCAACGGCCACAGAGCAAAAAAAATCTGTATTGGAAAAAAGAAAACGGGAAAAAATTACTTCTTGTCCTTGCCACCCTTGCCGTGAGCTCCGCCCTTCTTGTCGTCGGCTTTGGCGGGAGCTGCTGCTCCCTTTGCGGGTTCTGCAGCCTTTGCTGCTGCGGCTGCTGCTCCCTTGCCTGATGCTCCGGCCTTGCCACCCTTTGCCGGTGCTGCTCCCTTTGCGGGTTCTGCTGCAGCTTCTGCCTCTTCGGTAACAACTGGCGCTGCAACTACTCTTTCACCGACAAGCTTCGGTGCTGCAACGATCCTGCCACTGACCTTGATCTCACTCACTTTCAGGTGTGAAGGTGTCGGTAATTTGTATCCGCCGTGGTGGAGGGCATCCTTGATCTTTTCCAGGTATTGCGGGGTGGAGTAGACGGTCATGACCTTCTGGTTTGCATCCACGCGTGCAGCTGTACCTACAGCTTTTCCGAATGACAGGCGCATACCTTCCGAGACACGGTCAGCACCGGCACCGGTAGCCTGCTTGTTCTCGCGCAGGACGTGGTGCGGGAAGACCCTGACCTTGAAATGGAAGTTTGACCTGCCGACTTCTTTCATTAACCGGCGGTTGACCGTGATACGGGCAGCCTCAAGTGCGCTATGCCGGATCTGGCATGCCTCTTCAACAACAAGGTCAACTTCTGTCGGGAATTCCTGAGAAAGGTTTCCCATCTCAAACTGTACAATCTTGCTCCCCGGAACACCACCCATATATTCGCGTCGCGTATAGGCTTTCTTTGAAATGTTCCTGTACATCTTTGCCGGTTTTCTAACCATCGCGTCCTAC
>Ga0209048_10003292_pt1 | contig 15723 bp, 10 predicted proteins | sample FrelakmetCRP12CR_FD_187146 | JGI IMG/M metagenome (GOLD analysis project Ga0209048, IMG submission 187146) | Freshwater lake sediment microbial communities from the University of Notre Dame, USA, for methane emissions studies - CRP12 CR (SPAdes)... | ecosystem: Environmental > Aquatic >... | reverse complement strand
CACGCGCTCGGCGGTCGCGGAGTTCTCGCCGCCGCTCTCCATGGGGAGCCCGAACAACCAGCTGGGCAACGACCCCGAGACGAGCGCCGCATCGGGCACCCCCCAGTTCCCGAACCTGTGGGCGAACATCGTGGGGTACGACACGCTCAAGGTCTACGGCGACGCGTACCAGGGGCACGATTGCTCCAAAGGACAGGGCGTTGTCCCCGACAACTGCTCTGGTGCCGCGCCCAACCAGAACGTCGACTACACCTCCGACGGCTACTACTACACGGTGCGGACGGCGGCGGGCACCACCGGAACCGTCTCGATCCAGGTGTTCGACCCCGGGTTCGTCGAAGTCGGCAACACCTGCGGGACCAACGTCGACAACAACCATCTCCAAGACGCGGCCAAGTTGCCGCCCAACTTCAACGCGATCTTCCCCGTCGCCGATCCGTCGACGCGGTACCAGACCGGCGCCGGCCGCTGGTGCGCAGGTGACAACCTCGAGGCCTCCGGACCGCCGCCGGGGACGACGTATCGCGTCTGGGGACCGGCTTTGAACCCGGGTGACCCGAAGGGCGCCCCGCTGGTCTGCACGGTGAAGTTTCCCGGCGAGGCGGGGGGAGCCCTTTCCCAGCTGCTCAAGGCCACCACGCCGGCCAATGGCGCGCCCGCTGCGCTCGTCAAGTACTTCCGGCAGTGGTACACGCTCCCGGGGTGTTCGTTCGCGGCGACCGGGAACACGGGCGACTACTTCGTACAGGTCACGACGGGTCAGGGCCCGGGGAACGGCGAGAATCGGTTCGCCCTCCGTGCCGCTCTCGGTACGGACACGCACACCAACGCGATCGGGGTCTTCGGTAACGCACGGATGTCGATCATGGCCAACGTCGGTGGGGCGAAGACGACGTTCAACCTCGCGCGGGTGCTCCCGGGCGCCAGCGGGCGGACGCTGGTGCTCAACTTCTTCGACATCGGCGACGGGTCACCGTCGCCGGGCACGCTGACGGTGGAACCGCCGGCGGGCAACGTCTTCAACACGTGCACCTACACGGACCCGACCGTGTCCGATCCCAACTCGCCGTGGGGTAGGCGCACGCCGACGGGAACCGTCTGCAAGATCGCCGGCGTCACGAGCTCGGGGTTCCAGGGGCAATGGGTCCAGATGCGCGTCCCGATACGCGACGACTACTCGTGCGACGCGACGAAGGCCCTGGACTGTTGGGTCACGATCTCGTACGACTTCCCGGCCGGTATCACCGACACCACGTCGTGGACGGCATACGTCGACGGCGACCCGGTACGACTCGTCAAATAGTCAGCTCATCATCGAACACGCGAAAAAAGGGGAACACAGTGAGACGGAGACTCCTGGGAGTCATCGGGGCGATCGTCCTCGCAGCAATCGGGACGGCGATCCTCGTCATGTACGTGAGCGGTGCGGAGGATCGGGCGCTCGCGGGCGAACGTGTCGTGAAGGTGCTGGTGGTGAAGTCGACCGTGCCCGCGGGTACGCCGGCGTCGTCCCTGGGTGACATGGTCGAGGCCAAGAAGGTCACCACCAAGGTACGCGCCGAGGGCAGCGTGTCGACCACGCAGGAGCTCGCGGGTCTCGTCACGAGCGCCGAGCTGGTGCCCGGTGAGCAGCTCGTGAAGGCGCGGTTCGTGCAGCCGAGCGTGTACAACGCGCAGGCGACGGGGGTGCAGGTGCCTCCGGGTCTGCTCCAGACGACGATCTCGCTGTCGCCCGATCGCGCGGTCGGTGGGGTGCTCACGCCCGGCACGACGGTGGCGGTCGTCGTCTCCTTCGACGGGGAAGACGTGAAGAACGACCCGGTCGACGGTGTCGCCGTGCGGGCCGAGGGCGCGACGCCGAAGGTCACCCACATGATCCTCCAGAAGGTGCTCGTCACCAACGTGCAGGGCGGCACCACGCCGGCCGCACCGTCGACGACCGGTCCGGACAAGACGGCGGCGGCGCCGGCGGTTCCGAGCGGCTCGCTGCTCGTGACGCTCGCGCTCGACGCGCCGTCGGTGGAACGGGTGGTGTTCGCGGCCGAGAGCGGCAAGCTGTGGTTGGCGATCGAGCCCAAGGACGCCAACGAGGGCGGGACCCGCGTGCAGACCCGGGGGACGGTGCTGCAATGACGGGAATCGTCCTGGCCACTGACAGCGCCGAGTTCGAGGCTCGGGTACGCCAAGCGTTCAACGGCTCGCTGAACGGCGACCTGCGACGCTTCGGGCCCGACCTCGGGCTCGGTGCAACCGGCAGCTCGATCGGCGAGCTCGCGGCGGGTGACCCCGACGTGATCGCGGTCGGTCCGGGTCCGTCGATCGAGCGGATCCTCGAGACGGCTCGCGTCCTCGACCGGGAGCGACCCGAGATCGCGGTCGTGATCGTGGCCGATCCGACGGCCCGCCTCTGGGAGCAGGCGCTGCGCGCCGGTGCGCGTGACGTGATTGCACCCGAGGCACCGGCCACCGACGTGCGCGAGGCGCTCGAGCGCGCTCGGGAGACCGCCCATCGCCGCCGGAGTATCGGCGGGTCCGACGAGCCCCAGGAAGCGTCGCATCGGGTGATCGCGGTGCTCTCTCCGAAGGGTGGGTCGGGCAAGACGACCATCGCGACGAACCTGGCCGTCGGGCTCGCCCGCACCGCCCCCAACGAGGTGGTGATCGTCGACCTCGACTTGCAGTTCGGCGACGTGATGAGTGCGCTGGGCCTCGTGCCCGAGCAGACGATCGCCGACACGGCGCGGACGTCGGCCCCACTCGACGCGACGAGGATCAAGGCGTACCTCACGCCGCACCCAGCCAATCTCTTTGCGCTCTGCGCCCCCGACTTCCCGGCCGAGGCGGACGGGCTCTCCCCGGAGCACGTGGCCAAAGTGGTCGAGCTGCTCACCGGAGAATTCCGCTACGTCATCCTCGATACCGCGGCGGGCATCGACGAGCAGATGCTGGCCGCGCTGGATCACGCGACCGATCTCCTGCTCGTGTCGGCGACCGACGTGGCCAGCGCTCGGGGGATGGGCAAGGAGGTGGAGGCGCTCGATCGCATCGGCATCACCGCGCCGAAGCGCCACTTCGTGCTCAACCGGGCCGACGCCCGCGTCGGGTTGAGTGCCAGCGACATCGAAGGGACGATCGGCATGAACGTCGACGTGGCCGTCCCGAGCTCACGCAACGTGCCGCTGTCGATGAACCAGGGACTCGCGCTGATCGAGTCGGATCCGCGATCCGCCGTAAGTCGCTCGCTGTCCGAGCTCGTGACCCGGTTCGCGCCGGCCACGCAAACGTCCGGTACCCGCTCGTGGCGGTTGAGAGGAATGAAATGAACTTGAGCGATCGATTGAAGGGCGCCCAGGCGCCGAGTGCCGCCGTCTCGGACACCACGAGTGACAGTGCGGCGAGCGCGCCGGCCGAGTCCCGGCTCGCCGTGACCCTCCCCAAGGAGTCGGTAGTTCTCAGCGATCCGTTCGCGGAGCTGAAGGCCCGGGCCCAGGAGGCACTGTTCGCGCGTCTGGGCGCTCGCCTCTACGACTCGTCGCTCAACGAGGACCAGCTGCATGCGTACGTGGTGCAGGAGCTCGGCACCGTGCTGGAAGCCGAGCCCGTGCCGCTCAGTGCGACCGAGCGGCAGCAGCTCATCGCCGAGCTCAACGACGACGTGCTCGGCCACGGGCCGATCGAGCGATTCCTGGCCGATCCGAACGTCACCGAGGTCATGGTGAACTCGCTCGACGGCATCTACGTGGAGCGAGACGGCATGCTCCACGCCACCGACGCGCGGTTCGTGTCGGAAGCGCATCTCCGTCAGGTGATCGAGCGGATCGTCTCGAAGGTCGGGCGACGCATCGACGAATCGTCGCCCATGGTCGACGCCCGCCTCGCCGACGGCTCCCGGGTCAACGCGATCATCCCACCGCTCGCGGTCGACGGCCCGGTGCTCACGATCCGAAAGTTCTCGCGGCGGGCGTTGAGCGTCGACGATCTCATCGGGCTCGGCACGTTGACGCCCGAGCTCTCCGAGCTGCTCGAGGTGTGCGTACGGGGCCGCCTCAACGTGCTCATCAGCGGGGGAACGGGTACCGGCAAGACGACGCTGCTCAACGTGTTGTCGAGGTTCATCCCCGAGAACGAGCGCATCGTGACGATCGAGGACGCGGTGGAGCTGAGGCTGCTCCAGCGCCACGTGGTCCGGCTCGAATCGCGGCCTCCCAACATCGAGGGGAAGGGTCACGTCGCGATTCGCGATCTCGTGAGGAACGCGTTGCGCATGCGACCAGACAGAATCGTGGTCGGCGAGACGCGCGGCGGCGAGGCGCTCGACATGCTCCAGGCGATGAACACGGGTCACGAGGGATCGATGTCGACTCTGCACGCCAACACGCCGCGAGACGCGCTCGCCCGGCTCGAGACGATGGTCCTCATGGCCGGCATGGACCTCCCGATGCGCGCCATCCGCGAGCAGGTCGCCTCCGCGCTCGACCTCGTCATCCACCTGACGCGCCTTCGCGACGGCACGCGACGCATCACCCAGGTCACCGAAGTGAACGGGATGGAAGGGGACGTGATCCAGCTCACCGACCTGTTCGCGTTCGACTACGCGGCCGGTATCGACGAGTCCGGTCGCTTCCTCGGCGCGGCGCGGCCGACGGGGCTGCGGGCGCGCTTCGCCGACCGTCTGAACGACCAGGGGATCGAGGTGCCGATCCAGGTACTCGGGAACGAGGTCGTGCCGGCGATGTTGCGAAACGGCCGGTCGCGATGATCCGGCGCCTGCTCTCGATCACGGCGCTCGGCGTCGTCGCCGGGCTCGGGTCGGTCGCTCCCGCGGTGGCGGCGAGCGCCCCCGCCCCGCTCGAGGTGGTTGCGGTCGACACCGCGAAGTCGCCGGACGTCACCATGACGGTTGCCGCACCGCATCAGCTCGCCGGACGTGACATCCCGGCGTCCGCGTTCGTCGTGGAGGAGAACGGCCGGCGCCGCGCAGTACACGTGACCAACGTCCCGAGCGATCCGCTCGAGGTCGTGCTCGTCGTCGACACCTCCGGCAGCATGCACGGGGCACCGCTCGTCGCTGCACAAGATGCGGCCAAGACCTTCCTCGCCAAGATGCCGTCGGGGACGCGCGTCGCGGTGGTCGGCATCGGCACGACCCCCTACGTCGCGAGCCCGTTCACGACGGACATGGGCGCGTTGTCGGCGGCCATCACGCACCTGGCCGCACGCGGCGAGACCTCGCTCTACGACTCGCTGATCACCGCGTCGCGTCTCTTCCCGACGGGGAGCGCGCGTCGATCGATCGTGCTGCTCTCCGACGGCGGAGACACGCGGAGCATCTTCTCGCTCGACGTCGCGGGAGCCAAGCTGGCCGAGGCGAAGGCGGCGTTCTACGGGGTGGGACTGTCCACTCCCGAGAGCGACCCGGCCGCGCTCGACCGACTCGCCGCGGCGACGGGGGGCAAGATCGTGCCGGCCGGAGATCCGACCGCGCTCGCCGGCGTGTACAACGGCATCGCCGCCGAGTTGGTGAGTGAATACGGGATCTCGTACCGGTCGACGGCACACGGAGTGACGCCGGTCACCGTGAAGCTGAATTTCGAAGGCGTCGCGGCGAGGACGTCGCGAACGATCGAGCTTCCGGCCGCGACTCCGGTGGTGGTGCCGGCACCGGCGTCGACGGCGCCGAGGCCGGTGACGACGTCGCCGCCGGTCGTGGTGAAGACCCGCGGTGTCATCGACAACGCATTCGTTCCGATCGTCGGCGTCTCGGTACTCGCGCTCGCACTGCTGCTCGCGGGTATCGCCACCTTCTGGCCCGGCGCGTCCCGCAGCCAGCTCCAAGGATCGCGGGGGACGACCCGGGATCAGGCGGTCGGACGTCTCGTCGGACTCGCCCATCGCGCCACGGAGATGACCGAACAGTCACTCGAACGCGGGGGCCGGGTTCGAACGCTCAACACGGCGTTGGAGCGGGCGGGGATCGCCGCTCGTTCGGGCGAGTTCGTGCTCGGCACCGCCGTCGCGGCCCTTGTTGCCTTCGCTCTCGTGTCGTTGTTGTGGGGATGGATCGCCGGCGCCATCGCAGTCGGAGCATCCGTGCTCGGAGCATGGGCCTTCGTCTCCGTCCGGACGCAGCGACGCGGCGCACAGTTTTCCGACCAACTCGAGCAGACGCTCTCGCTCATGGCCGGGGCGTTGCGGGCCGGCTTCGGCCTCATGCAGGCGATCGACACGGTTGCCCGCGAGAGCGAATCGCCCACGTCCGACGAGTTCCGGCGCCTGATCGTGGAGGCCCGCCTGGGCCGGGATCTCTCCGACTCGTTGACCGCGATGGCCAATCGCGTCCACAACGAAGATCTCGAGTGGGTCGTGCAGGCCATCGAGATCCACCGCCAGGTCGGTGGTGATCTCGCCGAGATCCTCGACAACATCGGCACGACGATTCGTGACCGCAGTCGCGTTCGCCGACGTATCCGCACGCTCACCGCCGAAGGACGCGTCTCGGCCTGGGTCCTGTTCCTGATGCCGTTCTTCATGGCAGCCACGATGCAGTTGCTTCGCCCGGGCTATCTCGATCCGCTGACGAGCTCGTCACTGGGCCAGGTCCTCTTGATCGCCGGCGCAGGACTCATGGTCATCGGCGGATTGTGGCTGCGGCGCATCGTGCGGTTGGTCTTCTAGGAGGTTTGGTATGCCGTTGCTCGTCTACGTTGCCGCGATCGCAGTGGTGTCGGGTGTCGCGTTGTTCGGGTGGGTGGTGTCGAGCGCGCGGGTCCCGGCCGGAACGGCGCGGACCAACTTGCTTCGTGCCGGGGGAGTTGTGACCGACTTCCGGCACCTCGTGCTCGAGCAGTCGGCGGGCGACCGACTCCTGCGGCCGGGACTCGAAGCGATGGCGGATCGGGCGCGGCGCCTGACGCCTTCGGGCGTCCTCGATTCGCTCGATCGGCGAATCCATCTCGCCGGCGTCTCGGCCGAGTGGCCGATGGAGCGCGTGTTGGCGGTCAAGGTGATGCTCGGCGCCATCGGGCTCGCCATCGGCGCCTACCGGGTCGTCACGGAACCTTCGACCATGTCGCTCGTGCTCGCGGCGGGTGTCACGGCCCTCGGCTACATGGCCCCGAGCCTGGTGCTGTCGCGGCTCGCCGATCGTCGGACGCTGGCCATCCAGCGGTCGCTGCCCGACGTGCTCGATCAGATCACCATCAACGTCGAGGCCGGGTTGGGGTTCGAGGCCGCGGTGGCGCGGGTCACTCAGTCCACCAGCGGCGCGCTCGGCGACGAACTGGCTCGCACCTTGCAGGACATCCAGTTCGGGCTGCCGCGTGAGACCGCCTTCGCCAACCTGCTCGAGCGCACCGATGTCACCGACCTTCGGATCTTCGTGAACTCCATGAATCAATCCGAACGGTACGGGATCCCGATCGCCCAGGTGCTGCGCGTCACTTCGGCCGAGCTGCGTGAGAAGCGTCGCGAGCGGGCCGAAGAGCGAGCGACGAAGATGCCCGTCATCATGTTGTTCCCATTGGTGTTCTGCATCCTTCCCGTATTCCTCGTCGTCGTCGCGGGTCCCGCATTCATCGACATCATGGACGCTCTCGGAAAGTGATTCGCATGCAGACCGACCACCGGGAGCCGGCCGGGAGCCGGCCCGCGCTCTTCGTGCAGCCCGACTCGGTGATGCAGTTGCTCGAGCGGACCCTCGCGGGACCGTTGGGTTCGCACGAGGCGAACGTGGTCTTCCCGACCGGGTTCGATCCGCTCGACGCCGCCCTCGGCGGCGGCGTCGGCGCGCGGGATCTCATGATCGTCGGCGGGCGTCCCGGGGTGGGCAAGACGATCGCCGCGCTCCAGTGGGCGCGTTCGATCGCGATGCAGGGCCCGGCGGTGGTGTTCGCGTGTTACGAGCACGCCGAGCGAGCGCTCCTGGCCCGGCTCTTCGCACTCGAGTTGGGCACGCTCGCCCGACCCGACGAACTGGCAACACTCGATCGGGTCCGCGGGCTCGCGTCCGGCTTCGTGTTCGGCACGCGGTCGCTCGACGACCTCTTGAGCGACCCGCTGGGCGAAGAGGCGTACGGTCGCATCCGGTCGTACGCGGGCCGTCTGCATCTCGTGCGCGCGTCGGGAGTCACGACCGGCCTCCCCGAGCTCGCCGCGATGATCGAGGCGACGGCCGACGGAATCGGGGCGTTGTTCGTCGACTATCTCCAGAAGGTTCCCGTTGCCGGTGTGGCCGAGGAGGCCGAACGCGTGCATCGAGTGGTCTGCGGTTTGAAGGAGCTCGCGCTCTCCGGTGATGTGGCAGTCGTTGCCGTGGCCGCAGCGGATCGCCCCGGCGCTGACACCCGCCGGGCGCGTCTGCACCACCTGCACGGCGCCGTGTCGCTCGAATACGAGGCCGACGTCGCGCTGCTGCTCAACCAGAAGTCGCTCGCGGTGAGCAAGGCGCATCTGGCGTACGACGGGGTCCGAGCAGAGGCCTTCCGTCGCTACGTGGTGTTCAGCATCGAGAAGAACCGGAACGGCCCGGCTCCACTCGATCTGGAGTTCCGCAAGGACTTCGTGAACTACCGGTTCGAAACCAACGGGCAGTTCGTCGCCGAGGCGCTCGTCGACGACCTCTTGGTCGGGGACTGAGCTCCGGTCGGTTGCTCGTTGTCGGCGGTGTCTACCGGGCGAACGGGTTGCCGAACATCGCAAGCCACTGGTCCAGCGACTTGGGTCGGAAGACGTAGTTGTTGGCTCTCGTCACACCCATCGACGCGGACGGTTCGGGCGAGTACAGGTGCCCGGGGAACAGCGTCGCGGAATCGGGCACGTGCGCGAGCCGCTGCGTGAGGCTCTCGTAGAGCGCAGCCGGATCGCCGCCGGGGAGATCGGTGCGGCCGCAGCCGTCGAGGAACAAGGTGTCTCCGGCGACGAGCCGGTCGTCGAGGAAGAAGCACTGGCTGCCCGGCGTGTGGCCCGGAGTGTGAATGAGGTGCACGCGCAGCGCACCGACGTCGACCGTGTCGCCGCTGTCGTGCAGGACGAGGTCCGACGCCGACACCCCGGTCCACTGCTGCAGCATGGCCGCCTCGTCGCGTTGCACGTGGACCCGCGGTTCCACGCCGTCGAGCGTGAGCAGCTCACGCAGCCCCTCGATCGGGTAGCCCATGAGGTCCCCGCCGACGTGATCAGGGTGCCAATGCGTCACCAGCGCGCCGCCGACGCGCAGGCCGTCGGCCGCGAGGATCTCGACGAGCTCCGCCACGCCGTACGCCGGGTCGACGATGACGGCCTCGCCGGTCTCGCGGTCCCCGATGAGATAGACGAAGTTCACCATCTGGCGGGCGACGGGATCCCCCACGGCGAAATCACGGCCGGCCAGCAACTGGCGGAAGTACAGACGTTCGGTCACGGCCGGGCAGCGTACCCGGGTGGTGCCGTACGCTGGCTGCATGCCGAGCGCCCCACGTGTCGCGTACCGGACCTGCCCGTTGTGCGAAGCGACCTGTGGCCTCGAGCTGCATCTCGACGGCGACGAGCTCCGGCTGGTCCGCGGGGACCGCGACGACGTGTTCAGCCACGGTTTCCTCTGCCCGAAAGGGACCGCGATCAAAGCGCTCGACGCCGATCCCGATCGCCTGCGGGTGCCGCAGATTCGGGATCGAACGTCAGGGGAGTGGCGTGACGCTTCGTGGGACGACGCGTTCGCGCTCATCGACGAACGCCTGACGAAGATCCTCGAACGCGACGGGCGGAACGCCGTCGCCGCCTACGCGGGGAACCCGAGCGCGCACAATGTCGGCGCGCTCATCTACAACCGCGCGGTGATGCAGGCGCTCGGCAGTGCGAACGTGTTCTCGGCCAGCACCGTCGATCAGATGCCCAAGCACGTCTCGGCGGGCCTCATGTTCGGCGGGCCGCTGTCGATCCCGGTGCCGGACATCGACCGCTCGCAGTACCTCCTGTTGCTGGGCGCCAACCCGTTCGAGTCCAACGGCAGCCTCATGACCGCGCCGGACTTCCCCGGCCGAATCCGGACGCTGCGCGAACGCGGCGGGAGATTCGTGGTCGTCGACCCGCGCCGCACGAAGACTGCCGAAGCGGCCGACGAGCATCACCCGATCCGCCCCGGCACGGACGCACTGTTCCTGTTCGCGATCGTGCACGCACTGTTCGACGAGAGTCTCGTGCGGTTGGGTGCGGTCGGCGGCTACGTCAACGGCGTGTCCGAGGTCGAGGCGCTGGCACGCGAGTTCTCGCCCGAAGCCGTCGCCGGCGTGTGCGGCATCGATGCCGAAGCGATCCGCGGGATCGCCCGCGCGCTCGCCGCGGAGGAGCGCGCTGCGGTATACGGCCGCATCGGAACTTGCCTCTCCGAGTACGGCACGCTCGCGAGCTGGCTCGTCGACGTGGTCAACGTGCTCGCCGGCAACCTCGACCGCGAAGGCGGCGCGATGTTCACCACGCCGGCGGCCGGCGCCGGCAACACCGTCGGTGCGCCGGGCGCCGGACGCGGGTTCCGTGTCGGGCGGCGTCACAGCCGCGTGCGCGGGGCTCCCGAGGCGTTGGGCGAGCTTCCCGTGGTCTGTCTCGCCGAGGAGATCACGACGGCGGGTGAAGGGCAGATCCGTGCCCTCATCACGGTTGCGGGCAATCCGGTCCTGTCGACGCCCGACGGCCGGGCGGTGGACGACGCGCTCGCTTCGCTCGAGTTCATGGTGAGCGTCGACATCTATCGCAACGAGACGACCCGTCATGCCGACGTCATCCTCCCCGTCCCCGGCGTGTTGGCGCGCTCGCACTACGACCTCGCGCTCTACCAGCTCGCGATCCGCAACATCGCGAACTACTCGCCGCCCGTGGTCGACCCGGCACCCGGCGAGCTGCACGAGTGGGAGATCCTGCTGCGGCTCGCGGGCATCGCGACCGGGATGGGTCCGGATGCCGATCTCGGTGCCCTCGACGACTTCGTGATCAGGGGCCTCGTGCAGAAGGCCGTGGGCGACGAGCACTCGCCGGTGTCCGGTCGCAATGTCGACGAGATCATGCGCCTCCTGTCGCCGCGCACGGGTCCCGAGCGCATTCTCGACTTCATGCTGCGCACCGGTCCCTACGGCGACGGATTCGGCTCACGTCCCGACGGATTGACGCTCGCGGTGCTCGAGGCCAATCCACATGGCGTCGATCTCGGACCGTTGGTGCCGCGTATCCCCGAAGTGCTGCGCACACCGTCGGGGAAGATCGAGCTCGCACCCGAGCCGATCGTCAACGATGTCGCGAGGCTGCGGGCCCGGCTCGACGCCGCGGTCGACGAGCCGTTCGTGTTGATCGGCCGGCGCGACCTCCGGTCCAACAACTCGTGGATGCACAACCTCGACGTGCTCGTGAAAGGCAAGGAGCGGTGCACCCTCCAGATCCATCCCGACGACGCAGCACGGGTGGGCGTGGCGACGGGCGAGCCGGCGCGGGTCGAGAATCATGTCGGTGCGATCGAGATCCCGGTCGAGATCACGGACACGATCATGCGCGGCGTGGTGAGCATCCCGCACGGCTGGGGACACGCGGTTCCGGGAACCGGCACTGCGATCGCCAACGGTCGACCGGGCGTCAACGCCAACCTGCTGACCGATCGTGACGCCTTCGATCCGCTGTCGGGGAACGCGGCGCTGAACGGCACTCCGGTTCGGGTCGAGCCAGTTCGGGACGGGCCAGTTCGGGACGGGCCAGTTCGGGACGAGCCAGTTCGGCATTGACGCGGTCGACGGTGCTCAGCTCGCGCTCTGGCGGCCGAGCGCGCCCATCATGTCGATCCATCCCTTGAGATCGCTCTGCTTCCACGTGACGACGCCCGCGAGATCAGCGGGTACGAAGAACTCCACGCCTTCGGTCTCCAACGCATCGCAAATGCCGGCCGCGCACTCCTCGGGCGTGGCGAACTGACCGCCCGGCAAGCCGGGAAGCTCACCGGCCTGCTGCTCCCAGATCTCGGTGGCGACGGCGCCGGGCTGGACGAGCTTGACCTCGAGCGGCGTGTCGTAGAGATCGATCGCCGCGACCTCGCTCCAGCCGCTGAGCGCAAACTTCGACGCGCAGTACATCGACTCGTGAGCAATGCCGAAACGGCCGCCGCCGCTCGCGACGTTCACGACCGTCCCCGACCCTCGTTCGCGCATTCTCCGAATCGCCGCGATGGCCATACGTACCGGCGTCACGAAGTTGGTGTTCATGACCGTGTCGATGTCGGTGGGCGTGTGGTCCCAGAGCAGCTTGCGTTTGCCGACGGCCGCGTTGTTCACGAGACAGTCGAGGTGGCCGAAGGCACGCCACGCGTCGTCGACCAGTCGCTCGCCGGCTTCGGGGTCCGACAGGTCGACGGGCCAGAGCCGCGAGTCCGGCGCGTGCTCACGGCACCGAGCGAGCACGCCTTCGAGCCGATCGGCGCGCCGCGCCGCGATCCCGACCGTCGCTCCCTTGCTCGCCAGCATCGGGGCGAGGGCGGCGCCGATGCCCGACGACGCGCCCGTCACCAGCACCGTGGAGCCCGCGATCCGCATGGAATCCGACGGTACCATGACGCCGGCGCCATGGATGGGGCGTGCTGCGCCGGCGATGGAGGACACCGTGCACGATCTCGTGATCATCGGAGCCGGGATGGCGGGATGCTCGGCCGCGCACGATGCGCGTGCCGCGGGACTCGATGTGCTGGTCGTGGAGAGCAAGGACCGCATTGGCGGCCGTATGTTCACCGACCACGAGTTCGCCGACGCGCCCGTGGAGCTCGGCGCCGAGTTCATCCACACCGCGGAGGCCGAGACGCTGCCGTTCACGCAGGACGCGGGTTTCGCCTTGCTCCGGTGCAACCCGGCCGACGGGTACGTGATGTCGTACGGCGGCGTCCGCAGCCCGGAGCTGTACAAGGATCGGTCGTTGCGCGCGATCGGTGATCTCCTCGGCGACGTGACCCGCTTCGAAGGCCCCGATCAGACCGCGGCCGAGTTCCTCGCGCCGCGCGCGCTCGAGGGCGCGGGTCGGTCGATGGCGGACCAGATGCTCACGATCCATCCGCTCGGTGATCTCCACGAGCTGTCGATGCAGGGCCTGCGTGACGATCGCGTGGTCGATCTCGAGCTGGGGATCGACCACCGCGTCGTCGTCGGGTACGACGAGTTGCCGAAACATCTCGCGCGCGATATCGACGTGCGGCTCGGGTGGCGCGTTGCCGAGATGCGGTGGTCGAACGATCACGTGACCGTCGTATCGACGACGGGCGAGGAGCTCGAGGCGCGAGCTGCGGTGTGCACGCTGCCCGTCGGCGTGCTCAAGAGCGGCGCGGTCCGCTTCACGCCCGCGTTGCCGGCCACGAAGCTCGCGGCGTTGAACGGTCTCGAGATGGGCGCGGCGCTGAAGGTGCTGCTGCACTTCGAAGAGCGGTTCTGGCCTGAAGACCTGACGATGCTCGGGTGCGACGGACCCGTGCGCCTGTACTGGACGCCGCTGTACGGCCGGTCGGAGGTTCCGCCGGTTCTGACCGCGTACGTCGGTGGGTACCGCGCCCGCGCGTTGTCGGCCGTGGGTGAAGAAGCCGCGGCCCGTGTGTGTCTCGACGATCTCGACCGCCTGTTCCCCGAGACGAAGCCCTCGAGGCTCGTGCGCTCGTGGAAACGGGTCGACTGGCTCACCGATCCCGATACGCGCGGCGCCTATAGCTTCGTGCGCCTCGGCGGCGCGGGATCGCGAGCCGCTCTCGCGGCGGCCGACACCGGCGCGTTGTTCTGGGCCGGCGACGCCACCACGACCACCACGATTGCCGCGGTCGTCCACGCCGCGTACGTCACCGGCAAGCGCGCCGCCGTCGAAGCGGCGGCACACCTGTCGCGTTAGCTCGCGGCGTGTGATTCCGTGAGGACGCGTTCCACGTTCTCGGCGACCCACGTCGGCTTCGTGATGGTCCACCGGTGGTACTCGAACCCCGGAGTCAAGACCTGGAGCTGCGAGGCCGCCCAGAACCCGACCACGCGATAGAGGAACCGCCGCTCGTACAGGTCGGCGCGAACGTCGAGGAGAGGGGAGGGTCCGAAACCGATTCCGGTGGTGATGGTGCCCTCGAGCCTATCCACCGCGACCTTGCCCTCGACGGGCGTCTGCGGCGCGGTCAGGTCCCAGTCGACGTCGTAGGTCCGGCCGCGCGACGACGAGGTGTCGAGCACCTTCGTCTCGAAGTGGCCGTCGGTCTGCACGTACGCCGTCACCACGGCGTGGTCTCCGGGATTGCGGACGTGCAGGTGCACCGCGATGTCACGCGCTCGCAGCAACCTCAGCGGCTTCAAGACGATCGTGGGGCGGAACAGGTCGTCGCCGGGTTGGAGCTCCGGCGTCAGCACGTACGGCCTGAGATCCGATCGGGCCGCCACGAGCTCGACATTGGCCGCGCCGAGATCCGCCGCGTACAGGGGGCCCATCGCGTCGTTGCCGTCGTTCGCGAGGAACGGGAGGTCCGTCAGCAGATACGGGTCGTCGCCGTGCGGGACGAACACGAGCGAACGCTCGGCGGGTGGCTGGGCCAGTGGTTGTTCCCACCGGCGGTACGACGCCGTGAGATCCCGTTGCGCGCCGATCTTCGCGGGAAGGACGCCGGCCGTGATCGCGATGCTCGAAGCGCAGAGCCCCACCGCGAGCAACCGGTGGTGGCTCCATTCCCGGACGAGCGTGATGGTCACCAGGACGGCGAGCACCGGGAACAGCGGGACGTAGTACTGCGGCCCGATGCCCCGCGCGCCCGACGCCATCAGCGTGTTTCCCCAGTACGCCAGATAGCCCAGGGGGAACACCGCGGCGATGCCGACGAGCAGCCAGGTGGAGGGAACGCGGCGGCGAAGGGCGATCGCCAGCAACGCGACGGCAACGGCAAGCAGGCCGCCGAGCATCCAATCCGGAAGCGCGGCGAAGTTCACGACCGCGGCGCGGAGCGCGCGGTCGAGGTCGTACTGCATGATTCGAGCCGTCCCTGCGATGCGACGGGGCCCAAAGCCGAAGGTGTTCATCGGCTCCGCCGCGCTGATCGGGAATTTCAGCGGCGCGCCGGTGACGTGCAGGTTGTACAGCAGGATGGCCGCGACGAATGGTGCGGCGCCGAGGGCGATCCTCCCGGCGCAGCCGGCAAGTCGACGGAGGTGCGATCGGAGCTGCACGGCTGAGTACACGGCGAACGGGAGCGCCCAGAGGCCCGCGTCGAACGGACGGGTCGCGAAGATCATGCCGAGCAGTGCGCCGGCGAGAACGAACGAGCGCCCGCGCCCGAGTCGAAGGCCGCGTAGGACGGAGGCCCCGAAGCCCATCCCGAGTCCGAGCGTGAAGAGGTAACTGAGGAAGAGACCGCTCTGGATCACGAAGATCGGGGAGGCTGTGAGCACAAGCGCCGCGACGAGCGCGTGCTTTCGCCTTCGCAGCAGCTCGAACGCGAAGCAATACATGGCGACGACGGTCAGCGCGGCCATGAGCGCCACTCCGAGCCGCATCGAGCCGAGGAACGCGTCCGAAAGCGCCAGCGCCGCCGGCCATCCCGGCGGGAACACGAAATAGAGGCGATCGCCGCGGCGCCCGGTCAGCCAAGGTTGGAAGAACTTCGTGTGATCGCCGGCCGGGATCGTCACGTGCCCGCGTTCGAGCTCGCGTGCCTGCATCACATAGACGGGCTCGTCCTTGTCACCGGAGTACAGCGGGAAGACGGTCCGCTGGACG
>Ga0209048_10003291_pt1 | contig 15727 bp, 15 predicted proteins | sample FrelakmetCRP12CR_FD_187146 | JGI IMG/M metagenome (GOLD analysis project Ga0209048, IMG submission 187146) | Freshwater lake sediment microbial communities from the University of Notre Dame, USA, for methane emissions studies - CRP12 CR (SPAdes)... | ecosystem: Environmental > Aquatic >... | reverse complement strand
CTGGACACGGACACAGGGAGCAACAAGCGGACAAATCTCAAAAAAATCCTTTTCTTGTTCGCGGTTCGGAGCGAACAACTGCATTGGCACGTGCAGAGGAGTGAGCCTGATCTGGAACAGGTCTGCCTGGGTACTTGCGGTATCAGCAGTCTCAAGACTTGCTGCCCCCATGGTATGGGCGGCAATGATGGGCCGCTCTGGCCCATTAAAGAACGGGTGAGACAGGATTACCACAAAATGGTCGACATGAGTATGGGTCAGGTAAGTAAAAACCGGCCGTGGATTTGCAGTCCGGATCCTCTCAATTTCAGTTGCAAGCAGGTCCATCTGCTCTATAAAACCGCCAGGATCGATAAGGATGATCTGGGACGGGGTCGAAATAATATAAGAATTAGATGAGTTTGTATCTACTTTCCTGATATAGGGAAAGATTTGGGCATGTTCATCACCGGGGAGCGGCTGCCAGCACTGATTTTCGAGCAGTTCACTTCCATGCGTCAAGCGCATCCCCTTCCGAGGAAAATATGGTAAAAATAGTTGTGAACCCTGCAAGTTTCAGGATTTTATTCACCTCCTGGGCAAGGCAGCAGAGTCCGAACTTATCTTCCGGGTTCCGAAGTTTCTTTGCCGTGGAAAGGAGGACACGCAGCCCACCGCTGCTTATATAGGTCACTTCTGAGAAATTCAGGAGAATTTTGCGTTTTCCGTCCCCCATCAGCGTATTCAGTTCCTTCTCCAGCTGTGGTGCCGCAGTGGTATCAATCCGGCCGAAGAGTGCAATGATGGCCACACCCTCCCTGTGGCTTGTGGTGGTGTCCATTGGTCCCATCTCCTTGTAGTAAATATACATTTGATCCGGTTACTTATAAGCACACCATAATGTGACCAGGGCAGGGCCTCCTCTTTTCAGCAATGGGCTGAAAAACAGGGCACTCCACCATCAGAAGGCCTGTGGCAGAATAATTTTTGTTTGCACATCAAAGACCTTTGAATGCAACCGGATGTTCCCTTATCCGTCAGATGGGCGTGTAGAACCCGGACGTGCACTATTAATGCATTTACTGACTACCTCTTGATGGTAACCCTGAACTATGACGCTCTTTATGCCTGATGACCTGCTTGTCCTGGTCCAGATGATCTGTGTAATCGTCGTAGTTGCCTACCTTCTGACCCGCCAGCGCATCTTCACCGATGTACTTGATGGTCATCCGACCGTAAAAGCCCAGGTACTGCTTACGCTGATATTTGGTGCACTTTCTATCTACGGGACTATGTCAGGCATCACGGTGCTCGGTGCCCCGATCAACGTCCGCGACCTCGGGCCAATGGTCGCTGGCCTCACCTGTGGTCCCTTTGTCGGGCTTGGTTCGGGCCTTATCGGAGCCACGTACCGGGTGACACTTGAAGGGTTTACGGTCTATGCCTGCTCGCTTGCCACGGTGCTTGCAGGGGTGCTCGGTGGCCTGGTCTGGCTTTTAAATAATAAAACATTTCCCGGGACGCGTATTGCAGTCGAATTTGCCGTCATGATGGAGGGGCTTCATATGCTCCTCGTACTTCTTATCGCCACCCCGTTTGCCATGGCACTTGCACTGGTATCTGCCGTAGCGATGCCGATGATCTTCGCGAATGCGTTAGGGATGTTCATCTTCTCATTTATCATCAGAAATCTGCAGGAGGAGCGAAAGACACGGGTGGAACGTGATAATTATCTCCGGGATATCGAGCGGAAAAATACCGAACTGGATATTGCTGCGGACATCCAGAAGAGTTTCCTGCCCACGGAAATTGAGCAGCTCATTGGTTTTGATATTTCGGCGACGAGCATCCCTGCAAAAGAGGTGGGGGGAGATTTCTTTGATGTAATCCCGTTTGCCGTGGTTCCTCCAAAAGACCACAAGGCAGGCATTATGATTGCCGATGTCTCTGGAAAAGGGATTCCTGCTGCCCTGTTTATGGCGTTATCGCTGGTTATTATGCGGGTCAGTTCACTCTGGCATACCCACCCCGCAGATGTGCTCCGGGATGCGAACGGTATCATCTCCAGGGACACAAAAGAGACCGGGATGTTTGTCACAGTTTTCTACGCAGTGATCGACGAGGAACTCCGGCAGGTTACCTATGCGAATGCGGGCCATAATCCGCCGATGGTCTACCGGGCCGGTACAGGGATGATTGAGGATCTCGGGGTGACGGGGGTCGCGCTGGGTATTATGGACGAAGCAACGTACACTGAACAGGTATGTGTGCTTTCCCCTGGTGATATTGTACTCCTTTATACAGATGGTATTACAGAGGCAGAAAACGAGGTGGAGGAGATGTTTGGAGAAGATAGACTGCGTGAAGGGTTATTGCAGTACCACGACCTCCCGGCCCGCGGGATAATGGACTCGGTCCTGCATGATGCACGGGCTTTTGCAGCGGGATATCCACAGTCGGATGACATGACGCTGATGGTGCTGAAGGCGGCAAAAGACAAATAAGAAATCTGATAAGGGTCTGAACCATGGTTTTGTTATGAAAGGCCGGACCGACCAGACGATCCCTGCTGATATGTCCGGTCTTAAGGAAATTCTTGACGGGGTCGCGATACTGCTTGAGGAGCAGGGATTTCCTTTAGAATTGATCAGCGATGTTCAGCTGGCGACAGACGAAGCGGTGACGAATGCTATAATCCATGGTTATGCCGGAAAAGAGGGTGAGGTGCGTGTTATTGCAGAGGCTGACGATCAGGAGGTAGTTGTCATCGTTGAGGACAGGGGCCCGGCCTTTGACCCGGTTACCTTCGTATCGCGGGATGTGTCGTTAGACGGGGATGACCGGCCTATTGGCGGCCTCGGCCTGATACTGATAAGGAACGTCATGGACGAGGTCGGGTACCGCCGTGAAGATGAAAAAAATATCTTCACGATGGTAAAGCGCCGGGGTCATAACACCCCTGCTGAATGAGGGAAAATTTGGCCTTTTTGAAACCCTCTGTGTTTTTTAAAAAGGAGAGAAATAGACAGACAGGAGGGGGTTTCACCCCCTCCCTATCCCACCCCCGATAAGATATCCTTTGGGCAGGGTTCAACGGTAGATTGCTGAAAATTTTGGAGTTATAACGACAATTCCCTGTCCCAATCCGGGTCGCCAAAGTGGCCGGGGCTGGGCCCCGGGAGCGTGGTAAACCTGGGAATACCCTTGCTATATGTCGATAGATTTGAGAGGATATCAACAGAGCACCATTACTGATGCGGTCCAGGGTAAGGAATGCGGACGTGTTCTTTTGGAATATCATGCCCGTAAAATCTCTTTCCCCATCAACGCTGGTAGGCCGGGGTGTCCGTATCATCATACTTATTACGGGGATTCATACCACTCAGTACACCAGAGGGACTTTTCCAGCCATGAGACGAATCGTCGAGTATATTGATTATACAACCATCGGTAAAGGTGTGGCATTCCTGGTATTCGTGGGACTCGGCCTTATCTCGTGACTGTTCACGAGACTTTTTTTAGCACGTTACTCTCCCTTAAGGGAATTTCCTGGAATTTTCATTATGAAGGAGAATTATGATTCTTCGGTACCCCGAAACCAATGGTAATAACCCCTCGATGGTATGCGGCCTTCTGGCAGGTCTTTTTCTGTCCATTCTATCTCCCTTATTGTAACCCCCTTTCGACGCAGGAACCCTCCCGGACAGGTATATATACCATGTGTGGTGATTACAGACTTGTCAGATAACAACAGAGTGAAGCAATATGGCAGAAGAACCCAAACCAACGCTGATCCGGGAGAAGCTTGATGTCTGCGAGCTCGACAGAGCGCGAATGTCGCTTCTGAACCCGGCATTAATTGAGCAGAAGAAGAATGAGCGGACGATTGATGAGAACGCCAAACCGGTCCTTGAACTGATGATGCGGGAAGGCATAGAGACGGTCTGGGACCGGTTCGAGATGCAGCAGCCACCCTGCAAATACTGTGAGGCCGGAACTTCCTGTTCACGGTGCACCATGGGGCCCTGCCGGATCATCCCGCCCCACCGTATCCGGGGGGTTTGCGGTGCTGATGCAGACCTGATCGTTTCCCGTAACCTGCTGGACATGATCGCAACGGGTGCGGCAGCCCACTCTGACCATGGCCGTGATATTGCCGAGACATTGTATCTCCTCGGCATTGGAAAGGCAACGGACTATGTAATCACCGATATGGAAAAACTCCGGAGCATTTGCAAAGAATATGCGATCAATACGGATGGGAAGAAACCGGAACAGCTTGCAGCAGAACTGGGCGGTGCCATGCTTGATGAGTACGGCATGAGGAAAAACACGCTCCAGTTCCTCAACCGGGCACCGAAAGCCACCCGGGAGATATGGAGCAACATGGGTATTACCCCGCGGGGGATTGACCGCGAAGTGGTGGACTCAATGCATCGCGTGCAAATGGGTGTCGGTGCTGATTACGTGAATATCCTGCTCCAGGGACTGCGCACTTCGCTCTCGGATGGCTGGGGTGGATCGATGATCGGGACCGAAGTATCAGATATCCTGTTTGGTACTCCCACGATTAACAGTTCAAAGATGAACCTGGCAGTGTTAAAAGAGGACCATGTGAATATCTCGGTGCACGGCCACAACCCGGTCCTCTCCGAAGTTATTGTTAGAGCAATCGATGACCCTGAGATGAAAGCACTCGCTCTGAAGCACGGTGCGAAAGGGATCAACCTTGTCGGCATGTGCTGTACAGGGAATGAGTTGCTCATGAGAAAGGGCATCCCGATGACCGGTAACCACCTCAACCAGGAACTGATCATCGCAACCGGTGCCCTTGAAGCGATGGTCGTGGACTACCAGTGCATCTTCCCCTCGCTCCCACGGACGGCCAGCTGTTACCATACCCTGATCATCTCCACGAGTTCGAAAGCCACGATCCCGGGCTCGTACTTCTTTGACTTCCATGCGGAAGACGCATATCTTACCGCAAAGGCGATTGTGCGGATGGCAGTGGAGAACTTCAGGAACCGGAACCCGCAGCGTGTGATGATCCCGGGAGAACCTGTGCCGGTCATGGCGGGATTCTCCAATGAAGCGATCAAAAATGCACTCGGTGGCTCGTTTAAACCTCTTATAGACCTGATTGCTGCAGGGAAGATCCGGGGGGCTGTCGGGATTGTCGGGTGTAACAACCCGCACGTGAAGCATGACTTCGGGCATGTGACACTGGCAAAGGAACTGATCAAAAGAAATATCCTCTGTGTCGAAACAGGTTGTGCAGCGATCGCATCAGGAAAAGCAGGGCTCCTCAGGCCTGAAGCGGCGGCACTGGCAGGGAATGACCTCAGGGCAGTCTGTGAGTCCTTAAAGATTCCGCCGGTGCTCCACATGGGCTCCTGTGTTGACAACTCCCGCATCCTCGTCCTCGCAGCGGAACTGGGTAATGCGCTCAACGTACCGATCCACAAACTACCCATCGCCGGTGCAGCTCCCGAATGGTACTCCCAGAAGGCGGTCTCAATCGGGGCATACTTCGTTGCTTCCGGTGTCTACACGGTGCTCGGTGTTATGCCGCATATAACGGGGAGCCCTGCTGCCGTTTCGCTGCTTACCGAGGGCCTGAAAGGAGTTGTGAATGCAAGTTTCTCGGTTGAACCCGACCCGGTAAAGGCATCAGTCCTGATATCAGACCACATTGAGAGGAAACGGACAGAGCTCGGGATCTGAGCCGGTCCCGTTCATGGGGCAAAAAGGATATCATAATCCCGAGTTTTTTGGTTCTGTAGAAATCCTGCACATAATGAAAAAATTAACAGAACTGCTCAGGCTGGAGGGGGGTTTCACCCCCTCACTGTCCCAACCCGGCAAGATATCCTTCGGGCAGGGTTCAACTGCTGTATTCCTGAAAATTTCAGAGATTTAAAGGCTATTCCCTATCCCAACAGGGGTCGCCAAAGCGGCGGGGCACAGCCCTGGGAACGTGATTAAATTTTCGGAATATCCTGCTCTAAAAGATATTTTTGAGAACATGTCCACGGAGCCGGCATTTCAACAGAGCCAAAAAAAGCAAAAAAAAATATTCCCTAATCCTTTGTTTTCAGAGCAGTTTTGTCTCTTTATCAGGTCTTGGGACTTTGACGACCAGGACACGGAATACATGCCTGCTCTCGTTTATCCAGCGGTGAGGAACCCCTGCCGGGCTCTCGACAAGCATATCTTTTTGTATGGTCTCCCGTTCATCGCCGATCTCAATATCTGCCCTGCCTTCCAGGACATAGAAGAACACATCAACCGGGGTGATATGTTTCCTGAGCGATTCTCCCGGGTTGAGGGTAATGACTACCGCAACGGCATTGGGTGAATCATATATTTTCCTTGCGTCGACATTATGCGGGTTTGGTCCCGATACTACCTGGCTCAAATCAGTTATTTTCATCATCAATTCGTCCCTCCGTGATTATTGAAACAACCCTATATCAGGAATCACCATTAAAATAGTTATCCTATCCCCCGTATTCACTCATCAAACCCGGTTTCGGCAAGCACTTCGGCCGTAGGCCCCATCCTGACAATCCTCCCACCCCTGACCAGCGCGACCCGGTCACACACATCCCTGACAAAGTCCATGTCATGCGAGACAAGGATGAATGTCTCGTCCATCTCGTCCCGGGCATGAAGGATGGAATGTTTCACGTCCATTTTTGTGATCGGGTCCATCGTCCCGGTGGGTTCATCAAGGATCACGATGCGGGGTTCCCGGATCAGGACCTGTGCAAGCGCAACCCGGTGACGCTCCCCGTCTGACAGTTCACCCGGAAAATGGTTGAGGACTTCCTTTGCTTTCGAGTCAGAGAAACCTGCCATTGCAAGAGTGATTAGGGCTTTCCGGATGGCAAGCTCCCGTGGAAATTCGAGGCCGATTGAATCGGTAAGGTTGTCAAGGACAGTACGGTGCGGGAACAGGTCATATTCCTGGTGCAGGAGACCGATGTACTCCTTTGCCCTTCCCCGCTGGTCAATTCCGGGGGTTGTCATGTCGACCCAGTCATCCCCGATAAGAATATTCATCTCACCGCTTGTGGGTTCTATGATACCTGCAATAATCTGGGAAAGGGTCGTTTTTCCAGCCCCGCTTTTTCCGATGATGCCGAAAATCTCCTTTTTTGCGACATCAAAGGAGACCATGTTTACCGCTTTGACGACACCACGGTCAACCGAAATGTACCGCTTGGTCACGTCCCGGGCAGAAAGGATTTTTTCGCCGATTTCCGGGATTTCCACCGGTTCAGTATCTTCGTAATCTTTTGTGAAGGACCGGATTACCGATGCAGGTGAACCAATCTCTGCAATTTTACCATCCACGAGAAGCAGGGCACGGCTTGCCATATCCTCGATCACGTGGGGAAAATGCGAGGTGACCACCATGCCCATATTATTCGTTTTTGCTGCCTCGATAAGCATTGTATGAACTATTCTTGCGGTTTGCGGGTCAAGGGTGCCGGTCGGCTCATCGGCGAACAACATCGCAGGGTCTTTCGCGAGCTGCCGGGCAAGGACCACCCGCTGTTTCTCTCCGCCTGAAAGATCGCGTGCAATATGCATCATCCGGTGAGAGAGCCGCACCTGGTCTATCAGGTCGGCAGCCCTGTTAATCGCCTTCTCCTGCGGGTAATTGATATCGTCGAGTGCATGGAGGACGTTCTCGATCACGCGGTCGTCCCCGTACAGGGCGAACGTGCGCTGGAACATGATTGCCGTGCGGTGCATCACCCGGGACTTCAGTCCGTCAATCCTTTCATCCCAGAGATCCACATCCATTGCTGCCAGTTCCCCGGAGCACATGGGACAGGACTTACCCGCACCGCTTTGCACATCGGTGTATTCACACGATGGACAGGCTGCAATATGGTAGACAACTGAACCCCGCGTCGGAGGTTGTTCGACCCCCCTGAGGAGGTGCATCAGTACGCTCTTTCCCGCACCGCTCCTCCCGATGATCCCGATGATCTCTCCTTCCGGGATCTCGAATGAAACGTGATCCAGGACCCGTTTACCTTCAAAGTCCATACAAAGGTCTTTTACCGTAATCATTGGTAATGTCATCTTCTCACTCCGGGCTGCTGTTTATTCATTTGATCTATCTTCTTCCTGTGGCTGGCCGTCTGTTATTCTGTATCCGCTACAGGTATTTTTGTCTGAACTGGGGCCTGGCCCACGTCCTGATATTTGCCCTCTTAAACAGACCAGGTCCTTTAAAATACGGCATATGAACTACCGTGAGGAATGATTGCAATAGTAACTCATATGCGCATAAATACTTAAAATTAGTGAAAGGTACCGGTGACCTTCCCCTGCTAATAGGGCAGGATCCCGGCAATTATTTCTTTGAGCCGGCGGCCCCTACAATCACACCGACTGACTGGGCGAACTCAGTGATCATCTCTGCAGGGATCCCGATGACCATCTCGTCGTCGGAGATACCCGAAAATTTCCTAGAGCCATCACACCCAAGGGAAAAATTGGGTTTTCCTGAGAGGTATGGCAATGCGGATGCATCCGAGCAGACTGACTGGATACCTGCGCAGGAACCAACAACCCGCCCGCCAAGCCTGAACAACGAACTCTGGGCAAGCTTCAGCATAGCCCAGGGACTTGCCATGATAATTACTACGTGGGGCGTGAAGGGTGTTTTCTCAAGCGGGGCATACACCGTGGCGTACGTCTCTCCGGACTGCAGGTGAGGGATCTGGTCAATTGTCCGTTTACATGCAGCAGCGCTGTTAAACTTTCCAAGTTGGAAATAGAAATCCCCTGTTTTCAGTGTAGGGGTGATCTCCCTGAGGCCGAGTGCCCACGCACCCCCGTTACATTCATGTTTTGAAACCGGAGAATAAAAAATACGTCCTTCCTTCCTGGCAAGGTTCACCATCATGCAATGCCGTATGGTCTTATCGAGTTCTTCAACCCCGGGCGGGATATCATCCTTTGTTGAGGCAAATCTGACTGCGACCGGAGACCCTGTAAGTTTCAGGGCATTTTTCAGGATTTCAGAGGACTCAGCATAATTAATCGGGATTTTCATGGCATCGTTCGTCATTAGTACCAGGCTCCTTGACCATACGGGTGGATCCTAATCACTCATATGCGCATAATTATTAAAAAGAGTATGATGATACTCAGACCGGTTGTTTAGTACCGGTAGTATCCTGCCCCTGCTTCCCGGCATTACCGGCACAGTCACACGGGCACTGTCCACGGGCAGCTTTCTGGCATCCGGAGATTTCAATTCCTTTTCCATTGACAAGTGCATCGGCAATTTTGCGCCGCACATCCTGGAGGTCACGCCAGGCAGTCTTTCGTGAGACGCCGAGTTTTTGTGCAGCTTCTTCCTGATCCAGCCCCTCGATATCAATAAGCCGGACCAGTTCAATTTCCTCAGGGTTAAGTGAGATAACCGCCGGGTTTTCGTCAAGGGAACACCTTGGCTGGAAACACCGTGATTCAGGACTCCCTGATATCATCCGGCGAACCCGTGGTCTCCCACGCCGGTGACATACTTCCTCCGGAATTATTGGGTTATCAGTCATGGTCTTGTCCTGCCTGCTATGGGGATGGTTGTTATCCTGATATAATTTGTCAGGTATTAACATGAGGCTTTCTGACTGTTAGAAACCCGTCCTGGTAAGTCACCTGCTTGGCCATCCGTGATCCCTGTCAAGGATATTTCAGAGATTTTGAGATCATCCCCTATGCTAACCGGGGCCGCCACAGCGGCGGGGCGGAACCCCTGGAGCGTGACTAAATTTTAGAATAAGCAAAAATACAATAGAGATTGAGTAGCTTTCAACAAAGCCATCCATTTCACAAAATAGCAGGAACAACCAGAAAAACCCCGATTGGCTGCTCCGTCGTTCACGCCTGATCACGGCATGAACCGGTATTCGCCTTCGGGAACGGTTATCTCGAACCTGGCTCCTTTACCCGGCTGACCGTTCTCTTTTATTGATAATCCTGTTATTCCGAGGATTTCACGGCTCAGGAACAGACCAAACCCGGTATTTTTCCCAAATCCTTTATTGAAGATCCGCTCCTTGTCCTCTTCAGCCACCCCTGCCCCGTTATCCTCATATACAATACATAATTCATTATTGCCGTATTTCTGATAAGAGAACCGGATAAGGGAGACATGTTCTCCATGCCTGAGTGAATTGTCAACCAGGTTCCCGAAGACCTTCTCAAGCATCGGGTCTCCGTACACCTCAAGTGTCCCAAGGTCATAAGTCAGCCGGATATCGTGCAGGGGTGTTAATGATAGTACTGTTTCGATGTACCGGGCGACGTTCAGCCATTGCGGGGCCCGGACCCCGATATCCTGGTAATCCTTGGTAAAGGCAATCTGGCGGCGGATGATATTCGCTGCGTTCTCACTTTTCTCTAAAAAATTAATAACTTCCGTATCTGTAATTCTCTCCCTGGCAAGGTCAAGGTACCCGATCAGGACCGTCAGCTGGTTAAAAATATCATGTCTGGTAATGTTCGAGAGAATGTTTAATTTTTTATTCGCAGTTTCAAATGCCTGCTGTGATGCATGCAATTTCGCATTCCGATCGACAACCTCAATATGACTGGTATTCCTGTAATCGGAAAGAGTACCTACAACCAATGCCACGATGAATAACATTGCGGCCCGTATCAGTGATTCAAAAGGAAATATCCCCGTAATATACATTGCAACAATTACCTGAAGACCACCGAATAATAATGCAATCCAGATCGCCTTTTTCCCGTACCAGAGTCCTGAAACAACGACAATGAGGTAGAAAAACTGGGTATATACAATGGTGATATGGAGATAATAATGGAGGGTAAATTCAAGAAACAGTCCGGTTGCGACGAGCAGGGCAAAAACATACGGCTGGGCGCTGCTCGTGCTGGTAAGCCATGATTCTCCGGTTGCTGGTTCCTTCTCTGTCATAAATCTCCAATCCCACTGATATTCAGGATACCGTCGGATGAAGTAACATGAGAAAGGATAATATTTATTATCCACTTCCTTTTAGACATTGATACGTGCTGCCTGGTTTCTGACCAATTTTTTACTATCTTCTGAACTATCGAACGGAACCGGATTGCACAAGGGAGTCGACCCATGCAGTGATTTGTTAGTAACCCCCACGGCAATTCCGTCTATTCACCTTCTTTTTTATTTATCCTGTCGTACGAAGAGATTAAATATTTTGAGTGTTCCGATAATTTCCTAGTCTGCTCCGAGACACGGACCGGGTCAATTGTTGCGTCGATCAGGAGGTCAAAACTGATCTCGTTTATCCAGCTGGCCTTCTCGAACATACTCATGAAACAGATCCCGATTACTGACGAATCCTTATGGCGGGCCAGCATACGTTTTGCATCACCGACGTTCACCGGAACGTTAGGCATGGCGAGCCCTCCCATAATGACCTGTGCACCGGGGATGAGCACCATATGGTCTGGGGAGATCTGCATGCCTACCCCTTCCACGAATATTATTCTTTTTGCCTGTTCTTCTTTAAAATATGGGACATAGACCTGTTCAAGCCCGAGCCCGCGGACGGCGAATGCCAGTAGTTCAATAAACGGGGTGCAGGTGCCGGGTACACCGTAATACACTATCTGGTCTCCTTTTCCAAACTTGTTCGTTTCAAGGTACTGCTTGAAAGGGCGGAGTATTCCGGGGACTCCTTTCTGGGGGCTTTGGTCACTCATCTTCCTCACGTAAAAGAGGATCGCACTTGCCGGGACTTAATAATGGTGGTTTTACAAATGCCATAACGTCTCTACCATTTGAGGGCCATCCCAACACCAGTTTCTTTAACAGGGCATTTTTCAGCGAGAAATATTTTCGACGACAACGAGGTGCAATGGCAGGCATAAAGGGCATGTAACCGGAGAGAATGCAAATATTCACGTGTTTTTTCCAATGCAGGCTGATTGGGAGTAAAGAGGTGGAGCCCGCCGATAATGTCAACCACGCGATCTTCGTGGCATACGGTTCGCGCTGTCTCCACAATGTTGCAGATCCCTGCATGGGAGCACCCGGTAATAACTACGAGGCCCTCGCTGGTCTTCAATGCGAGTGCAGAATCGTCCAGGATAAAATCGGGCCCGATCCCTCTATCCGGCATGATTATCTTCCTTATACCCGGTTCATGGGTTTCAAATGCATGTTTCCGCTCAATTTGTCCCAGAAAAACCAGGTCACCGGTGATCCAGTATGGTTGTATCGCGGTAAGCATAGTGAAGTGCCGCCCGACCTCTTCTTCAGAAACCAGGGAACCAATGTTCGGGCTGGGGAATTTCGGGCGAGGGTAGAAACAAAACGGGTGGGAAAGTATTTCCGGCACTTTATGGGGTATATCCTCTAACATTGCCCCGGTAAGGGACCGGATGAACGCCGGTATTCCACCGGTATGGTCGAGGTGCCCATGTGAGAAGACGATCATGTCCAGGTCAAGGAGACTGATCCCCATCTTCCGGGCATTCTGAATGAAAAGATCAGAATAACCTGTATCAAACAGGATGTTCTTTCCGGCAGTCCGGATGAGGAAAGAAAGACCCGGCTCCCCGGAAAAATAATGGTCAGTAATGGTATTATTGTCTACCAGCACGGTGAGTGACGCCTGCGGTGCCATATATCCTGATTCATAGGCAATCAGATAGAACTTTGCTTTAATAGCCTCACATGGGTGATCTACCCTGACTCATTATGTCTCGTCCGTTCCCTGACGAAAACGTATATACCGGGTATGACAGAAGATGATACCTGAGGTGTATTGAAAATGGCTATTGATCCGATCTGCAAGATGACTGTGGACGAAAAGACCGCGAAGCTGGTCAGCGAGTACAAGGGTAAGAACTATTATTTCTGTGCCCCGGGCTGCAAGAAGAAATTTGACTCTGACCCTGAAAAGTACATATAAAGAAAGGTGAACGGTGGGTTTCTGGTGACCAGGGACCATTTTTTCTTTTATTGGCAGGTATATATACAATAATAATGGGATAATTTTGTGGAATGAGGTGGTCCTGATACTTGAATTATTGACCCAGGCGACATGGTCGCCATATATTGCAGGAGCAGGCATTGGCATTCTCGTCTGTCTTGCCTTCCTTCTCTCGAACAGACCGATAGGCTGTTCATCAGGTTACGTCAAGGCCGGGGGACTGATTGAAAAGTCGATCAGTCCGGCCCATGCTGGAAGGCAGGAGTACTACCGCGAAATTGTCCCTGAAGTTGACTGGGCGTTCATGCTCATCCCGGGTATTGTGATCGGGGCATTCATCGCATCTATGCTCTCCGGGCAGTTCCAGTTCATTATTGTCCCGGCGACATGGAGCGCAACGTTTGGCAACACCCCGGTACTCCGGATCATTGTTGCGATACTTGGCGGGGTCCTCCTGGGCTTCGGTGCCCGCTGGGCTGGCGGATGCACGGCGGGTCATGGGATCAGCGGCTCCATCCAGCTCTCGCTGGCCAGCATGATTTCCGCAGCATGTTTCTTCGCAGGTGGGATTGCGATGGCCATGTTCCTGTTCCGTGTGATCGGGGGAGCTTAAATGGGTGCATTATTTACCGGTCTTCACAAGGACCGGGGCCTTCAGGTTATCCTCGGTCTCCTGTTTGGGATCATGTTCGGGTTCCTGCTCCAGAAAAGCGGGGTGACCAGTTACGACGTGATTATTGCGCAGCTGCTCCTCACTAATTTCACCGTGATGAAAGTGATGCTCTCCGCTGTCATAGTGGGGATGATTGGCCTTGCACTCCTGAAACATTTTGGTTACGCACAGCCTCACCCGGCATCCGGGACCATTGGTTCGAACGTGATCGGTGGTCTTATATTTGGATTCGGGTTCGCCCTGCTTGGTTACTGCCCGGGAACTGTAGCTGGTGCGGTAGGGACAGGGGCAATCGATGCCCTGATTGGTGGTGTGGTGGGAATCCTGGCTGGCATCATCATATTTGTCAGGGTATACCCAAAAATCAGGGGCGGTATCCTTATGAAAGGTCCTCTTCCTGCCGTTACAGTGCAGGAATTCCTCAGGCTCAATATGTGGCTGACGATCGTTATTATGGAAGTAGTGATGATCGGGTTCCTGCTGCTGCTTGAATACATTGGATACTAAGTTTTGAAAAGCTGATGGCTTTGGGACAACCTGGGGATGCCTTTTTTAAGTAAACAAGGGACTCGATCCCGGAATTACAAATTTCTGCGGCTATTTGTCTGCCGTTTTTGTGGACCGGGCCTGCGGTTTTTAAAAAACCGGCTTTGTTAAATCCCTTTCAAACCTATCTTGCAGGATTTTTGGTTATTCCAATATTTGTCACGCTCCCGGGGCTCATGGCCCGCCGCTGTGGCGGCCCCGGTTGGGAGAGGGAATACTCTCCAAATCTCTGAAATCTTCTTCCAATGCCCCAATTGAACCCTGCCAATGAATATCTTATTGGGGGTGGGACAGGGAGGGGGTGAAATCCCCTCATGTCTTGCGTATTTCCCCTTCCTTTTTCTAAACACGCAGGGTTTCAACAAAGCCAAAACAACCTCAATTTGCGGGTCACTGGTGAGGTGCGGTCAACCTGCATGGGATGATGTATCTACCATGATACCGGCAGCCCCGTTGATGACAGGGTCCACACCCCATGGTGAAAAGATTCTAAGGTGCTAAATTTCGTCCCTGATAGTGACCCCTGCCTGATCTGCTGCTCCTCCGCCTGCTGCAGGGACAAAACGGTTTATCAGTTTTTCAGACGATGGAAACTTCAAAGGGCCCGGGGCTCATAGTGCCATAACGGATCCCGGTCTGGTAAAAACGGTATAATATACTGTTCCGGTAACTATAATCCCGAATTATTTCCAGATATAGTCAGTGTATGCAAGACCCGGTCCCGTTTCGTGAACTCGAAGAAAGGATGACGCGGTTTTTTGACCTGATGGACAGGGAAAACCCATCCTGGGAAACCGCATGTATCTTCGGGAAGCTGAACCAGTACTATTTTACTGGTACCATGCAGGACGGGATGCTGTACATCCCAAGAAAAGACACGCCCGTATACTTCGTGCGGAGGAGTTACGAACGGGCAGTGACAGAGTCCAGGTTTCATGACATCAGGCCGATGAACAGTTTCCGCGACGCGGCCAATGATACCGGCACCTGTTCCGGTACTGTGTACCTTGAGATGGAACGGGTCCCGCTTGCATTATTTTCGCGATTTACGAAATATTTCCCGTTCAATGATGTTAAACCGCTTGACCTGCAGGTATTAGCGGTAAGGGCGGTGAAAAGTGCCTACGAGTTGTCACTCCTTGAAAAGGCGGGGAAACAGCACCGGTACGTTCTCGAAGACCGTGTCCCCGGTCTTCTCATGAAGGGCATGAGCGAGGCCAACCTTGGAGGTGAATTATATGCAGAAATGGTGCGCCAGGGCCATCACGGGATTGTACGGTTCGGCATGTTTGATACCGAGATCATCATGGGGCAGCTGGGGTTTGGTGAGAGTTCGCTCTATCCTACATATTTCGATGGTCCGGGTGGTGCCTATGGCATGGGCCCTGCGGCGCCGGTGCTCGGCAGCAGGGACCGGTTGCTTGTGTCCGGTGACCTGGTCTTCATTGACACGGGATTTGGTGTCGATGGGTACCATACCGACAAAACGATGACCTACATGTTCGGGTCACCGATCCCGGGCCATGCAGTCGAAGCCCATCATCGGTGTGTT
>Ga0209048_10003290_pt1 | contig 15728 bp, 14 predicted proteins | sample FrelakmetCRP12CR_FD_187146 | JGI IMG/M metagenome (GOLD analysis project Ga0209048, IMG submission 187146) | Freshwater lake sediment microbial communities from the University of Notre Dame, USA, for methane emissions studies - CRP12 CR (SPAdes)... | ecosystem: Environmental > Aquatic >... | reverse complement strand
CGCATGTATCGCGTGTGGTTTGCCTGCCCAGCCTTCGGGCAATTCGTCGCGCAAGCGCTGCACCCACAGGCGATTACTCTGGGGATGAGTTTGTATGATATTTTCAAGAATGGTAGGAGTATCATCTGTGGAACCGTCATCGACAACGATGACTTCATAGTTAGGATAACTCTGTTCCAGGAGCGACTCGACACAGCGCCTGATATTCCGTTCCTCGTTGCGAGCAGGCACAATGATAGAAACAAATGGATCGTTTGTAGCCTTTGCAGGCTGCTCAGAATTTTCAAGAATGGAAGCTGACTTCTTGACGCGGGCCTTTTTAGCTGGTGTACTGCGCATCCACAGTACAAGATAAAACCCCACCACGCTAATGACATGCGACCAGAGCAGAAAGCGTGACAGGGTCTTTAATAAGTTGTGTTTTTTCATTTAATTACTCTTTTGATATGTTTTTCTCATTATAACAATAGTGAGTTGAGTCTACAAATTACCGGAGGGCCAGTTTCAAGGGCGGGCAAGCCTATTGATTCCAACATTTTGCTCCATCAGCTCATCAGCGGAATAGAGACGGATCGACCACCAGTGTCATCCTGAGCGTTAGCGAGGGATCTGGCGTGTTGGGCAACGAGATCCTTCGCTAACGCTCAGGATGACAAGCGAATGCTCTCCATTCCATTAAGTCCACACCTGGGAACTTTAGACTACTGTTGTGATTACTTCTATTTTGCTGAAAAATTGTGTATACTTCAGTTGGGGGAACCAGATCTTCATTTTAGACCATCCACGTATGATTGTGCTTTGTAGCTTGTTCGTATCTAGCATGCCTATCCTTGAAGATAGGTTAGTCTGTTTTATTGCCCAAAGGAGGGTTTTATTTGATGAATAGCGACAGACTTAGTATGCGCCTCATGTCTCGCATCGGTATCGCAGTAATAATTGCTATCGGGATGATGGTGCCGCTTGCAGCTTCGGCGCACACTGATGTGAGTAACGGAAAGCTCAAGAATTTCCAGCATGTCTTCATTATCATGATGGAGAACACCAGCTACACGAGCCTGATCGGTAATCCAAATGCGCCCTGGATTAACATGGCAGCACAAACTTATGGGTTGGCGACTAACTATACGGGTGTTTCACACCCCAGTCAACCTAATTACATCGCGGCGACCTCCGGCGCGCTCAATGGCGTCACTAATGATAATGATATTACCATTAATGTGCCCAACGTCGTGGATCAGATTGAAGGAAGCGGCAGGACGTGGAAGGCATATATGCAGTCGTATTCGTTATGCGTCACACCGCTGGACCATTCGTGTGGCAATCAGCTCTACGAACGCAAGCACAATCCGTTTATCTCGTATCAGGACGTCCAGAGTAATCCCGCTCGTGTAGCAAAGATCGTGGACCTTAGCCAATTAGCTACCGACCTGGCGAGCAATAATGTACCCGACTATACCTGGATCAGCCCCGATCAGTGCAACGATATGCATGGGCGCTTCACAACTGATCCCAACGACCTGTGCGGCTTCGCCCACGTGCAGAACTTGATCGCGACTGGGGATGCCTTCCTAAGCAATACAGTCGGCGCGATTATGAACTCGCAGGCCTTTAACGGCAACTCGGTCATTTTCATCACCTGGGATGAGAGCGACTTCCCGTTCGCTGATACGAGTGGCTGCTGCGATGCAGTGCCAAAAGCAGGCGGGGGACATGTGGTCACGATCACGATCTCGCATACATCTCACAAACCGCGAACCTCGAGTGTGGCTTATAATCACTATTCTATGCTTTCTACGATCGAAGGTGGCTGGAGTCTGGGGTGCCTGGCGTTCACTTGTGATACCGCCAACGTGCCAACAATGAGCGACCTGGTTGGTCCGCAGGGATAAAAGCTCGAAGAAGACTGGCGACCCAAGGGTCGCCATCCCCCAAATAAATTGACAGGAAGCGGTTGTGTGGCGACGCCACACAACCGCTTCCTGTCAAAGGAGGTGAGCTGTTATTTGCGCGTGGGATAGGAGACGAAGATGGATTTGGTTTCGCTGAACTCTTCTACAGCCCCTGCTCCCAACTCCCTGTGGCCATTACCGCTGGCCTTCATGCCACCGAAAGGCATGTGGATTTCAGCACCTGTAGTGGGAGCGTTCAAGTAGACCAGTCCAGACTGGATGTCGCGTATTGCCCGAAAGGTCAAGCGAGCGCTTTCGGTGAAAAGAGCAGTTGAAAGGCCATACTCGGTTGAGTTCGCAACCTTGATTGCTTCTTCATATGTTGCGACAGGCACAATAGAGACAAATGGTCCAAAGATCTCTTCTGTGGCGATGCGCATTGATGGGCCAACATCGGTAAAGATGGTAGGTTTGTAATATGCGCCCTCGCTAAAGCCGTCACCTGTTAGAGGCGAACCACCCAGGATGAGCTTTGCACCTTCAAGCTTGCCAATTTCGGTGTATTCGTGCACTACTTTGACACGCCCGGTGTTCACAAGCGGCCCCATATCAATCTGGGGATTTAAGCCGTCACCAACGCGCAATTTCTCAGCGGCTGCAACCAGGCGGTCGGTGAACGCCTGCTGCACAGATTTTTGCACAATCACACGGCTTGTGGCTGTGCAACGCTGTCCTGTAGTGCCAAATGCACCCGAGGTCACGCTTTCGGCAGCGAGTTCAAGGTCTGCATCTTCGAGTACGATGACAGCATTTTTACCCCCCAGCTCAAGAGCGCAGCGACGCAGATCGCGACCGCAAATTTCCGCGACATGTCGTCCTACCTCAGTTGAGCCTGTGAGGGAAATCATATTGACACTCTCGTGGCTGACCAGCACATCACCGAGAGAATCGCCCGGTCCCGTGACGACATTCAGTACACCCGCAGGCAATCCAGCTTGATGTAGTACTTCAGCAAGCTTAAGCGCCAGTAATGGGGTATCACTGGCCGGTTTAAGGACTACAGCGTTACCTGCTTGCAGAGCTGGGAGGGTTTTCCAGGCGGGAATAGCCATTGGAAAGTTCCATGGAGTGATGATGCCCACAATACCCACAGGCTGTCGAACTGTCATATTGAATTTATTTGGAATAGCAGATGGAACAGTCTCACCCTCTGCGCGACGTCCCTCACCCGCGATATATTTGGCGACATCGATGGCTGTCTGCACATCACCTCGTGTCTCCTTCAAAATCTTGCCCATTTCGCGTGTCATCAGCGCAGCAAGCTCTTCTTTCTGTTGTTCCAACAACAAGGCCGCTCGCAGAAGAATCTCGCCGCGTTCAGGCGCAGGAATCGCAGCCCAGCCTGGTTGCGCCTTGACCGCTGCTTCGACAGCATCCTCGATATCGGCAGCAGTTGACCTCTGGTAACGTCCAATGATCTCTGAAGTATGGGCGGGGTTCGTGCTGGCGAAGGTCTCACCCTCTCGCGAGCTACGCCATTCGCCACCAATGAAGTTCTGATAGATTTCGCCTCGCTGCGTTGAGTGGCTTGAAATTGACATGGTAATATCTCCTCATTGAGTTCTAACATGGAATTGTTTGACTCCTAAATAACGGGCCATTAGTTGGCATTATATCACTCAATAGTGAAGACAGACATTTTCATATGAGCCTACCTGGTAAGGAAGCGAATAAGAAGTTGGAGCATAATGTGGCGCGGAATGTAACTCGATTTCTTATGCCAGTGCGTCGTATAATTAAGAGGTTATCGAAAATCTCATTTATTGTTCTACCCTACCGCTTTAGACAACGAAGCATTGAGCTTATTGTTTCGGGAGTTTTGACTCATGACAAAAGATACTATCAGGCAGATTATTATTGTTATTGCTACGCTTGTCACCATCGCGCTGAACATTTTCAGTGGCCTCATTACTGGAAAAAGCGTCGCCGCTATTTCCAACAGGTTTCCTGTGCCAGTTACTCCTGCTGGTTGGGCTTTTAGCGTATGGGGTATCATCTATACCGGCCTCATTGCTTTCGCCATCTACCAGGCGCTTCCCTCTCAGAGTACCAACCCACGCCTGCAACGTATTGGATACTGGTATGTGCTGAGTTGCGCCGCCAACGTTGCCTGGCTCTTTCTCTGGGTCAACGAGCAAATAACACTGAGCCTGGTTGCAATGGTTGTACTTCTGCTCTCGCTCATCACACTCTATCTGCGAGCTGATATGAACCGCACGAACATTACCCGTGTTGAACGCTGGTGTGTGAATATCCCCTTTGGCATTTATATGGGCTGGATCACGGTCGCCACGATCGTGAACGTCACAGTCGTGCTCTTTAACCTGGGTTGGACAGGATCGGGCATATCACCGGAGACCTGGACCATGCTCTTGCTTGTCATTGGAACTGTGATCACTCTGTCGGTCGGAATTACCCGCGTTGACATAGCCTATATTGCTACGGTCGTCTGGGCCTACTCGGCAATTCTTGTCAAGAACATCCCCATGCCAATGATCAGCATCACGGCAGGTGTGATGATCGCCATACTCCTGCTAGCAATTGTTCTGATCGTAGTACGTCGCAAACAATTACGCGCAGGCGCTTCCCCGCTATCCCTGATAGGCTTCACGAAATGACCTCATAGTGACAATGGGGGGCCGATTTCATCATCCGTCGTATTTTTTAAACTGCATAGTCGCTCTAATGTTCCTAATTTGCGTACAAGAGCAGTATAAGTATGGTATATCATCATCAGAGAAAACTACGTGAGTAAGGAACCGTTTAACTTTGGATAAAATTGAGCACGCGCTGAAACAGTATTTCGGGCACGAGTCGTTTCGAGCGGGACAACGCGAGATCATTGAGTATGCATTGGACGGGTGCGATGCCTTTGTTTTAATGCCCACCGGCGGTGGAAAGTCGCTCGTTTACCAGCTTCCAGCTTTATTGATGCGCGGACTGACCGTGGTGATCTCGCCGCTGATTGCACTGATGCAAGACCAGGTTGATCGCATGAGAGCAAACGGCCTCCCCGCCTCATTCGTCAATAGCACACTGAGTTCCGTCGAAAGAATTGAGCGAGAACGAGCAGCTTTGAATGGCCAGCTAAAATTGCTCTACGTGGCTCCAGAGCGACTTGTAAGCGGAAACTTCCTTTCGTTTTTAGACCAGGTCGAGCGTACAGTAGGCTTATCTTTAATCGCTGTAGATGAGGCGCATTGTGTGAGTGAATGGGGACACGATTTTCGACCTGAGTACAGGCAGTTGGGCCAATTACGTCTTCGCTATCCCCAGGTTCCAATGATGGCTTTGACAGCCACAGCCACCGAACGAGTTCGCCAGGATATTCTGGAACAACTGCGGTTGAGCGATCCCCATATTCATATCGCTAGCTTCAACCGTCCCAATCTCTATTATGAAGTTCGCCAAAAAACCAAAACATCATTTGGTGAGTTAGTGCAACTCTTGCGCGAAAAGTCCGATGAGCCGGTAATCATTTATTGCCAGAGTCGCAAAAGTGTCGACGAACTAAGCGAATCTTTACGAAATCAAGGTCTTCGCGCACTCCCCTATCACGCAGGCATGACCAACGAGCAACGCACTGAAAACCAGTCACGCTTTATCCGCGACGATGTATTTGTCTTAGTGGCAACCATCGCTTTTGGTATGGGCATAGGTAAACCTGATGTGCGCGCTGTCATTCATTACGATTTGCCACGCAATCTTGAAGGCTTTTACCAGGAATCAGGGCGAGCAGGACGCGATGGTCTCCCCGCACAATGCATCATCTTCTTCAACCATGGTGACAGGACCAAAATTGAGTATATGATTGGACAAAAAACCGGCGAACAGGAGCAACGTATCGCTCGCCAGCAGCTTCAGCAAATGGTAGCTTACAGCGAAAGTAGTGTCTGTCGCCGTCGCGTGCTACTTGGCTATTTCGGTGAAACATTACGAGGTGAGAATTGCGGCAACTGTGACAACTGTCAAAGCGAATCGACAACAGAAGATCGAACCAGCGATGCCCGGAAATTTCTCTATACTATTGCGAAAACAGGACAACGTTTTGGGTTTCGCCACATAGTCGACGTGTTGCGCGGCGCAAACAATCAGAAGATTCGGGATTATCGCCACGATCAGCTCTCAACCTACGGCATCGGAAAAGACCAGAGCGCCGATGAATGGCAGCGTATCGGTCGCACACTCATCCACCAGGGGCTTTTGACAGAGACGACAGACGGCTATCCTGTTCTTAGACTGAATGAGCTATCAATGCAGGTATTGCGAAAAGAACGCAAGGTCGAGATGATAGCACATACCAAACCCGAGCAAAAACGCCAGTTGAAAGGCAAAGATGTGCCTGATTTGACTGTAAGCGAAGAGGAATTATTCCAGCGCCTGCGCGCATTACGCAAACGCATTGCAGATGAACTGAACGTACCGCCATATGTTGTATTCGCAGATATGAGTTTGCGTTACATGGCCCAACGAAGGCCGCAAAGCCGATCACAATTCGCACAGATTCCGGGAGTTGGTAGCAACAAACTGGCGGCTTATTTCGAGGCTTTCACTGACAAGATTCGTGATTATTGTTTGTCGAATAACTTGAAGATGGATATCGAGCCACAAAGAAGGGCGATTGTTGCCCCTACTCTAGCAACCAGTATTGGTACACGCCAGCAGACACTTGTATTGTACCAAGAAGGATTAAGTGTGGAGGAAATAGCAATGGAGCGCAATCTCAAGCCGATAACTATTTTGAACCATCTCACCGAGCTTGCCGAGGCAGGCGAAGCTGTTGATATTGATAGGTTGTTGCAGCCAGAGCATTATGATGTGATAGTCGATGCGCTGCGACAAATTGGTGATGATCTATTGAAGCCCGTCAAGGAATTCCTGGGGGATGAGTATTCTTACGAAGAAATCAGACTGGTAAGAGCAACAATAAGACAGGCTTGCTAAATTTCTGTGTTAAATATTTTGTGACGACTTTTTTCTCAGCTATACTATTGACAAGCACCGATGCTTTACATACAATGCTACTCGAGACATGTTACTCTTAGCCAACGGTGCCCTAAGAGTTGTGGGGGAATATAGTTACAACAGGAGGGCATGTAAAAATGATGTTAACTGCACAGTATCTATTCAAGCGTTACCTACTTTTATCCTATAAAACTCGTCCACTTTTCTGCTCTTCCACGCATGCTCCAGACCATTTTCACCATCATTGATCTTTTAAGTCTGTAAGGCTATCCGCACAAGTAAGCTAGCATTCCTGCAACCTTGAACATCTCTGACGACTTCAACTCACTAGATTGAAGCCGGGTAGATTCGGAAGCGTTATGTAGGACTATTTTATGTACATTGCGCCGGGTTTGTCCTTCCACTAAGCTTAGGATCTCCACTTTACCTTACCTGGCTTATCAGGCACTCCGCTCAACATTTGGTCATTCAATTTACCTATGTATGAGTTTATATCATATACATGAGGAGCAGGTCGTATGAACAAAGATAGTTATTCGAATTCGGGCGAAATGCTCAATCAACACTTACCACCCGGCGACGAGGAGAATGAACAAGATATTGTCCTTCTCAAGTACATGGCGCAAAAAATATATATTACCTTGTACTTGCTCGATGGGCCATTCGATCCATCACAACCTTTGCTTTATTACCTGGAAGAGGGACAGAAATATACACACCGTATCGCCATTTACTGTCCACAGGAACTATTGCTAAGCAACAAGCTTGATGTAGTAGGCTTCATTAGCAGGAAACTGCAACCTGAGGATCCGCATGTCATTGAAGAGATCCGTGCAATAGATAAAAAGCTCATCGTTGAGCTTATAAGTACGCCTGGCCTGATGAGCTACTCTTCACTGGAATTACGCGACGGCAGATGGTGCAACCTGGTGTTATTCAGTGGTGCCGAGACGAAAATGCATATCAGAAATTCTGAAATACACACCTACGCTGCATACCAGTTATCACCACGATACTACGATTGGGTACGCCTGCACAATGGAATCATGCCTGGTGGCTTGGCTCGCAACGAATTACTATTGCAGAAAACAAAGTTGTACCAGTTCCATGGGCCTCATGAGAAGCCAAAAATGCGAGAACTCACTAACGAAGCATAAGGAAAACATACAGCATGGCAGAAGAAATACAAAACCTCACAATTATCGGAGGCGGCATCATGGGTCTGTGTACTGCCTATTATGCCTCTGAATTTGTTCAAAATATCACCATTCTGGAGAAGATAACTATAGGCACAGAGAATAAAACGGCTGCTTCATTCAGTTATACCAGATCGATCAGAAACGATTACCTGGATCCCTTGTATGCAAGGCTTGCTTATGAAGCTCGAAAATTGTGGCTTGAGCTACAGAGCAAGGCCGCTGAACCTTTCATCATTGATTGCGGTTGTTTAAATATAGCGAAAAAGAGCATCACACATGAAATTAACGAGACATATGCAGGGCAGAGCTACAACATATTGAAAAGCTTGCATCTGAAAACAGAAGCATATTCACGGGAGACCCTCGAGCAGCACTTTCCGCAGTTTGATGCAGATATGGGACGTTTAGATGTTGAAGCAGGATTGCTTTATGTTCCAATTATTACACAGACACTATTAGCGTTGCTCAAAGAACGAAATGTAGATATCGTGGAAGGCGTAGATGTGACAGGTATTCAGCAGCGTGCAAAAAACCTGCACATCAACACCAACCGTGGTGAATTCGTTACTGAAAAGCTAGTTATCACAGCTGGCCTGGGGACAAATGATGTTTTGCACTGTATTGATGGTTGCACTATACGCTTCCCTCTTGTACCAGACAGACCCAGTCAATGCAAGTATTTCATACCTCCCTCAGAGAAGAGGGCGATGTTTACAAGCGATACGCTCCCTGTTTTTGCATACCTGGATGTCGGGATATATGGCCATCCTATCTATGAGGGAAAGACACCTGGTGTGAAGATAGGCTTCTACAATCCCCCGGACATCAATACATTGAATACGCGTATCCACGATGTCCACAGTTTTGTGGAGGAGTGTATGCCCACGTTACGTGTTGCCGATGCTGTGGATGTGACAGATGTCGACCAGTGTTTTTATGACCTTGTCAGCGATGACAATTTTATCCTCGGCAATGTACCCGGTTTTTCAACTATCTATGTTGGCGTAGGATGGCGCGGTACCGGATACAAATATGCCCCGTGGGTAGGTCGGACGCTTATGCAACTGTCCTTGCAAGAAGGAACGGTTTACGAGATCAGTCGTTTTTCCCCACAGAGGTTTATGGAGCAAGCCAAGTAAGATCACATATGGAATCAAAGAAGGAGAAAGACTTGAGCAGCAGGACGAATAGAGGCATTCTTGATAGGCTGAAAAAAGGAGTCGTACAAGGGGCAGAAGGCTACGTTTTTGAGCTTGAACGAAGGGGTTATATCAAAGCGGGTCCTTATGTTCCAGAAGTAGTGCTTGATTTTCCGGAAGCGGTTAAAGAGCTACATAGAGAGTTTCTGCGAGCTGGAAGTGAAGTCATGGTAGCGCTGACCTACTATGCACATCGGGAAAAATTGAAAGATGTTGGCAGAGAGAATGACCTGGAATTCATGAATCGACAGGCGGTCCAATTGGCCAACGAGGTTGCACGTGAAGGAGATGCGCTGGTTGCAGGCAATATTTGTAACACGTGGGCCTATGATCCGCACAATGCGAAAGAAAGTTCCAGAGTTGTACGGATGATGTATGAGGAGCAACTGGGTTGGGCTGTGGAGGAAGGAATCGATTTCGTCATCTCCGAGACAAACGACTATCTAGGGGAGGCGCTGATCGCATTGGAGGTGATCAAACAACTCAAATTGCCTGCTATGGTGACGCTTGCATCGGTTCAACAAAATCAGACGCGAGATGGCTATGACTATGTTGAAGCCTGTAAGATACTTGCCGATCAAGGAGCTGATGTTGTCGGGCTGAACTGCGATCGTGGACCTGAGACTATGTTACTTTTTATCGAAACCATACGGAGTGCTGTAAGCTGTTATGTTGCTGCACAGCCCGTTCCCTACAAGACAAATTCCCAGTACCCAACATTTGAGTCGTTACGCACTGATAGTGGTGAGCAGGCGTTTCCGCTCTTGCTCGAGCCATTTTTATGCAATCGGTTTGAGATGGCCGATTTTGCACGAAAAGCACAGGCTATTGGAGTCAACTACATTGGTATTTGCTGTGGAGGAGCACCACACTATGTACGTGCTATGGCGGAAGCTTTGGGAAGAACAGTTGGGTCAAGTAAATACTCACCGGTGATGGAGTTGCATCCTGTACTGGGAGCGAATGTTGAGGAGAAACATAAAACTTTCCTGGCCGATTGGAAAGGTTGAGGGTTAGGTAACGACGGGACAACCGCGAGCAGGCGACCCGAAGGTCGCCTTTACAATACAAGGATTCGCCCTGTGAGCGGAGTGAAAGGGATGATGTATGAATAATCCTTCAGCAGCAATACGTTTTTCCTCGTTTCTGTCTCCTCTTTTGTATGAGACATATGCGCATATTGCCAGGTATGTTGGCGAGAGGGTGGGCTACCAGACTACTCTTATGGTTGGACGATCTTTCGATGAGTTTGCAGAGAAACAGGTGGACGTGGCCTTTATTTGTGGTTTACCGTATGTGCACATGTCAAGCCAGAATCCATGCCTCTTTGAGTTGCTGGTAGCTCCTGTATTAATTGGGGAACGCTATTTGCACAAACCTGTTTATTTTTCTGATGTCATCGTGCGACGTGATAGCCCATATACAAGCTTTGATGATCTTGGAGGATGCGTTTGGTCGTACAACGAACGTGTATCACATTCTGGATGTAATCTGGTTTGTTACAGTTTACTTGAGCGAGGTAAATCACCTGATTACTTTGGGAAAACAGTAAAGTCGGGTTCCCATATGCGGTCACTTGAAATGGTATTGGAAGGAAAAGCAGATGCAGCGGCAATCGATTCGCATCTGTCAGATATTTTACGTTCAACGGATGAGGTATTTACTGGAAGACTACGAGTCGTTGATATGCTAGGACCCTCAAGCATTCCGCCTGTAGTTGTATCCACGAGGCTTGACAACGAATTGAAATGCAAGCTACGAGAGGCGCTAATTACTATGCACCTCGATAACTGTGGTGCCAAGGTGTTACGAGAGGGTTTGATTGAGCGATTTGTAGCTGTTAAAGATGAGGATTACGGGAATATCCGTGAGATGTTAGAGAAAGTGAAAGGGACTGAGTTTCCTTTCGAGTGAGATTTGTGTTGACGAAAAAAAGTACAATCTTCTGTGATCATGTTGTGAGCATCAAGCACAATTTGGTGATGCCTCCGTGATGTCAATGCGGTATTTTCCCTATTGGAAAGTTTTGCGCCAGACACCTATCAACGTTATTTGGAGAAGAGGCTGAGCAAGATTGAGCAAGCAACATGATACGTACAAAGTAGTTCCTTCAGCACCCTTTACCGGACGCCTGAAAGAGTTGGTCGAGAGTGGCTATGGACTCTGCGAAGGTGAGGTTACATTTGCAACCCATTCTCATACCTGACTCGCACCGGGGTTTGTTTGATGGTGACGCCTGCGTGGCGCTGACAACTATCATGCCAGATGGCCAGCCTCAAATCACCCCGGTCTGGTGCAACCTGGATCGAGATTACGTGTTGATCAATACAATGCGCGGATTTCGCAAAGAAAAGAACATACGAGAGAATCCCAAAGTCACTCTCCTGACCTTCAACCCAAAACAGCCGCTACATTCTATTGAGATTCGTGGGATTGTTGTCGAAATGACGGAAGAGGGTGCGTTAGAACATCTCGATTATCTTACCCAATTGTACATGCACAAGCCAGATGCCAGGTTCTTCGGGGATAGCATACCTGCTGAATTGCAAACAAAGTACACTCCGGTCAAGATCAAGATTGCTCCTATCTCTATAAGAGTGGAAGGGTAGTGCAGCATGGCAGTTCCTGTTCCTGACTCCCATCGCGATTTACTGGCTGAACCTATACATGGCGTCTTATCGACCATGATGCCTGATGGACAGCCCCAATCCAGTATTGTCTGGACAGACTATGATGGCGCCTATGTACTCATTAATACGACTCTCGAAAGACAGAAAGGTCGCAATATGTGCTCCAATCCAAAGGTGGCGCTTCTTGTGATTGATCCACAAGATGTCAGCCGCTGGATCGAAATACGAGGCAATGTGGTAGAGATAACCCGAGACGGTGCAGAAGCCCATGCAGACAAACTCACACAACTCTACACAGGCAATCAACGCTTCTATGGCGACATTTACCCTGTAGAACAAAAACAGAAGGAAACGCGCGTCATCGTCAAAATTGAACCCCTGAAGATATCGCTGGATGCTATTTTCAAATAGATTCAGTGGATGTTTGCCACAGTTAAGAGCTAAAGCTGAAAAGGTAGCTATAGGAAGGTAATTTGGAACATAAAGAGGTGGCTCAAGCACGATCTTGAGGTCACCCTGTCGATTTGAGGAGAGTAGAGCTACAATGCATATGCGTCAACACATGATTACGACTCTTGAAGAACTCATGGTAACTGACGAGCGATTGGTAGTATTGCTTGCAGACATAAGTTATAGTCTCTTCAACAAAGATAATTCGAAATTCTCTGACCGTATTCTCAATCTGGGCATACTTGAGCAAACAGTGATCAGTACGGCCGCTGGCCTGGCGATGGAGGGTTCCATTCCGGCAGTTCATTCCTTTGCGCCATTTCTCGTGGAGCGCCCTTTCGAGCAACTTAAGGACGATTTTTGCTTTCAGCAACTTGGCGGAAATTTCATCAGTAATGGAGCTTCATACGACTATAGCGTTGAGGTGGATGTGACTGTATAATACTGCACCGCGGTTGCGCCATTTGATGCTGAGACACTACGCACCACAAGCGAGAGCAGCAATATCGTCATTGTGGAACCCTACTATGAAGGCGTGCTTGTGCCTGATGTGTGCAAGGCAATGAAACTGGTACCGATTCGAGTGGAGGCTATAGGCATACCTCACAAAGTGCTTTCACACTACGGTCATCCTGAACAACAGGATAAGGTACCTGGCTTGACCCCAGCAGGCATTCGTCATAGGATCGAGCAGTTTTTGAATAACTGAGATCTGAGATAAGGAAAAAATTGGCACTCCAAGGAGTGTCAATTTTTTCCTCGATGGCAGTTGATGTTTATTTACCCTTGAGAATTTGCGCTATTTGATGCAGATCGTTACCAGCCTGCTTGAGAGCAGTATGGATTGTATGCTCTGCAGCATCCAGATTGCTCAGAGTTGTCTGATAGGTCGAACGGTTGTAATTGAAATTCGCAGGTGTCAGTGCCGGGAAAGCTGCCTGCGCCACGTCGAATTGGGATTCTGCCGTGGAAAGCTGATTTTTATAATCGCTGAAAAGAGTGTTGAGTTGTGCTTGCTCTCCAACAGGCGCTTTGCTGATGGCCTCCTGAACTTTAGGGCCGAGGCTTCTCAATTTGATATCGACATTGACAGCTATGTCGAGGTAGAGCCGTCGATAATCTCTTGGTAGCACAACCGCAAAAATGCGGAACTGGAAGAAGATGTTCACTACGTCCTGGCGTGCTGCCTTAGGATCAGTCTCAGCATCGAGCTTTGACTTTAGCGCAGCAAGGCCACTCAGGTTGGTGCTTATGTCAGACTGAAGAACATTAGATTGATCACTCGTAATTAAATGCTGATTCTCACGCGCTGTAACCTTGCCGCTCAAAGTTGTCAGAGCAGTTTGACGTAAAGCAATGAACTGGTCACCCGCGGTGATGAAGCAATGTGTATCGGTTGGGGCGCATGTATGTGTAGAATTAGATGCGGCGAAAGCTGTCGATGGAACGAGTACGCCAAGTGCCAGAATGCTCATGATCGTGAATATGACAAAACGTCGTGGAATATGCTGTAGACGGATTAAAAGGTTCATTTACTATTTCCTCCATTACGAAAACAAAACTACATGTTTCAGCTAAAATTCGAGCAGCAGAGATATCGCATCATTCAGGGTTGTTGTCCATTATCCTGGGAAGAGGACGTGTTGCTACTGTTAACGTCATTGCGGGCCCCATCAAGCTGGCCCATAATACTTTGCACCTGTTGATCAGTGCTCTGGAGATTGGTATTGGAATTGGTATTACTAGAGTGAGTTGATTGATTGGGCTGGTATTGTTGTTGCTGGGAAAAAGTGTTGCTGTTTGAAGTGTTAGTGTCGCTGGCGTTCACGTGTTGGCCACAGGCTGCTAATGTGAGTGAAAGCACAAGCGCGATGAGTAACAGTAACCATACAGATCGCTGGCGCGATTGGGTTATCCAGGTCATTTGTTTCTCCTTAAACATTTTTGTGTAGAGTCGAAAAGGGAAATTGTTCTTCGATCTCTTACAAGTATGAAGTCTAATACCCAAACTTCAAGAATACCTCAAGATGAGATAAATATTTGCTCTACATTTGGGGAAGAATGATAACAAAATGTCATCCTTCGCTCACGCTCAGGATGACATAACTGGATCTGCCCGTTGATGAGAAACCGTCACATTCACTTAAACCTGGTCTTAACATCTATTACTTTGGTGTCACAATAGCGTAAAAACCTTCCCACCATTGTAGAAATTGTGCTCGCGAAATTGATTGGCGATTCCAAAGAGACGAGTCGGCCAGTTTGACGATACTGCTATTTCCGCCAGTTACAACCAGTAAATGTCCTCCAGCATATCTATCAGGCGGGAAGCTTACAATCACTGGACGTCCCTGATTGGCAATAGTGATAATTTGATCGAGTGAAAGATTATGACCCCAGGTGGTTTTGAAGCCAAACTGTGCGGCGGTATGTTGGATTCCCACTTCATTCAACAAGCCGAGTTGCGGAGTAATTTCACTTATGCTGGCTTCTATTTTCAAAACATCTGTTACACGAAAATGGTGCCCGTATGCATTCAAGACCTCTGTCAAAGCAGTAGTAGAGCATGCTGAATATGCCCAGGTTGTAAATTCCTGATTCGATACATACTGAGTCGGATCGAGTTGGCTCAGGCGTACTAGACTCTTTGATGCGTTGAATTGTGGAAGATTTTGGCCGGACTGGGCTATCGAGGGAGAACTCCCGTAAAACATTATCAAGCTCCAATTTGTATGATGAGGAAACAAGAAATGTAAGGTGTAGAGACCGAAAAGAAAAATAGCGATTGAGCCAATAATTAAGCGCATCCAGGGTACAGGTTTATCTATTTGGATGTGTTCAAAACCGCGATCGATCGTAATTGGCATTGCAACCGAAGCTCGAGTATATCTCTCTATTTCTACCGGCGCGCGGCGCACAATGAGCTGTTTCGATTGAGCCGTAGAGCGAATTTGAGGCGGTAACGACTCTACTACTACAACGCTTTGACCCATACGAGTACTGCGCATTATGTGCTGGCTTCGCACAGGCGGTTTACAAGAAAGAAGTAAACCCGCTACTACAACTACCAGTGAGATAGTGAGAAGTATGACCAGGAGAGAGGGCACAGGCGGTTAACTCCTAGCTAATTGAAATAATGCCCCAAATTAGAGTTGTACAATGGCAGATAAATAAGTAATTAGAACTTTTGTTCTTTTTAATATTATAATGAGTTAAATATTGTCTGTCAAGAGGTGTTTTTAAGGATTGTCGAACAGTCACTTTACCGTAGTTTTCCAGGACCTGATGCAGAGGTAAATCTTTACAATTGCATCCGTATAGCATATACTGACAAAC
>Ga0209048_10003289_pt1 | contig 15732 bp, 15 predicted proteins | sample FrelakmetCRP12CR_FD_187146 | JGI IMG/M metagenome (GOLD analysis project Ga0209048, IMG submission 187146) | Freshwater lake sediment microbial communities from the University of Notre Dame, USA, for methane emissions studies - CRP12 CR (SPAdes)... | ecosystem: Environmental > Aquatic >... | reverse complement strand
GCGGCACGCTGGCGCAGGCACGGGCGGCGGGTGCGATCGCGCCCGGATGCCGGGCGGATCTCGTCGTGCTGAACGCCGGCGACCCTGCGCTCGTCGGGCAGCCCGCAGACGCGCTGCTCGATGCGGCGATCTTCGGCCCGTGCCGGCAACCCGTGCGCGACGTCATGGTCGGCGGCCGGTGGGTCGTGCGCGACGGGCACCACGCGTGCGAAGACGCGGCGCTCGCGCGATACCGGGCGACGCTTGCGGCGCTTTCCGGATGAATGCGCGATGACGGCGCCGTTCGACCTCCTCGTGACCGGCGCCCATCTGGCGACGATGACCGGTGCCGATCCCTGGGGCGTCATCCGCGATGGCGCGCTCGGCATCACGGGCGGGCGCATCGGCTGGGTCGGCGCGGCGCGGGATCTGCCCGGGGACGCCACGGCGCGCGAGCGGCTCCACGTTCCGGGCACGTGGGCGACACCCGGGCTCGTCGACTGCCACACGCACCTCGTCTACGCGGGCAACCGCGCGAACGAGTTCGAGGCGCGCCTGAACGGCGCCAGCTATGCCGACATCGCGCGGGCGGGCGGCGGCATCGCCGCGACCGTGCGGGCGACACGGGAGGCGAGCGACGACGAGATCGTCGCCGCGAGCCGCGCGCGGCTCGCGGCGCTCGCGGCCGAAGCGGTGACCACGGTCGAAATCAAGTCGGGCTACGGGCTGGACACCGTGAGCGAATGCCGGCTGCTGCGCGCGGCACGGCGTGCGGCCGCCGAGGTCGGGGTCGACGTGCGCACGACGCTGCTCGCGGCCCACGCGGTGCCCACCGAGTTTGCCGGTCGCGCCGACGACTACATCGACCTCGTCTGTCGCGAAACGATCCCGGCGGCGGCCGACGCGGGAATCGCCGATGCGGTCGACGCGTTCTGCGAAACCATCGCCTTCACGCCGGCACAGACGCGCCGCGTGTTCACGGCCGCCCATGAACACGGGCTGCCGGTGAAGCTCCACGCCGACCAGCTCTCCGACACGGGCGGCGCCGCGCTCGCGGCGCAATTCCGCGCTCTCTCTGCGGACCACCTCGAATACACGAGCGAAGCGGGTGTTGCCGCGATGGCGCAGGCGGGGACGGTCGCGGTGCTGCTGCCCGGCGCGTTCTACGCGTTGCGCGAGACACGCGTGCCGCCGGTGGCGGCGTTGCGCGCACGGCGCGTCCCGATGGCGGTCGCGACCGACTGCAATCCCGGGACATCCCCGGTAACATCGCTGCTGCTGATGCTGAACATGGCGTGCACGCTGTTCGGGCTGACGCCGGCCGAAGCTCTGGCAGGGGTTACGCGGCACGCGGCGCGCGCGCTCGGACTGGCCGACCGCGGGACGCTCGCCGCCGGCCAGCGCGCCGACATCGCGCTGTGGGACATCGTGTCGCCGGTGGAGCTCGCGTACAGGATCGGCGGCAATCCCTGCGCGGCCATCGTCGGCGCGGGGCGGTTGACGTACAGGAGGAATGCATGAGCCTCTGCGACATCGTCCGGGGCGACGCGCCCCTCGTCATCGACATCCCGCACGCCGGAACGCAGGTGCCGCCGGCGATTGCCGCGCGGCTGACTGCCGCGGCAGCCGCCGTCCCCGACACCGATTGGCACGTCGAGAAGCTCTTCGCCTTTGCGCGTGAAGCCGGCGCGACGCTGCTCGTCGCCACGCACTCGCGCTACGTCGTCGACCTCAATCGGGACCCGGGTGGCGCGGCACTCTATCCCGGCGCCGACAACACCGAGCTGTGCCCGACGCGGACGTTCGACAACCAGGCGATCTACGCCGGTGGCGACGCGCCGGGTGCGGACGAGGTGGCGGCGCGACGCGCCCGGTATTTCGTGCCCTACCACGCGCAGCTCGCGGCGGAAATCGAGCGCGTGCGCGCGCGGCACGGCTACGCGATCCTGCTCGACGGCCATTCGATCCGGAGCGTCGTTCCGCGTTTTTTCGCGGGGCGGCTGTCCGATCTCAATCTCGGAACGGCCGACGGCGCGAGCTGCGCGCCGGGTGTCGAGGCCGCGGCGGCGCTGGTGCTCGCGGGCGCGCAGTCGCAAACGAGCGTCGTCAACGGACGCTTCAAGGGCGGCTACGTGACGCGGCACTACGGTCGGCCCGAGCGCGGCGTCCACGCGTTGCAGCTGGAGATCGCGCAGGCGTGCTACATGGACGAGGCTCCGCCGTACCGGTGGGACGCAGCGCGCGCCGCGCCGCTCGTCGCCGTGCTGCAGCGCCTCGCGGCCGCGCTCCTCGCCTGGCGGCCCGGATAGCGCGGTGTTCCGTTTCTACATCGCGCGCCAGCGCTACGACGCCTATCTGCTCGCCGACCGGCTGAACCAGGCGGGCATTCGCGCGCACGTCTTCAACGAGCACGCGTCGAGCATCGTCGGCGACGTGCCGCCGGACGTCGCGCAACCCCAGGTGTGGCTCGAGCGCGAGGCCGACCGCGAGCGTGCCGAGACGCTGCTGCGCAGAATCGAAGCCGATGCCGCCCAGGTCGGGACGCGGCACTGCGCCGCCTGCGGCGAGGACTCGCCGGCCACCTTCGACCTGTGCTGGAAGTGCGGCGCCGCGGTCTGACGGCCGTCGCCGGCGGGCCCGGGCATCGCGCTCCGGGTCAGCGACGGGGAAGCGATCCCGCGAGAAAGCCCGCGACACCCTCGGCCATCGCGTGGGCCGACTTGATGCAGTCGCCGACGGAGACGCCGCCGCGGTAGTTGGCGCAGAAATAGAGCCCGGGCAGCGCGCGCTCCGCGTCCTCGACAGGGCGCAGCCGCTCGCGATGGCCGAGATTGTATTGCGGGATCGCGCGGGTCCAGCGCGTGACGACGGCCCACAGCGGCTCGCCGCGGGCGCCCACCAGCGCCGCAAGCTCGGCGCGGACGATCCCATCGAGCTCGTCGTCGGTCCTGCCGGGCAGGTCCGGATTGCGCAGGCCCCCGACGAACGTCGTGAGCAACACGGTTCCTTCGGGCGCGCGGCCCTCGAACATGCTGCTCGAGAACAGCGAGCCCAGGATCCGGCGCCGCTCGATCTTCGGCACGAGGAAGCCGAAGCCCGCCAGCGAATGCGCGACGTCGGCGCGCCGATAGGCGGTCGCGACGCTCGCGATCGCCGCGTAGTCGATCGCGGCGAGCCCCTGCGTCGCGGCTGGAGCGAGGTCGCGCATCAGCTTCGCGGCCGCGTCTGCGGGCGCGGCGAGCACCACCGACCTCCCACGCCGCACGACGGGCTCGCCGCCACGCGTGCCGATGACGGTCCAGCCGCCATCGGGATCGCGCTCGATGCGCTCGACGCGTGCGCCCGCTTCGACGCGTCCGACGGCGCGGACGAGGGCGTCGGTCAGCGTCTGCATGCCGCCGCGAAACGAGAAGCTCCCCGCCGTGTTCTTCGCCTTCTCGGCGCTGCGCCTGCGCTCGCGCGCGCCCCTGATCTGGCCCTTGATCAGGCTGCCGTACTTCTGCTCCAGCGCGTGGAGGCGCGGAAACGCGGCCGGAACCGAGATCCGCTCGGGATCGCCCGCATAGACGCCGGCGACGAACGGGTCGATCGCGTAGTCGAGGAACTCGGATCCCAGCCGCCGGCGCACGAACGCCGCGATCGACTCCTCGGCATCGGGCGGGGCGGGGGCGATGAACGGCTCGCGGAAGAGCCGCAGCTTGGCGCCCAGCGTGAACGCGGGTGTCGTGAGAAAGGCCGGTGGCGACGTCGGCAGCGCGACAAGCCTTCCGCCGCGCACGATGAAGCGCGTGGCGGCGACGGCGCTCGCGTCGGCACGCTCGGCGCGGATGGAGAGCGCGTCGAGCAGCTCGTTGATGAGTGGCGTCGTGTCGAGCGCGCTGTTCGGTCCGGTCTCGTACAGCACGCCGTCGCGGCGCACGCTGCCGATGACGCCGCCGGCGCGCGCGCCGGCATCGAGCACCTCGACCGCAACACCGCGCTGCTTCAGCCCGAAGGCGGTGGCGAGCCCGGAAATGCCGCCGCCTACGACCACGACATCGGCATCGACGGGCTTGCTCACGGGGAAGCCTCCGCGCCGCGCGCGGCGACCTGGGTCTGGCGCTCGGCCCGGGCGATGGCCGCGGCGAGCTCGCGCTGCTGCGGCGAGCCCTCGGGAAGCTGCGGGAGCAGCTGCCGCCAGTACCTGACGGCGGACGCGAATTCCCGCTGCTCGTACGCGGCGCTGCCCGCCATCTCGAGCGCCTTGGGATGCGCGGGTTTCAGCGCCAGCGCACGCATCACGAGCTCGCGCGGGGGCCCGGCCAGCGTGCCACCCTGCGCCATGCCCAGCGTGTCGGCGTATTCGCACCAGACCTCCGGGTCCGCGGCGATCTTCGGCGATGCCGCGAGGGCCTTGCGGTACGACGCTGCTGCGTCGTCGAAGCGATCCGCGTCGAAATCCGATCGCGCCAGCAGCACCCAGCCGCGGCCGTCGCCCGGGTTGCGGGCGAGGTGGCGAACGAGCTCGTCGCGGCGGACTGTCAGGCTCACCGCGCCATCCGCTGCCCCGGACGTCGTCGGCGCAGCGCTGCCGACGGCCGCTGGATCGCCGGAGAGCGCGTAGAGGCCGAAGGCGAGCGCAGGCAACGCGATGGCGGTCACGGTCGCGACACCGCGCGGTGCCACTGCGGGTGCGCGGTCGTCGGCGTCGCCATCCGCATCCGCGAGGAGGCGCCGCTCGATTTCGTCGCGCGCTTTGGCGTACTCGACGTCGGTCAACCGGTTCTCGTCGCGCTGGCGGGCGAGATCGGCGAGCTCGCCGCGACAGATCGCGGCGTTTATCGCGTTGCGGCGGGGGCGGGCGGGAGGTGCACTCCGGATGAGCAGGCGTGGCAGCGCGAAGGCCAGCGCGAGCGCCGTCATCGCCGCGGCGACGAGCCAGAACACGAGGGAATCCGACACAGCCAGCATGCCTTCCGTTAGGGTCGGACGCCGCATTTGCCTGCCGGCGCCGCCGGTTTGACCGGACCAGCGCAATTATCCCGCGCCGGCCGAAAAAAGGGCGAGGCGCGCGCCTCGCCCTTGAGGAAGATCAGCGATCCGCTATTTCGGGGCGGGCGGCGCGGTAGGCGGCGCAGCGGGCGGCGCGGTGGCCGCCGCGCTCGGAGCGCCCGGGGCCTGCTTCGCCTTGATCGCGTCGTCGAGGATCTTGATGCCGTCCTGCGACGCCGCGACCGACTTCGCGAGCGACTCCTTCGCGAGGTCGAGATTGTGGAACGACGCGCCGTTGGCCGCCGTCCACCATTCCCAGTTCGCGTGCGCGTCGCCGTGCTTCGCGCGCGCCGCCTTCAGCGCGTCCTCGGGCACGCCGACGAGCTGCGCCTGGCCGAACTTTCCGATGAGCTGCGCGAGCCAGAACTCGGCGTTGCGGACCTTGCCCTGGTAGTGCGCCGCCATCGACTCGATGATGTAGCGCGCCTGCTTCTCGTCCCACTGCGAATGGCAGCGCAGGCAGGTCTCCTTCAGGTAGTTCTTCGGATTGGTTTGCCAGTGCGACGTGTAGAGCTTGCCGGTCTTCGCGTCCTTGACCTTGGGCATGTGGCACGACGTGCAGTCGACGCCGGCCTTCTCGTGCTTCGAGTTGTAGTAGGTCTCCACGTCCGGGTGCTGCGCCTTCCACAGCGCGGCGCCGGTGAACTGATTGCGGAAATCGCGGAACTTGATGTGGTCGTAGGCCTTCAGGATGTTGTTGACGTCGACGAACGGGAAATAGTTGGTCCGCTTGTCGGCCATCGGAATGGCCTCGCCGGTGTTCGGGTCGAAGCCCGGGTTGCAGTTGTACTCGACGTGGCACTGACCGCATTGCAGCTTGCCGTCGTAGCGCTCGAGCATGCCGATCTTGCGCGTGAACCCGCGCACGCCCATGTCCTTGACGTCCACCCTGGTCTGCCGCGCATCCTGCGTGTAGAGCGTCGGGAAATCGGTGCGCGTCACCGCGTCGATCAGCGCGTCGCGCACGATGCGCGGCTTCGCCGCGTGCGGGTCATGGCAGAAGATGCAGTTGAGCGAGTGGTTCGAGGCCTTGGCGAGCTCGACGACCTTCGACGTGCGGCTCCACTTCGCGTTGGGCGCGGGGTCGCCCATGTAAGCCCAGTCGAGGATGTGGTCCTGCGTCTTGCAGGACAGGCAGACGGGATTCGCCGCGGCCGCGGTGCCCGGCTTGAACACCTTCTGGTCGGTATTGTCGGGGTAGAGGTCGACGGCGACGTCCCAGACCTTGAAGTCGCCGGTGCCGGCGAGGTACCGCCATGTCTCCCTGGTCCCGAACCGGCCGCCGAACGCGCGATCGACGACGAACTGGTCGAGCAGCGCGAACGTATGCCCGCGCGGCAGGTTGTGCTCGCGCGTGAAGCCGTGCGGCGACATCAGCAGGTCGTAGGCCGGATCCGGCGCGGGACCGGTCGTCTGCTTCTTCTCGAAGCGCGCGGTGCGGTGCCAGTCCATCTGCGCATAGGACTGGTACTGGTTCTGGTGGCAGCCGCCGCAGTTGGCGAGGTCGGTCTTCGTCGTCGGCCGCTTCGACGCGTCGGCGAGGTGCGCGCTGGTGCCGTCGTGGCACGTGTTGCAGCCGACACCCTTGTGCTTGCCGGAATCGTAGAGCGCCTTGACCGGCGCGTGGCAGCCCAGACAGGGCGACGCGTCGAATGCCGCCGCCTTCGTTGCGGGAGCCCTGGCCGCTGCCGCCTTGGTCTCCTGGGCGCTTGCTGGCGAAATGGAAATGAGCAATGCGGCGATGGCCGCCGCGACAACGATGCGCCCGAAGGCGCGAACCGCACCGCGATTCATCGAATCCCCCTGATGGAGTGAATGAACTGTTCCGCGTCGGAATCGAGTCTAGCAACGCGACCGATGCGGCGGAAAGCGCGGCGTTGTCTCTGCTTGATGGACATCAATTCCGCGGGCGAGCGCGTACGCTGCAACACGCATGGAGGAATGCAAGTGCGGCAATTTGCCGCAAACGAGAACGCACGAGCGGGCGCTCGCGCCCGGCCCCGTGCCGGCGCCGACTTCGCGTCGGCGAACGTCAGGGCAGCGCGCGGTCGATGGTAATGCTGAGGCCGGTGACGCCGACCCTGACCGCGGGCGACCAGCCCTCGAGGTCGCCGCTCTGCGGTGCGGCGTTTCCCGACTTCGACACGCGGGCGCCGACGACGATCGAAGCGAAGTTCGACAGCGCGAAGTTCGGCGCCATCGCCATCGAATCGTCGAGCGAGAACGTTGCCGGCAGGTCCTTCACCTGCTTCCGCACGATCGCGAGCGGCATCTTGGGGCCTTCGGCCGCGCGCGCGATGATGAACACCGTGTCGGTCGGCGACACCTTGCCGGCAAGTGCGGGTGAGAGATTGACGGTGCCGGCGATCGTCGCGCCGGGCAGCGCCGAGGGCGCGGCGGCGGGGGCGGGGCTCGCGTTGCCCTTCGGGGATTCCCTCACCCCTGCAGCCGCCGGGGCCGCGGCCAGCGGCGCGGTTCCGGGCGCCGCGGAGGCCTTGAGGCCGCCCAGCTCGCGCGCCTCGGCGATGCTGGCGTCGATCGATCCCGCGATCGGCGATCCCGGCGGGACCGTCGCCTTCATCCGCTCCCAGTACCCCACCGCCTGCTTGTAGTCCTTGCGGTTGAAGGCCGCGGTGCCTGCGAGCGCAAGCGCCTTCCAGTGCGTGGGATCCGCCTTCAGCGCGCGCTCGACGAGCTCGAGCGACTTGCCGGAGAGCCCGCCCTGCGCCGCGCCCAACGAATCGGCATAGTCGGCGAGCAGGTCGGCGTCGTCGGGGACGAGCGCCACCGCGCGCTCGAACGCGCGTGCCGCATCGGCGTGGCGATTCAGAGAGTAGTAGGTCCGCGCCAGCATCACCCAGCCGTCGGCGTTGCCGGGCTCCTTTTCCAGCTTGGCCGCGAGCTTCGCTGCCATCGCCTCGATCTCCTGCGGCGTCACCTCGTGCTCGGCGCCGCCCTTCGCGGTGCGCGCCGCGCCCGGCGCGAACGCGTCGAGGTTGCCGAGCGCGACGTACAGCAGGAGGGCCGCGATCGGGATCGTCCCGCCGAGGATCGCCGCCGTCCACGCCGCCGACTGCGTCGGTGCGGCGGCGACCGTCGCGACGGCCTTCGACTCCTCGAGCACGCGCTGCTCGAGCTCGCGCCGCGCCTGCTCGTACTGTTCGCGCGGCAGCGTGCCGTTCGCAAGATCGGCCTCGAGCTCGCCCAGCTGGTCGCGCAGGATCGCGACGTTCGAGGCCTCGCGGTCGATGCCCGCCGGCGCGCGGCGCCTGAGGAGGGGCACGAGCACCCAAGCGAGAGCTGCCGCCACCATCGCGGCGGCAATGAAGACGAATGTGGTCACGAGCGGTCTTTCCCTGTGTCGCCGGCGAGCAGCCGCGCGGCGCGTTCGCGCTCGTCGGCGGTGAGCGGCGGTGCGTCGGCCTGCGCGCGGCGCGCGCGCAGGATGCGGACAAGTCCGAAGATTCCCGCCAGCAGCAGCAGCGCCGGGCCGGCCCAGAGCAGCCACGTCGTCGGCTTGACCGGAGGCTGATAGAGAACGAAGTCGCCGTACCGTGCGACCATGTATTCGACGATCTGGTCGTCGGTCCGGCCCGCGGCGATCTGCTCGTGGATCTGCCGGCGCAGGTCCTGCGCGAGCTCGGCGTTGGAGTCGGCGATCGTCTGGTTCTGGCAGACGAGGCAGCGCAGCTTTTCGGACAGCCTGACCGCCCGCGCCGCCGCGACCGAGTCCTTCTCGGTCGGCACTGCGTCGGCGGCGAGCGCCGCCAACGGCGACAACGCGATCACTGCGATCAGCAACAGGAGGGCGAGTCGCCTCATGATTTCTGGAGTTCCCGGACGAGCGGAAGGATCTTGGTTTCCAGCGCTTCGGCGGTGATCGGCCCGATCTGCTTGTAGCGGATCGTGCCGGTCTTGTCGACGACGAAGGTCTCGGGGACACCGTACACGCCCCAGTCGATGCCGACGCGCCCGTCGCGGTCCATGACCGAAACGTTGTAGGGATCGCCGTTCTGCACGAGCCAGCGCTTGCCGGCGGCCGACTCGTCCTTGTAGTTGAGTCCGACGATCGGCACGACCTTCGACTTGCCGAGCTCGACCAGCAGCGGATGCTCCTCGCGGCACGACACGCACCACGACGCCCAGACGTTGAGCAGCCACACCTGCCCCTTGAGGTCGGCGGTGCCGAGCGTCTTCGCGGGCTCGTGCAGCTGCGCGAGGACGAAAGCCGGCGCCGGCTTGCCGATCAGCGGCGACGGAACCTCGCGCGGATCGCGCCACAGCCCGACCAGCAGGAACCCGCACAGGACGACAAAGACGCCGAGCGGGATCAGCAGCTTTTTGCTCATGGATGCACCCTTGGCGCTTCGCGCCTTCCCTCCGAGAGGGAGCAATTCGAACCTTGGGGCGGCCCTGCGGTTCTCATCACCGCTCCTATCCTCGCGCCGCGGCGCCGCCCGCGACACCGGCGGCACGCCGGAACGCAATGCGATAACGGCGGTCGGAGAGCGCCAGCACGCCGCCCAGCGCCATCAGCAGGCAGCCGCCCCAGATCCAGGTGACGAACGGCTTGTCGTAGACGCGCACGCTCCACGCGCCGCCGTCGACGGGCTCGCCGAGCGACACGTAGAGGTCACCGGTCACCCTATTCGAGATCGCGGCCTCGGTCATCGGCATCCCGCCGGCGTTGTACACGCGCTTCTCGGGAAAAAGCGTCGTGTAGTGCTCGCCGCCCCGGCTCACGTCGAACGCGCCGCGCGCCGCGCGGTAGTTCGGCCCGGTGGCCTCGCTGGTGCCGTCGAAGCGCAGCGTGAAGCTGCCGACGGTCACCGTGTCGCCGACGCTCATCCGCACGTCGCGCTCGGTCTCGTAGCCCTTCACCATCGTCACGCCGACGATGAACGTGGCGATGCCGAGGTGCGCGACGATCATTCCCCAGTAGCTCGACGGCTGGCGCGCGAGCTGCGCGACAACGCCGCCGCGCACGCCGCGGCCGCGCTCCCGGATGTTGACGACGGTCGTGGCGACGATCCACGCGGCGAGCAGCAGCCCGAAGCTCACCCCCGGCGACCACTTGCCCGTTGCGAACGGCAGCGCCAGCGCGGTCGCGACGCTCACCGCGAGCGCCCATCGTAGCCGCTGCCAAAGGTCCGGCAGCGTCGCCTCTTTCCAGCGTGCGAGCGGGCCGACGCCCATCAGGAAGACGAGCGGCGTCATCAGCGGCACGAACACGGTGTCGAAATACGGCGGGCCGACGGAGATCTTGCCGAGGTTCAGCGCATCGAGGAACAGCGGGTAGAGCGTGCCGAGCAGCACCGAGCCTGCGGCGGCGATCAGCAGCACGTTGTTCCCGAGCAGCATCGACTCGCGCGAGACGGGCTCGAAGCGGCCGCCGCCGCCGACCTTGGGCGCGCGCAGCGCGAACAGCACGAGCGAGCCGCCGATGACGAGCGCAAGGAAGGCGAGGATGAACACCCCGCGGCGCGGATCCGTCGCGAACGCGTGCACCGACGTCAGCACGCCCGAGCGCACGAGGAACGTGCCGAGCAGCGAGAGCGAGAACGCGCAGATCGCGAGCAGCACCGTCCACGCCTTGAACGTGCCGCGCTTTTCCGTGACCGCCAGCGAATGGATCAGCGCCGTGCCGATGAGCCACGGCATGAACGACGCGTTCTCGACCGGGTCCCAGAACCACCAGCCGCCCCAGCCGAGCTCGTAGTACGCCCACCCGCTGCCGAGCATGATGCCGCAGGTGAGGAAGCTCCAGGCGAGCGTCGTCCACGGCCGCGACCAGCGCGCCCACGTGGCGTCCAGGCGACCGCCCAGCAGCGCCGCGATCGCGAACGAGAAGGCGACCGAGAATCCCACGTAGCCCATGTACAGGAGCGGCGGGTGGAACACCATGCCGGGGTCCTGCAGCAGGGGGTTCAGGTCGCGGCCGTCCGCGGCCGGCGGGAACATCCGGTCGAACGGGTTCGACGTGAGCAGCAGGAACAGCAGGAAGCCGAGCGCGACCAGCCCCATCACGCCGAGCACGCGCGCCACCATCTCGTCCGGGAGGTGACGGCTCTTCAGCGCGACGGCGCACGCCCACGCGCCGAGCATGAACACCCAGAGCAGCATCGAGCCCTCGTGCGAGCCCCAAGAGGCGGCGACCCGGTACTGGAGCGGGAGCTGCGAGTTCGAGTTGGTCGCGACGTTCAGCACCGAGAAGTCGTTGTTGACGAACGAGTACACGAGGCAGCCGAACGCGAACGCGATGAAGAGGAACTGGCCCCCCGCGAGCGGGCGCGCGAGCGCCATCCACGCCGGGATGCCGCGATGTGCGCCCAGGATCGGCAGCGTGCCAAGCAAAGCCGCGAGCAGCAGCGCGAGGATCAGGGCGAAATGTCCAAGCTCGGGAATCATCGGTGCGTCCTTTGCGTCATTGCTTCAGGGTCTTGGCGGCCTTGTCCATCGCCGCACGGGAATTCGCCTGGCCGATCGCCGCGGCGGCCTCCGGCGGCATGTAGTTCTCGTCGTGCTTGGCGAGAACCTCCGTTGCGCGGAACACGCCGTCGGGGCCGATCTTGCCCTGCGCGACGACGCCCTTGCCTTCCTTGAACAGGTCCGGAAGGATGCCCGTGTAGACGACCGGGATCGTCTTCGCGGTGTCGGTGACGTTGAAGCGCACGGTGAGGCCGTCGGCCGCGCGCGTCAGGCTCTTTTCCTCGACCAGTCCGCCGATGCGGAACGCGCGGCCCTGCGGCGCGCGATTCTCGACGACGTCGGTCGGCGAGAAGAAGAACACGAGGTTCGACTGGAACGCGTTCAGCACCAGCGCCGCGGCCGCCGCGAGCACGACCACGCCGGCACCGATCCACACGAAGCGGCGGTGACGGGCCTTCATCCTGCGCCCTCCGTCGCGTTGTCCGCGTCGTCGGGCATCGTCAGATGCGCCTCGGCCAGCACCGTCCTGCGCCGCGAGCGCAGCGCGAGGATCTCGAGCACGAGCACGAGCGCCGCCACGCCATAGGCGCTCCAGATATAGAAACCGTAACCGTTCATCGCGAAGAAAGTGCTCATCATGCGTTCCTGACCTCCGGAAGTTCGCTCACCCACGCGGCGCCGCGCTCGCGGTCGACGATGATCGTGCGCACCCGGGCGAGCGACGCGGCGATCGCGTAGAACCACGCGGCGAGCGACATGATCAGCATGCCGGTCAGCATGATCGCCGCCATCGCGGGCGCCCTGGTCAGGCTGACCGACGAGCCCTGGTGCAGCGAATTCCACCACTGGACCGAGAAGTAGATGATCGGGATGTTGACGACGCCGGTGAGCGCGAGCACGCCGCACGCGCGGTCGGCGCGACGCGGGTCGTCGATGGCGTGGCGCAGCGCGATGATGCCGAAATAGAGGAAAAGCAGGATGAGCTCGGAGGTCATCCGGGCGTCCCACGCCCAGTACGTTCCCCACGTCGGCCGGCCCCAGAAGGCGCCCGTCCAGAGCGCGATGAACGTCATCACTGCGCCGGTCGGTGCGATCGCCTGCGCCATCATCGCGGAAAGCCGGGTGTTGAAGCCCAGCGCCAGCGCGCTCCAAGCCGCCATCACCACGTAGAGGAACATGCTCATCCACGCGGCGGGCACGTGGATGAAGATGATCCGGTATGCGTCGCCCTGCTGGAAATCGGTCGGCGCGACGACGAGCCCGAGGTAGAGGCCGGCCGCGGCGAGGAGTGCGGCCGCCCACGCGAACCACGGGATCATCTTTCCGGCGAGCGGATAGAACGTGGCCGGCGACGCGTACTTGAACCAGTTGAGCGACATGCACGAGCCTCAGTCGAGAGCGATACGCACGGCGGCCGCCGCCGCGAACGGCGCGCCGACCATCGCCACCAGCAACCCCGCCCCGAGCAGCGAGAGATTGGCGGAGACACCGAGCCCCGCGCGCGCTGCGTCGACGGCTCCGGCGCCGAAGATCAGCACCGGCACGTACAGCGGAAGAATCAAGAGCGCGAGCAGGCTGCCGCTCGCGCGCAAACCCAGCGTCAGCGCCGCGCCGATCGCGCCCAGCAGCGACAGGATCGGCGTGCCGACCAGAAGCGCGACGGTCAACACCGCCAGCGACTCGGCGTCCATCGCGTACTGCAGGCCGAGCAGCGGCGCAAGCACGACGACCGGAAGTCCGGTCGTCAGCCAGTGGGCCAGTATCTTACCGTACACGAGCGCGCCGAGCGGGTAAGGCGACAGCGCTATCTGCTCGAGCGTGCCGTCCGCGTGGTCGCCGGCGAACAGGCGCGGCAGCGACAACAGCGAAGACAGAAGCGCCGCGACCCACAGCACCCCGGGGCCCATCGTCGCGAGCAGGTTGCGCTCGGGCGACGTCGAAAGCGGAAAGAGCGAGACCACGATGACGTAGAACAGCAGTTGCACGCCGAGTTCCCCGCGCGAGCGCAGCGCGAGCTTGAGATCGCGCGCGGCGGCCCAGCGGACCGCCGGCCAGACGGCGTCCGCGGCGATCGGGGTGGGGGTGGCTACGGCGTCCATAGGGGGCTCAGTGCCAGCCCGCGGGGCCGCCTTCAGGCGGCTTGGCGCGTCCGGCTGACGACGGACCCGCGACCTGATTCCGGGGACCGTCCCAGTGCCCGCACGGCCGCCCGAAGGGCACTGTGCACCCCCGCGGGGGGCAGCGAACGCAGTGAGCGTGGGGGCCGTCCATCTCAGGCGAGGGCGAGGGGACGCACGCGTGCGGCGGGGAGGCCGAGCGGCGCGTGGGTCGCCGCTACCGCAAGGCCGCCTTTGGCGAGATGGCCGGCGACGATGCGCGCGAGAAGCTCGGTGCCGGCTGCATCCAGCGCGGTGACCGGCTCGTCCAGGATCCAGAGCGGGCGCGGCAGCAGCGTGAGCCGCGCGAGGCCGATGCGGCGGCGCTGCCCCTGCGAGAGCACGCGCGCCGGGAGCGCGCGCTGCCGGGACAGCGCGACATTGTCGAGCGCATCGCGGATGGCGTCGTCCGACGCGGCCTCGCCCGCAAGGGCCACCAGCGACGCGAGGTTCTCCTCCGCGGTGAGCTCGTCCTTGAGCGACGGCAGATGCCCCGCGAAGGCCAGCGCGGAGCGCAGCGCGGGGTCGAATGGCGCTGCGCGTCGCCCGTTCCAGTGGATCTCGCCGTCCGACGGCGCGGAAAGCCCCGCGAGCATGCGCAGGAGCGTCGTCTTGCCGGTGCCGTTTGCCCCTGTCACGATCAGGGCTTCTCCGGGTTCGACCCGGAACGAGAGCCCCGAGAAGAGCCGTGCCAGCCCGCGGCGTGCGGCAAGTTTCTGCGCTTCCAGCATGGGGGAGGTTGGGTCGGGGCCGGGGCCGGGAATGGGGGCGCGCGTGCGCGCAACGTGACGCGCGGCCGGGAAGGGCCGGCGCCGGGGGCGAAAAAGCAGCCGCGATTATAGCGGAGGCCCCTGCGCCGACCTTGCGCGACGTCAACCCCGGCGTCCTGCGCGCGAGCCGGGGGTGCTCGCGGCCCCATCTGCGGCGGGCCGACGCTCGGCGCCGCCGGAAGTCGGACCGCGCCGCCTTGTTATGATGGCGGCCCACGCATCCGCCCGGGAGCCACCGATGCCGGACAAGGACATTCGCGCCGCCTCGCTCGAGTATCACCGGCAGTCGCCGCCCGGCAAGATCTCGATCCACCCGACCAAGCAGCTCACGAACCAGCGCGACCTGGCGCTTGCCTACACGCCGGGCGTGGCGGCGGCCTGCGACGAGATCGTCCGGGATCCGGCCGAGGCGCGAAACCTGACGGCGCGCGGCAACCTGATCGGCGTCATCACCAACGGCACCGCGGTGCTGGGGCTGGGGCCGATCGGTCCGCTCGCGGCGAAGCCGGTGATGGAAGGCAAGGCGGTCCTCTTCAAGACGTTCGCGGGCATCGACTGCTTCGACATCGAGGTCAACGAGCGCGACCCCGACCGGCTGGTCGACATCATCGCGGCGCTCGAGCCGACGTTCGGCGGCATCAATCTCGAGGACATCAAGGCGCCGGAGTGCTTCTACGTCGAGCGCAAGCTGCGCGAGCGGCTGAAGATCCCGGTGTTCCACGACGACCAGCACGGCACCGCGATCATCGTCGGCGCCGCGATCACGAACGGGCTGCGCGTGGTCGGCAAGGAATTGAAGGACGTCAGGCTCGTCTGCTCGGGCGCGGGCGCCGCCGCCCTCGCGTGCCTCGACCTGCTCGTGCTGCTCGGCATCCCGCAGCAGAACATCTGGGTCAGCGACATCGCCGGCGTCGTCTACCGCGGGCGGCGCGAGGAGATGGACGACAACAAGGCGCGCTACGCGCAGGCGACCGACGCGCGGACGCTGAAGGACATCCTGCCCGGCGCCGACATCTTCCTCGGCCTCTCCGCAGGGAAGGTGCTGAAGCCGGAGTGGCTCGGTGTGATGGCCGCGAAGCCGCTGATCCTGGCACTCGCCAACCCGGAGCCCGAGATCCTGCCCGACCTCGCGAAGGCGGCACGACCGGACGCGGTCATCGCCACCGGGCGCTCGGACTACCCGAACCAGGTGAACAACGTGCTCTGCTTCCCGTTCATCTTCCGCGGGGCGCTCGACGTCGGCGCGACGACGGTGAACGAGGCGATGAAGCTCGCGACGGTCCGCGCGCTCGCCGACCTCGCGATGGCCGAGCAGTCGGACATCGTCACGGCGGCCTACGGCGACCGCGACCTCAAGTTCGGACCCG
>Ga0209048_10003288_pt1 | contig 15734 bp, 16 predicted proteins | sample FrelakmetCRP12CR_FD_187146 | JGI IMG/M metagenome (GOLD analysis project Ga0209048, IMG submission 187146) | Freshwater lake sediment microbial communities from the University of Notre Dame, USA, for methane emissions studies - CRP12 CR (SPAdes)... | ecosystem: Environmental > Aquatic >... | reverse complement strand
TGGTGGCCTGGGGCGGAATCGAACCACCGACACGCGGATTTTCAGTCCGCTGCTCTACCAACTGAGCTACCAGGCCGAGGGGGCGAATTATAGCGGTCGCCGGGGCATCGCCTGCCCGGCGGCGGCGCTAGTTGCGCTTGTTGCGCGAGAGGTCGACGCCGAGCTGCTTGAGCTTGCGGTAGAGGTGGGTACGCTCGAGGCCGGTCTTCTCGGCGACCCGCGTCATGCTGCCGTTTTCCTTGGCGAGATGGAACTCGAAATAGCTCTTCTCGAACGCATCGCGCGCCTCGCGCAGCGGACGGTCGAGCTCGAAAGTCTGTTCCGCCTGCGGACCCAGCAGCGGCGCCGCGACGCTCTGCATCACGACGCCAGCGTGCGCACCCTGGGTGGCCTGGGCTGGTTCGGCACGGGCCGCGTTGAGCGGCTGCGCGCTTCTCGGTGCGGGCTTGGCCAGGCCCAGCTCGACGGCACGCAAGAGCTTCTGCAGCGTGATCGGCTTTTCCAGGAAGGCCATCGCGCCGTACTTGATGGCCTCGACCGCGGTGTCGATGGTGCCGTGCCCCGACATCATCACCACCGGCATCGTGAGTTGCGCCGTGGTGCCCCACTCCTTGAGCAGCGTGATGCCGTCGACGTCGGGCATCCAGATGTCGAGCAGCACCAGGTCGGGCCGCTGGCGCTCACGGCAGGCTCGCGCCTGAACCGCGTTCTCGGCCAGCTCGACGCTGTGACCTTCGTCGGTCAGGATTTCCGACAGGAGGGCGCGGATGCCCAGTTCGTCGTCGACAACAAGAATGGTGGCCATGAATGCTCAGTTCGCCCGTGCAACGTCCGTCGCTGCGAGTGCAGCGTGGCGGTCGGCCGGGGGGAAGTTCGAAAATGATAACGAAACTTGGGCGCCGTGGGCCACGTCGGCAGGTGCCGACTCGCTTGCTCCACCCGCGCCTGACGCGCCGAGGTTGGCAATGCGGATGCGCGCGCCGTGCTCGTCGGCGATCTTCTTCACCACCGCCAGGCCGAGGCCGGTGCCCTTGCTCTTGGTCGTGACATACGGTTCGAATGCGCGCTTGAGCACCTTGTCGCTGAAGCCGGGGCCGTTGTCGATCACCAGCAGGCGCACCGCGCGCAGGTCGCCCTGCTCGTTGCGCGTCGCCTCGGTGTGCACGCGAACGAGGCCGTCGGGCCGCTCGGCCACCGCGTCGAGCGCGTTCTGCACCAGGTTGTGGATCACCTGCCGCAGCTGGGTCGCGTCGCCCGCGATCAAGGGCAACCCGGGCTCGCATTCGGCGCGCAGCTGACCCGCCTCCTGCGCCGTGGCGTACAGCGCGAGCACCTCACCCACCAGCGCGTTGAGGTCGAGCGCATCCAACTGCGCCGCCGGCAGTCGCGCGTAGTCGCGGAACTCGTTGACGAGTTGTTTCATCGCCTGCACCTGGTTGACGATGGTGTCCACCGATCGCGCCAGCATCGCCTGATCGGCCCCTTCGAGCTTGGGCGAGAGCCGGTGGGCGATCCGCTCGGCCGAGAGCTGGATCGGCGTCAGCGGGTTCTTGATCTCGTGCGCCAGGCGCCGCGCCACTTCGCTCCACGCCTGCGCGCGCTGTGCCGAGACGACGTCGCTGATGTCGTCGAACACCAGCAGACGCGCGTCCTGCGGCATGGCCGCGCCGCGAACCAGCAGCGTGAGAGTCTCGCGCTCGGGCGCAGTCTGCAGTTCGAATGCGTCCTGCCATTGGTCGCGTTCGCCGGGCTCGCGGCTCACGGCCTGGGATTCGAAGCGCGCCGCCACCGCATGGGCAAAGGCTTGCAGACCTGGCACTTCGTCGAGGCACCGCCCGCGGTAGGCCGACATCGGCAGGCGCAGGATGCGCGTGGCGCCCGGGTTCACCGTGTCGATGTGGCCGTGGCGATCGAACACGATCACGCCGGCCGTCAGGTTGTCGAGGATGGTCTGCAGGTTGGCGCGCGCACCCTCGAGCTGCGCCACGCTGCGCTGCACCAGCGCGCGCGCCTCCGACAGTTGCCCGGTCATGTCGGCGAACGATCGGGTCAGGCCGCCCAGCTCGTCGTGCGATGCGAACACCGGCTTGGGCGTGAGGTCGCCCTGCGCCACCTGACGCACGCCTTCGGCGAGCATCAGCAACGGCTGCGCAAGCTGGTTACCAAGCGCCACTGCCAGCAGCACCGCACCGAACACCGCCAGGATCAGCGCCAGCGTCAGCGTGCCGATGTACATCCTGCGCAGTCCCTCGCGCGCCAACGCGCGCTGCTGGTACTCGCGGTATGCCGCCTGCACGGCCAGCGCATTGGCGGCCAGGCTGCGGGGCAACATCTGCGTCACGAGCAGAAAGCGGTCCTGCTCGCCGAGCGCGAAATTGTTGCTCGGGATCAATGCCAGCGCGCGAACCCGAGCCAGGCTGGCGCTAGCGCTGCCGTCGTCATCCAGCCCCTCGAGCTGGCTGGCCACTCGCGAGCCTCGAGCTTGGCGTAGCAGTGCTGGCGCCGGGCGGTCGGGAGTCAGGTTGCTCGACGCGCTGCCCGCCGCGAGCTCGATCTGCCCACCGGCGCCGACGATCGCGACATCGCGCGCCGAGAGCTGCTCGCGCAGCCGCTCGAGCGCCAGCGGCTGCACCTGCGCGCCCCCCTCGCCCAGCCGTTCCGCCGCCAGCAGCGTCTTCGCGCCGAGATCCTTGACCTGCACGTCGATCGTGTCGCGTCCCAGGTTCAGCCCAGCGTCGAGTGCGCCCTCGACCTTGACGTCGAACCAGCTCTCGATGCTGCGCGAGACGAACTGGTACGACACGGTGTAGATCAGCACCCCCGGCACGACGCCGACGAATGCGAACACACCCACCAGCCGCAGCAGCAGCCGGCTGCCGAACTTGCCGCCACGCACGCGCAATTGCAGGCGCACCACTGCGACCAGGATCACCAGCACGAGCAGCACCGCGACCACGACGTTGACCCAGAACAGCCATACGTAGTGCCTCTCGTAGAGGGCGCGGTTGCCCGTGGTGATCGAGAGCAGGAAGAACAGCACGAGCGCGGCCGCGGTGAGGGCCACCAGCGAGACGATCCAGCCCCAGCGGTTCGCTTTGGTCATGTCGCGTCCGGACGATGCTTCAATTGAGACGCTGCGTGCGTTCAACCGACAGCGCCCACGCCGCCTCGCCGCCGATGCCGATCTGCATCGGGCGCGGCAGCAGTGTCGTGTCGAGGCGGAAACTGAACTCGACGTAGTGGCGTGCGTCGTCTTCCAGCTGTCCAGGCTCGGCGAGCTTCCAGCGCGAGCTGCGCCGCAGCGAGTCCACCGCCTCGGCCAGCGTCTCGAAGTTCTGGTTCAGGCCCCCGGTACTGACGCGGTACATGCGAGTCAACGGCTGGTAGGTCAGGCGCCAACTTCGGGTGACATGCGCGATGCGCTTGTCGCGCCAGTACCAGCGCGACTGGAACAGGTTCGCCTCGGCCTCGAAGTACAGCGGCACGCCGCGGATCAGCGCGTCTTCGACGCTGCGCGGAAGTTCGAAGTTCGCGGTGAAGCTCAGCAGCACCCCCTCATCGCTGCGCACCACGCTGAACGTCGACAGCTCCACCGAGTCGGCGTAAGCCAGCCTTGGCCATGCCAGGGCGAGCGCTGCCAGGAGCAGCCACGCCAGAAGGCAGGCGGCCGAACGCGCACGGCCCCGGTCGCTGAGCCGGGTCGCTGAGAGGACAGGAGAGGTCGGAAGGTTCAGCGGGCGGCCTTTTCGAGCAACGCGTAATAGAAGCCGTCGGGCGCGGCCGCGCCGGTCGGCGCCGCACCGTCGCCCGCATTGTCGGGCAGCGGCAGCAGGTGCCCCGGCGAAGGTAGCAGGGTGGCCTGCCCGGCGCCGCCGTGACGTTGCAAAAAAGCGTCGATCTGGTCCTGGCCTTCAGCCTTGAAGACCGAGCAGCTGCAATACAGAAGGTGCCCGCCAGGCTTGAGCAGTGGCCACAGCGCGGTCAGCAGCCGCGCCTGGGTCGCGGCAAGCGCATCGATATCGCTCGCGCGGCGCAGCCAGCGCACGTCGGGATGCCGGCGCACGATGCCCGACGCGCTGCAGGGTGCGTCGAGCAAGATGGCGTTGAAGGGCACGCCATCCCACCAGGCAGCCGGGTCGCCGGCATCGGCGGCGAGCAGGTGGGCCCGCAGTCCGAGCCGGTCCAGCGTGTCCTTCACCCGCGCCAGCCGCGTCGGGTCGCGGTCGATTGCCAGCACGTCGAGGTCGGCGAGCTCCAGCAGATGCGCGGTCTTGCCGCCCGGGGCGGCGCAGGCGTCGAGCACACGAGCGCCGGGCGCCAGCCCGCCGCCGATCAGCAAGGGCGCGGCCCGCTGTGCCGAAGCGTCCTGCACCGACACCTCGCCCTGCGCGAAGCCAGGGATCTGCGTCACCGGCCGCGGCTGCTCGAGCTCGACCGCTTGCGCGCCGACCGCCCGGCACCCCATGCCCTGCGCCGCCAACCGGGCGATGAACCGGCCAGCGTCAGTGCGCCGTGCGTTGACACGCAGCGTCATCGGCGGGCGCTCGTTGTCGGCGTCCAGCAGCGCCTGCCACTGGGCGGGCCAGTCCGTGCGCAGGCGGGCAATCCACCACGGGGGGTGGTTCCAGCGCGCCACGGGGTCTTCGGCGAGCGCCGCCACGAGCGCGTCGCGTTCTCGCAGGAAGCGGCGCAGCACGGCGTTGACGAACGGAGCGCTGTCGCGACCGCCGCTCGCTGGTGCACCCTTGGCGCTGCGCGCCGTCCCGCCAGCTGGCAACGAGCCCTCCTTCGGGCGGCCGTGCGGAGGGATCGTGCGCAGCCGGGCGGCGCGTACTGCCTGGTCTACGAGCGTGTGTTCGCTGTACGTAGGCTGGCCGGGCGGCCATAGCAGTGCCAGCGCACACGTCAGCAGCGCGTCGACGGGCGGAGACGGCGCTCGCGGCGCCAGGCGCTCGCGCAGCGCCTGCGCGCTACCGAGCCAGCGCAGAACGTGAAACGAAAGCGCCTGCGTCCCCGGTCGGGCATCGGCAGGGCATTGCGCCAGCGCATCGCGAAGCGATCGGCCGCCGCGCACCGCTTGCAACGCATCCGCGGTATGAGAAATCAGGTGCGCCAGCGGCAGGGACCTCGCGTCGGATAAGGCGGAAACAGGCTGGTCGGTCACGCTGGAGAGTGTAGAAGCCTGTCGGGGTGAAGCTTGGTTTTGCGCCGGGCCGACCCCCGGCCCTGTCGGGTCGGTCAGACTGGGTTACGCTGCGGCCCTGTGCGGATCCCGAGGTGGCCCATGCCTGCCCAGACCACGAACCTGCCGACAACGCCGATCTTTCGCAGCGAGGAAGAGCTCTCCCGCCTGCCGGCTTCGGAGCGGATCCGCTATCGGCTCGTCGGCGCCGAGTGCCGCTATCACGCCAACGACAACATCGCGGCCTTCATCCGCGAGGGCGAACTCGCAGAGCTCGAGAGCGAGGTCGAGGCGCGCATGCAGGAAGTGCTGGAAGCGCTGGTGATCGACACCGACAGCGATCACAACACCAACGAAACGGCCAAGCGCGTTGCCAGGATGTTCTTGACCGAGGTGTTCCGCGGCCGTTATGTGCCTATCCCCTCGGTAACGGAGTTCCCGAACTTCTCGCGCCTGAACGAGCTGATGATCGTCGGCCCGGTAAAGGTGCGCAGCGCCTGCTCGCATCACCTGTGCCCTATCCTCGGCAGGGTGTGGATCGGCATCCTGCCGAACGAACACTCGAACCTGATCGGCCTGTCCAAGTACGCACGCATCTGCGAATGGATCATGAGCCGGCCGCAGATCCAGGAGGAGGCCGTCATGATGCTGGCCAACGAATTGCAGGTGCGGGTCAAGCCCGATGGCCTCGCGATCGTGATGGAAGCCGACCACTTCTGCATGCACTGGCGCGGCGTGAGGGATGACGAGTCGATGATGACCAACAGCGTGATGCGTGGCGCCTTCCTGAAGGACGCCAATCTGCGGCGCGAGTTCCTCTCGCTGCTTTCCAAGAAGGTCTAGGAGTCCACCATGCTTGTGCGCCTTCTGTATGCCAGCCGTGCCGCCGCGACGGTCGACGACGACGTCCTCAATGCGATTCTCAAGCAGTGCCGAGCGAACAATCCGGGGCTGGGCGTGACCGGCGTCCTGTGCTTCTCGGGTGGCCTGTTCATGCAGGTGCTCGAGGGCGGACGCAGCGTTGTGAACCGGATCTACAACGGCATCGTGGCCGATCCGCGGCACACCGAAGTCGTGCTGTTGAGCTACGAAGAGATCACCGAGCGCAGCTTCGCCGGCTGGTCCATGGGCCAGGTGAACCTGGCGCGCTTGAACCCGGCGCTGCTGCTGAAGTACTCCGAGACCGAGGCACTCGACCCCTACGCCCTGTCAGGTCGGGTATCGATGGCTCTGTTCGAGGAACTGGTGGCCACGGCCTCGGTGTGCGGTTGAGGCGGCGCCAGGGGCCGGTCGGGCTCCTCTAGAGTTTGCCCGCGGCGCGAAAGCCGAACATCGCGGCGACAAGGCGGGTCGGAAACTGTCGCACGCTGCGGTTGTAGTCGAGCACGGCGGTGTTGAAGGTGCGGCGCGCCGCCGAGAGCTGTGTCTGTATCGCCGACAGCTTCTTCAATGCCTTGCGCAGTTTCGGGTCGTTGCGCAGCGCCGGACGTGCTTTCACCAGCGACATCAGACGCGACGAGGCGGTACGTAGCACCTTCTCGGCCAGTGCCAGACTAGCCAGGCGGCCGGCGCTCGCGGAGCGTTGCGCTGCGCGATCGGCCGCAATGCGGGCCTGAAGACGGGCGGCTTCGACCGCGGCGATCGCATCTGGGGTATCAACCAGTACGTGCGCCGCCGCTTCGATCAACTCGGCCAGAAGGTCGTGGCGCAGCCTGAGCTGGGCGTCGACCTGTGCGAACGCAGCGGCAAGGGTCTTGCGCAGGCCCACGAGGCGGTTGTAGGCGCCGAGCATCCAGAAGCCCATAACGGCCACCCCGGCGATGGCGACGATTTCATTTCTGGTCATCGTCACCGTTCCCCGATCGCGGCGAGCGCTCGCCGAACCCCGTTTCAGTTCAGGACCGGACTTCGCCGTCGCCGAGAACGATCCACTTGAGCGACGTCAGCCCCTCGAGCCCAACCGGGCCCCGCGCATGCAGCTTGTCGGTGCTGATGCCGATCTCGGCACCGAGGCCAAACTCGAAGCCATCCGCGAAACGCGTGCTGGCATTGACCATCACGCTCGCCGAGTCGACCTCGCGCAGGAAACGCATCGCGCTCGCGTGATGCGCCGTCAGGATGGCATCGGTGTGGTGCGAGCCGTAGCGGTTGATGTGGGCGATGGCCTCGTCCAGGCTCGCGACGACCCTGACGCTGATGATGGGCGCGAGGTACTCCTCGGACCAGTCGGCCTCGGTCGCAGAAGTCGCCTTCACGCCTGGCACGTCGCGCAGCAACGCCAATGACGCGTCGTCGCAGCGCATCTCGACCCCCTTGGCCGCGAACACGGCGCCGATGCGAGGCAGGAACGCCACGGCGCTCGCCTCGTGCACGAGCAGCGACTCGGCGGCGTTGCAGGGGCTGTATTTCTGAGTCTTCGCGTTGTCGGTCACCCGCAACGCGAGTTCCAGATCGACCTGCGCATCGACGTAGACGTGGCAATTGCCGTCGAGGTGCTTGATGACCGGCACCCGTGCCTCGCGGCTGATGCGCTCGATCAGGCCCTTGCCACCGCGCGGGATGATCACGTCGACGAAGGCGGGGCTCGCGATCAGCAGGCCGACGGCCGCTCGGTCGGTGGTGGCGATGAGCTGCACCGCGTCGGCCGGCAGGCCCGCCTCGGCCAGCGCTGCCTGCACCAGCCCGCACAGCGCGCGGTTGGAGTGCACAGCCTCGGAGCCGCCGCGCAGGATGCAGGCGTTGCCGCTCTTGATGGCGAGCGTGGCGGCGTCGATGGTCACGTTTGGCCGGCTCTCGTAGATCATGCCGAACACGCCGAGCGGCACGCGCATCCGGCCGACACTGATGCCGCTCGGCTGGCGACGAAGTTCGCTGATCTCGCCGATCGGGTCGGGCAGAGCGGCCACCTGTTCGCAGCCCTCGGCCATCTGGTCGATCACGCTGTCGGTCAGCTTCAGGCGGTCGACCATCGCTGCGGCCAGGCCGGCTGCCTGCGCCGCCGCGACGTCCTCGCGGTTGGCGGCTTGCAGCGCCGAGCGCTGCGCGCGGATGCGCCGCGCCAGCGTCAGCAGCGCCGCGTTCTTCGACGCCGTCGAGGCCGCCGCGAGCACGGACGACGCAGCGTGCGCCGCCTGCCCGACGCCGGCCATGTAGCGCTCGAGTTCGAGGTTCACCATGCGGCGCATTTTCGCACCCGCCGCCGCGGACGCTTCGGCCGCGACCGCGAACCCACCCCGGCAGAGGGTGCCTATCGGCCGTACTTCGCGGTGAAGCTCGCCGTCGCGAGCTTGTTGGCGTTGAGCATGAAGCCGATCAAGGCCGCTGTCGCGTCGGCCGGCACGTCGATCTTGTCGGTCTTCAATGCGTACACCTTGAAGATGTAGCGGTGAGGCTTGTCGCCCTGCGGCGGGCAGGCGCCGCCGAAGCCGGGCGCGCCGAAGTCGGTGCGGCCCTGGCGCGCCCCGGCCGGCAGCGCCTTGCCGTCGGCCGTGCCGGCGCCTTCCGCCAGGCCCGTGCTGTCCGCCGGCAGGTCGATCACGACCCAGTGCCACCAGCCTGAGCCGGTGGGCGCGTCGGGGTCGTATACGGTCACCGCGAAGCTCTTGGTGCCGGCCGGCGCACCGCTCCATTTCAGGGCGGGCGAGATGTTCTGACCGCTGCATCCGAAGCCGTTGAACACCTGCGCCTGTGTCAGTGTGCTGCCGGGCTTGATGGTCGGACTGCTCAGCGTGAAGCCGGCGCCGTGGGCGAGACTGGCTGCGCCCAGCAGGGCCAGCGCCAGCGATTGACGCAACGCGATTCGCATGGATCATCCTCCAGAGGTTTGCAGGCGGCAATCATGCGCCAGGCCGGCGTGGCGCGGCAAGTCCGAGTGGCGCTTCAGCCGATCCAGCCCAGCAGGATCAGCCAGAACGGCGCCGTGAGCACGAAGCCGAAGGTCGACAGCACGATGGCCGCCGTCGCCTCGGCCTCGAGCGTCGTGTAGCGCTGCGCGAACAGCAGCGCGTTCGTGCCCACCGGCAGCGCGGCACAGATCACGATCACCGCCAGCGGCACGCCGTGCAGACCTGCTCCCCAGTGCCCGACCACGAGCACCATCGCCGGCAAAGCGAGGAGCTTGGCTCCGCTCAGCCACAGCGCGCCGCGCAGGCTGCCCTCGAGCCCGTAGTGCTCGAGCGAGATGCCGATCACCACCAGGCACAGCGGGACCACCGCCAGCGCCAGCAGCAACAGCGTCTCGTCGACCAGCGCGGGCAAGGCCGCGCCACAGAGGTTGACGACCAGACCGACGAGCACCGGCAGGACCACCGGGTGGATGACGGTGTTGCGCACGGTGGCGAGGAGCGTTGCGAGAAGGGAATGTTCGACCCCCCGACTGCGCGCGTGGGCGCGCGCCAGGTCGAGTTCCACCAGGGCGGTGACGAGCGTCAGCAGCGTCAGCGCGTGCAGGCTGACGATCGCCAGATGCACCGACAGCCCGGCCTCGCCGAACAGCGCCGTGGCCAGCGGGATACCGAGCTGCACCGTGTTGCCGAACGTGGCCGAGATGGCGCGCACGCTGGGCGACGCAGCGCCCGTCGACGACGCGAAGCGGCGCATGACCAAGTAGACCGCCATCAGCGCAGCCAGCACCGGCACGAAGAACGCGGTCAGCGTGACCCACGGCATCGCCGAAAGGTCGATCCGCGCCGTGGTGCGGAACAACAGTGCCGGGACGAAGAGGAAGAATGCCGCGTTGGACAGCACCCGTGCAACGTCGCCCTGACCCAGCCAGCGGGCGCGCCCCGCGATCCAGCCCAGCGCGACGACCGCGAAGATGGCGACCAGCTTGAGGAAGATGGCGAGCGACATGGCTCGCCAGTATCACCGCGGCCCGTGGCGCCGTCCTTGCCCGCGACGCACAGGTGGAACCCCGGGCGCTGACCGCCCGCCGACCACCGCCTTCTCAGGCAGCGTTCTTGCTGGACGCAGCCTTCTTGACGGCGACCTTCTTCGCTGCCGGCCTCTTCACGGCCACCTTCTTCGCCGCAGCCTTCTTCGCCACCGTCTTCCTGGTCGCGACGCTGGCATTGCCAGGGCGCTGCATCTCGGCGAGCCTGGCCTGCGCCGCCTTCTTCGTCGCCTGCAGCTTCTTCTCGGCCTCGCGCACCGCCTTGTGCAGCGCCCTCTTGGCCTCGTTGGTGGCCTTGATCAGCCGAGCCTCGATCTTCTTCAACTGCGCGTCGAGTCGACGCTTGGCCTTGCCCAGTTCGACCGAGGCTGAAGCTCCGATCTCGTCGACCTTGTGCCTGACCGCCCTGCGGATGTGGCGTGCAGCAACGCCGAGGTTGCTGGCCGCCGCGGCCAGTTCGGGGTTCTTCGGTTTGCGCGTGGCCATCGTTCTCTCCGGTTGCATGGTGGAAGCAGTGAGCCGCACTGTAGCGTATTGCTGCAGGAACCGGTCCACCGTCCAGCTTCGCTATTGCTTGTTGTGTCCCTCGCCCTTGTTCGAATCCTTGTCCTGCCCCTGGCCCCGCTTCGACTCCTGCGGCGCTCCCTTGCGTCCCTGCTGAGAATGCGATGGCGCGCTTTGCATCGGCTGCGCCTGGTAGTACTGGCGGCCGACAGGATCATGCGGCTGGTACCGGTAGTTCTGGTTGCGAAGCGCCTGCTGCTGCTCGACCTGGTGGGGATACCGATCTCCCGAATACTGCCGCTGGTAGGCGGGCAGCGGGGCGCGTGCAGGAACGGAATGGCGGTCCCAGCTGTCCCAGCTGCTTCGTTGCCGCTGCCAATCATTGCCCCAGTGCTCACCCCATCGCGGCGGCGCATCCGCGCGCCAACCGCGAAAGTACGGGGGCGGAGCGCGGTAGTAGCGCACAGGGATTCGCAGCACGAACAGCGGCACGGCCTGCGGGCCAACGATCCCCCACGGTCCGTTGTACCAGGAACTCGCGTACCAGTAGCCTTGTCCAACGTGGTGTGAGCCTGAACGGGCCGCGTGTTTCCAACGAGGAATGAGCCTGAGGGCACGTCGGTGAGGCTGTAAGGCTGGGGAGTTGATCATCACAAGGATGGTGATCGACATGGACGAGACAAGGCTGCGCACGATTGAGCAGTTGGAGGAATTCCTCAAGGCGACGCCCGGGGTGACGTTCACGGCGCCGGGTGTAGGCGTCGCGACGGACAACCAGCGCTACCAGCACATCAGCCGCGTGCTGGCGCGGTTTGAGTACCCGCAGTGCAACAAGCGCGAACGCGGCGTGGTGTTGGCCTACCTGCGACGGACCAGCGGCTACGCCCGCGCCCAGCTCACGCGCTTGGTCGCACGCTGGGCGGACAACCGTGTGGCGCAGCATCCGCTGGTCAAGCGATACCGCGCCCCGGCCGCGCCCTTCGCGCGCAAGTACACAGCCACCGATGTGGAGTTGCTGGTGGAGATGGATCGGGCCCATGAAGACGTGTGCGGCCCGGCCATCGCGCATCTCTTGCAGCGCGCCTACACCGTCTATGGCGACCCGCGCTATGAACGCCTGGCCGAGCTGTCGGTTTCGCACCTGTACAACCTGCGCAAGCGGGCTGACTACCAGAGGCGCAGGGTGCGCTTTGTGAAGACCCGCGCGGTGTGCAACCCCATCGGCCTGCGCAAGGCCCCCAGCCCCAACGGCCGAGCCGGCTTCGTGCGCATCGACACCGTCCATCAAGGGGACCTGGACGGCGTCAAGGGCGTGTACCACATCACCTGCGTGGACGAGGTCAGCCAGTGGCAAGTGCAGGCCTGCGTGCAGGGCATCAGCGAGGCATTCCTGCTGCCGGTGCTGGCGTTGGTGCTGGAGCAGTTCCCGTTCGAGATCGTGGGGTTTCACTCCGACAACGGCTCGGAGTACATCAACGGCTGGGTGGCCAAGTTGCTGCAGAAATTACTCGTGGAGCAGACCAAATCGCGCTCACGCCACAGCAACGACAACGCGCTGGCCGAGAGCAAAAATGCCAGCGTGGTACGCAAGCACATGGGCTACAGCCACATCCCGCAAAAGTTCGCCAAACCCATCAATGCGTTCTACCAAGACGTGTTCAATCCGTGGCTGAATATGCACCGCCCCTGCATGTTCGCCAGCGACGCCGTCAGCCCCAAGGGCAAGGTCGTCAAGCGCTATCGCCACGAGGATGTAAAGACGCCGCTGGCGGCCCTCAAACAGCTCTGCGAGAAGGGGCTGGCTCCTTTGAAGGAGGGCGTGACGCTGGCGGCACTGCAGGCGCAGGCAGACAAGCAAACCGATCTGGCTGCCGCCCAGGAAATGCAGCGCGCAAAGGCTGAGTTGTTCCGGCTGTTCAACGCCCCTCGAAGTCAACACACGAAGGCCGCCTGAGGTCGATTCAAGCCCCATGCAAGCGCTGCGGGGCAATGGAATCAAGGCGTCCGCACCGGCAGTGGTGGATTGGGATCACGCATGAGTACATGTGCGTGATCGGGGTGCCTCCGGCGGCCCTGCCGGGGGCCCGATAGACTGAACTCTTTGGCCAGATCAACTCGACCACCGCACAGCATCACTTCACGCTCGCTTCAGGCTCATACCTGGATTGGAAAATACTCCAGAAGGCGGGCGCACGCGTTAAACATTTTGAGGGTAAGGGAGAGAATCATGAGGCGCCTGGTCCATCCGTTGTTGACGGGTTTTTTGCTTCTGGGCCTCGTCGGGTGCGGCGGCGGAAACGACGGCCCGCCGCCGATCATCACCACCCAGATTCTCAGCGATCCTAGCTTCGACGGCGACATCGAGCAAACCTCACCGACGACGTACGCGATCGTCCAGGGCATGTCGCCGACGGTGCAGAGCGTGTTCGCGGGTATCGACCCAACGACAGGAACGGAATTCCGGGCCTTCCTCGACTTCCCACTGACAGGGCCGGGCGGGGTCCCCGGCACCGCCAGCATCCAGTCGGCGTACCTGCACATCTTCGTCAACAGCCTTCAGCCTGCCACCGCCACCCTCCCGATCCGGATCGACCTCGTGTCCTTTCAGCCGCCGACGCTGGCCGCGAGCGATTTCGACCTCGGCTACCAGCCAGCGCTTGCCTCCACGACGATCGTGCCGCCGCTGAATCCGACCGACGTCGGTACCGATGTCGTCGTCGATGTCACCCCACTGATGGACGCGGCGCAGCGCTTGGGCCTTCCCGACTTCCAGTTGCGCATCCTGGAGGATCTCGGAGTCAGCGTCCCCGCGAGGGTCGAAATCGACGAGACCACCGGTGCAAACCGTGCCAAGTACGCGCCGCTGCTGACGGTCAACTATTTCTGATGTCGCGCGCCAAGATGGCGGCGGCGAATCGGGCGATGACCTTGTCCTAGCGCGTGATCTCCCCTGGGCAAGTCGCATGTTGAAGACCAATGGAATTCCAGGACCCCAGGATTTTCAATTCCCTGGTTGCCCTGGTTCCGCGCCCGGGTCGGTCTGCATTGGTGCGCTCGCGAGATACCCGACACGAGCGTCAGCTTCGCGGCGACCAATTCAGGGAGGTAAGTGTCGCATAAGGGTCGGCTTCGGCTGTTGTCCGATGCAAGGCGAAGGACCGCTTCAGTATCAAGCAGCCCTTCGCTGTCGGCCAGCTGCGCCCTAGGATCAATCGATAGCAGCCAAGATCGCCTGAACTTCCGCATGCGCCATCGCGTAGGCCCGCACCAGGTGATACTGCTCGGCACAGATCTCATTGCCGGCGAAGCTGAGGTGGCTGTAGGCGTATAGACAAGCCGTGATGCCCAGCGGCGGCTGGCGGTACTCGTGCCGCGCCCACGTATGCACTCCAGTTTGCCGAATTCTCGGCGTTGAAGGACAGCTTTGCGGGACCGAATCGCCCGACTTGTAAGACCGCTTGGGGTCGGCTGCATCTGTTGACCGACTGACGGCGAAGGACCGCTTCAGTATCGAGCAGCCCTTCGCTGTCGGCCAGTTGCGCCCTAGGGTGACGGTTCGTCCAGCACGTATCCCTGATCGCCAACCAGGGCCAACGTGCAGCGCCTATCCAGCCGGCTCCAGAGGCTCCTGACTTAAGGCGCCCCATTCAGAGTTGGACATTTCGCGTTCGACAACTTCAGGCATTCGCGGCTCAACACCTCGGCGACGGTCATACCTGCCAGGCGGGTCGTTGTCTACCAGTCGCCGATCCCTTCCGGAACGCGATACCTCTTCACGCGACTTGCGCTTCGATTCTGGGCTATTCGTCATTTCAGCGCTCGTCGAGACGTTCAGCGTGGTCGAGTCAATCTATGGCGGCCAGGATGGTCCTGGCATCCACGTGCTCCATCATAAAGTCCCGCACCAGGTGGTACTGCTCGGCACAGATCTCGTTGCCGTCGAAGCTGAGGTGGCTGCCCGGAGAGCGTCGGCGACGCGCCACAGATCACTTGCGTAGTCGTGGGGAGTGAGTCCATCGATCGACCCGGTGCTGGCCCCCAATGAGCGATAGTTGGAAATGACAACCCGTATGCCAGACTACTGACGGCACATTCTGTGTGCTGCCGCACAGACACTTCACCCCTGACTGCGAGAATCAACGATACCCGGATCATCCTTCAATGCGCACTTCCTGCTTCGCTCTGTCTCTCGCAATTGCCCTGATCGCCGCACCAATGTCCAGCCACGCTATCCAAGAGCCCGTCTACCAAGTCACACGGAAGCTCGGCGACGTCGAGTTGCGGCAATACGCGCCATACGTGGTGGCCGAAGTACTGGTGACCGGCACGTCGGAGCAGGCTGGCAATCAGGCCTTCCCGATTCTGGCCGGCTACATCTTTGGCAAGAATAGGGGTGAGAAGAAGTTCGCGATGACGGCGCCAGTAACGCAGACCGCAGCCCGGATGAAGATGGAAATGGCCGCCCCGGTGACGCAGACATCCGCACCAGGCGGCTATATCGTTCAGTTTGTCTTGCCCAAGGACGTGACGTTGGCCGCTGCGCCCGAACCCTTGGACGAAAGGGTGACGCTGCGCGAGATGCCTGCAAGCCGCGTGGCAGTCATCCGCTATTCGGGCTTCTGGTCCGAAGCCAACTACAACAAGCACTTGGCGTTGCTGCAGGAAGCTTTGCGAGCGGCGGATCTGAAGTGGGCCGGCGAGCCGATCTATTCGCGCTACAATGCACCGTTCACGCCCTGGTTCCTTCGGCGGAACGAAATTTGGCTGCATCTGCAGTAGCGCGGACATGGGGCTGCCCCGAGTTCAAGGGTTTGTCGCGACCAAGTCGGAGATGCGAAGAGCCGAAATAGCGCGCTTTGGCTGGGCGCAAGGCCATCTTCGTCGGCGTCGCGCTGGTCTGGCTGGTGCCGGACCGCAGGATCGAACATGCGATGAAGACCTAGGAGTCTGGGCGGCAGAAGGATTCCAAAATGACCATCCGAAATTCGACCTCTGAGAATCGCGCAGGAGCAATTATCTCGAAGGTGCCAAGGGGTCAACGAGCCCTGAAATCACGACTTTCGCGGTGCGCGTCTTCTGCCGCCCAGGCTCCTAGCCGCAGGCGGCCCGAGGCGATGCCCTCAGGTGTGCGCCGCCCAGCCCGTCGAAGCCTGCCGC
>Ga0209048_10003287_pt1 | contig 15736 bp, 12 predicted proteins | sample FrelakmetCRP12CR_FD_187146 | JGI IMG/M metagenome (GOLD analysis project Ga0209048, IMG submission 187146) | Freshwater lake sediment microbial communities from the University of Notre Dame, USA, for methane emissions studies - CRP12 CR (SPAdes)... | ecosystem: Environmental > Aquatic >... | reverse complement strand
GCCCGTTTTGTGAATTCCATATCGCCGGGCACACGGATAAACCCGTCAAAAATATCGCCACTGTGCTGCTCGAAGGGTATAAGGAAAAAGACCGGAAAAGGGGGAATCTGACAGTGCCCTGAGAAAAAATGAGAGGACGACTAGACATTTTTCAATGCTTTTTTTCCCTTATTAAAATGAAAAACGCGAAATGATGAAGATTTTTCTCATCGAGATGAGGACTTCAGCAAATATTCATGGGCTTCAAGCGCTGCCTTTGCCCCATCTCCGGAAGCAATGATGATCTGCTTGCCTTTTACTGAAGTGACATCCCCTGCTGCAAAAACGCCAGCGGTGCTCGTGTGACAGTTTATGTCTACAATGATTTCCTTCTTCTCATTCAGAGCGACGAAGCCATCGAGAATATCAGTATTAGGTAACCAGCCGATCTCAATAAAAACCCCCTCGAGATCGATTTTTTGCTCTTCCCCTAATTCATTCCTGATAGTTATTGCAGAAAGGAACTTATCCCCGTGAAGAGCAGTTATCTTTGTGTTTAAATGAACGGTAATGTTCTTTTTTGATTCGAGCATCTTGACGTATACCGGATCGGCCCTGATACTGCTTCGTACGATGAGACGTGCCGATTGTGCAATTTCGCTCATCTCAACAGCAGTCTGAAGCGCGGAATTGCCGCCACCTACTACAGCCACCCGTTTTCCCTGATATAACGGTCCATCGCACGTGGAACAGATGGAAAGACCGCGTCCGAGATACTGTTCCTCATTTGCCACGCCAAGTTTTTTCGGACGGTTGCCCTGGGCTAATATCAGGGTTTTTGCCATTAACGTATTTTCTGAAATTGTCCGGATAGTAAAAACATCGTCTTCTTTAGAGAGGCTGACAATCCGGTCGAGTTCAAGCCGCATATTAAGTGTGCGAACCTGTTCTTCGAATTTTTTCATCAGATCTTCGCCCGTAATCATTCGGTAACCCATGTAATTTTCGATTGCCCATGATTCCAAAGCCTGTCCGCCAATGTTTTCACTGATAATAATTGTATTCAACATTTTTCTGGCACAATATACGCCTGCTGTTAGTCCTGCCGGGCCGGCACCAACGATCAGAACATCATACACTTCACCGGCTTTAGTTTCGCCAAAGAGCTCATTCAGCTTCTGCGAATCAAACCCGATAATCACTTCATCATCAATAAGAATAACCGGAACGCCACGTTGTCCGGAGAGGTCTATCATTTTTTTTGCAGCATCGGTATTTTCACCGACATCAATACTCTCATAAGGAACGCCATGTTTGTCGAGGAATGCCTTTGCCATCCGGCAATAGGGGCAATTTTTTGTTGAATAGACGGTGACTTTTCTCATTATTTCGAAAATGGTGCGGGGTCTTATAAATATATTGATACGGAAAAATGAAAATTTTTATCCAATATCATAGCAACTTTCTTTTTGGACGAGCCCCAATACACCTTTGATACGATACAATGAGAGTACTGCTTGGAACGGGGGAACTAAAAAAGTACACTCTTTTTAGTCTTATACTCCTGTGTGTAATAAGCGGGGCATGTGCCTACCCGGACAACACTTACTCTGTTCCCGAGCCGGGGTTGTATTTCAACTTCAACGAGGGCAGCGGTAATTATGCCCTTGATGTATCTGGTAATGGCAATGCAGGAACCATGCAAGGCGTAGTAAGGATTGAAAACGGGGGTTGCGGACGGGCCGTATTTTTTAACGGGATTAATAATTACGGTGAAATACCCTACAGCTCCCAGAATCACCCCACAAAGGAAATAACGGTCACATTATTGTTTTATACAGACTCGTTCGAACCACAGGTTTTAATCTCATCGTACGAGGACGGGGGATACAAGTTGGGGTTTGATGATGGCAAAGATCTCTGGTGGACTATAAATCTTGAAAACCGCGGGGAGGTCTCAATACCGGTTCAGTATGAAAGTATCTCACCCAACCAGTGGCACCAGGTTGCGGGAACGTATGATGGGCATACATTGAAGGTATATCTCGATGGTGTACTCAGAAACCAGTTAAATGCAACGGGTGCGATCCACTATGAATACAACAATTATATCATCCTCGGGGCTGATGCAGGCGTCTATAACCTGACGGATCAGAACTGCCCGCAGTATCTCCGGGGAGGGCTTGATGAAGTCAGGATTTACCCCGTTGCGTTGACCTATGGCCAGGTAATGGATGACTGGTTCAGTTGCTCCCCGGAATCTATCGCTCCTTTTAAAGTTTTCTTAATACCGACTCAACCTTTGTCTTCCTGTGATGGTACATCGGGTTCAGTGATAATCGGTCCAAACGAATTGACGTCACGGATCCTTACTTTCTCAAATCAGACTGAGAACGGCACATGGAATGTTACACTGCCACCGGGTTCAACACTTTTTGTGAGGGCTAGGGACTTTTATTCAACGTCATACCCGGATGCCTGGTATATTGAGCTGTCTGATGAAAAAGGGAGAATAACACGGTCCATCGCATTCCCAAACACCAACAACGCCCCGGTAAAGGGTGTTGTACCATCAGGAAACGCAATTGTGCGCGTTAAATATTTCGACGGCGGAGAACGGTTTCCTGCCAAGGTTACTATCCAGTTTGAGAGTATTGCACCCCCACCCCCACCAATAGCTCCGCAGACAATACTGAATTATCCCATTATTGTTATCTATTCTGTATCCTGGGTGACACTGATTGCGATCGTCGTTGTCATGGTATGGCTACACCGGCGAAGAAAAAAGGGGGGAAAAGAGAAAGATAATGAAAATGGGAAAGACGAGGAAAAAATTATAGAGTGATTTCCCGGAACTGTTTCCCGAAAACACCGCAGATTGGACACTTGTCGGGGACTTTACCGATCTCGATGTTCCCGCAGACAGGACAGAGGAAAATTTTTTCCCGCCCCATATCTTTTCCGGATTTTACCGCATCGAGTGCTTTCTTGTAGAGAGTTGCATGAACCTGCTCAGCTTTCATGGCATGGGTGAAAGCCAGTACAGCATCACTTTTACCTTCCACCTCCGCAAGCTTAACAAATTCCGGGTACATGTGCGTAAACTCGTGCGTCTCACCCGCGATGCTGGTTTCAAGGTTTTTCTGCGTAGATTCGATCGCCACCAGCACCTTTAAGAGTTTTTTTGCATGAATTGCCTCAGCTTCAGAGGCTGCCTTGTAGAGAGTTGCAATGTTGTTGAACCCTTCAGCAGTAGCTTTTTCAGAAAACGCCAGATATTTTCGGTTTGCCTGGGATTCACCGGCAAACGCCTCTTTTGCATTCTCAATGGTTGCCATGAGCATAGGATATAGCGGGAATTTGATTTAAAGATTATTCATGTTGTAGGAAGGGTTCGCGAATAACTGAAACTATAATCCATATTGGTTTTTCTGGTAATAATTCAAAATTTTTGCATTCAAGCAAAAAATTGAACTCTTTTTTAATCAATATATTTATATACTATTATTTATAATATTTTCAATCGGTATTGCTAATATGAGAGCAGAAGCTGGCATATTTATTTTTATCAGTGTACTGTTGCTGGTCGGTACGGTGGCTGCGGCAAACATACCTGATACTGTGCAATTGGTCAGCGACGACAGCTGGGTTGTTGCAAATGGTGTTGACCAAAAAATCATCACGGTACGAGTATTGAACACCACACCGGGTTATGAGGGGGTTATATCGGGGGTATGGGTAAATTTCAATGTTATTGATCCTTCCTATGGAACCATTACTCCCCTTAATAACATAACCGAAATAAACGGGGAAGCAAAAAGTACCTTCAAAGTAAAAACAAAGAGTGGTAATGCAACCATCAATGTAACGACACCGTTTGTGACGCCCCTAATACTATACCAGAATATTGATCATAACAGTGCTTATTACGCGGATTTTACCCGTCCGCTATCCGGCACTGTCGGAACCGAAGTTCCGTTCAATATATCAATTACCGACCAGTACAGAAATCCAATCGATGATCGAAGAGGCAACCATATAATCAACCTTCATGTGAACGGTCCTGCCCCGGATGACTGCGGTTTTGCTGAAGCCGGCTATGCACATGATATTACCCGTATACTTGATGCCAACGGAAACACGTCAGTGCATGTCAAATTAACCTCCCGCGTAGGTAACAACAACATTGTAATGGACGGATATGAAAGTGTCCCAAACCAGCTCGAATGGATCACTGCCGACAACACTGGAATACCATTTTCGATGGATCAGGTTTGTTCCCCATCAGGATCTCCTCCAATGCTTCCCGCCGATGGTGTGAGATATTTTACGATAACATACATCTTATATGACAAATATGGGAATCCGACAAATGGTCAATGGATATGGGTGAATACATCTGTCCCCGGAGAGGAAAGAAAGTTCCAATCAAACGATATGGGCCAGATATTGGTTCAGTATGGTCCACGTTCGTCAATCGGTATGATAAATATCACCGCAACAACCATAAGTAATAATACGGTCACCTTACGCCAAACCGTGGAATTTATGAATACGGGAGCGGAGATCATTGCTCTTACGGCAAATCCTGATACTATGGCAAGTCGTGATGTCCCGCCCTCCAACGTAACTTCAGATATTATTGCAACGGTTGCGGATCATGCAGGAAATGCAGTTGAAGGAGAGCATGTAACCTTCGCTCTCGGGAATATTACTTATGATGCTCCATATAATGTCACAGAAAATCCGTCCCTGCTGACTACAAGCGACCTTACTGATGTTTATGGTAATGCCAGGGTAAAATTCAGACCCGGTAACTTCACAACACTGGGAAACCCCGGTTACAATGCAACAGCGACAGGACATTGCAATGTGATTGCAACCTGGAATGGAACGTCAAAAATCGTTCCAGTTACCTGGAAGAATTATCCTTACATAAGTGTGACGACCAGTGTGAATCCTTATACTATTGGAATAAACCAGACTATAAACATTTCAATCGGGCTGAAAGGAGATGGATGGGCGCTCGGACCACGACCTGCAGATGTAGTTATCGTAACAAATCTTGCAGGAGGTGTGGGGGGATCTGAACGATTGACCCAGACAAAAGTGGGAGAGAAAGCATTCGTTGAAAGTGCTGAATCCGGGGTCTTCATATCGCTGGTTTCAATCGGAAATAATCCAACCTATTCATCAGGTCAGTCCGGCAAAGGCGGAACAGGACCGTTCGCCTCTGCCAATGCCCTGGCCCTGTGGAACCAGCAGCAAATCGATGACTTGCCGCACTTCCAGCCGTATGAAGGAGCCCCGATGGACAAATGCCTGTGGGATCCTGCTTTATGGAATACCCCCAGCAGGTCTATGCCCAATGCAACTATTTGCCCTGCCCAAACGTATAATTATTTCAACCCCAGTTCGGATGCCAAGCTCGAGATGGATTTCACTGAAGCCAATTCTGCAGAAAATAAGGCACTTATCAAGGATAAAATCCAGAATTTCAATGATTTTGGCGGAACAAATTATGCAGCCGGGATCAATATGGCCCTTAAACAGTTCGATAAAGTCAAAAATAACGGGCATATTAAGGCGCTGATTATTATGGGTGATGGCATCACCATGGTAGCCCCTACAGCACCTGGTGCAACAGATTCCTACTGGCCTTCTGACTGGTATCCCCGTAGTAGTCTCGGATGCTTTGATGAGAGCGATTCTGCAAAAATTGCTGCCTGGAGGGCAGCAGATCTCGCAAAATCTCAGGGAATTGAAGTATTTGTACTCGGATATCCTTCATACGGCCAGATTGACAATCAGACGATCAATGGAATGGTGTCACCGGGTAGTTACTACTTCGTGCCTGATGCAAACGAAATGCGCCATTATTTTGACGTTATTTACGGAGAAATCAGGGAGGAAGCAGGTGTGAATACCATAATGCAGGTGGATTTCCAGAGTATTAATGTCACCGGTGTATCAACACCAGGGAGTGAGGTATACGATTATGTATATCTTCCAAACGCTTCTACAAAGATCGGTTGGCAGGATGGAAAATCAAATGTCACCAACCAGTCGGCTGATTGGGCTGCCGATAATAAACTTGACTTCAGTATAGGAACGATAAAAATCAAACAGCAGTGGAATGCGACATTCCAGCTGAAAGTCAAAAAAAGTGGAATCATCGATGTATTCGGAAAAAATTCAACGGTATCCTTCAATGGGTTTACAGATACCCTGCTGCTTCCTCAGACATTCATCACCGTAGTTCCCAACCTCAATGTCACTGAGATCGGGGCAAGAAGAATAACCATCGAGAACCTTAAGATAACTGAACCCGGAGAAATTAAGGCACTCCTGCCGGTCATGTGGAATTCTTCCTATACGGGGAATCGAACCCTCACTGAACAGGTCTATTATTCGATTGACAATGGGCCATGGGTGCTGTTTGAAACAAAAACACACACCTATCCCCATCCACCGGAAACTACCCTCACCACGCAGTATACAGATCTAGCACAACTTGATATAACGAAACTCCCCCCGGGGGGCTACAAGATAAGGGTATATGCAACTTCCCCCGACGCCCCGGATGCCATGGCTGAAACCAATGTAAAGACCGTTGGTGGGAGAGGTAAAGTATTCATTAAACTTGAAGCTCCCCTCTTTGAGGATATCGGACAATATCAGAAGAATAGTATAGTAACTCAGTATTTCAATCAAAAAGGGCAAAATCCCTGGGACATTTTGCACTGGATCGTTTAAAAAATTAAAAACCTTTGGGATCGCACGGGAATTTTGCGACAATAATTACTCGGGAACCATTTCAGTGAACCGGCGGGGAAAACATGTGAAAATACCTGACCGCCAAGTTGTTCCGATCTGGGAAGTATTCTTGATAGGGTAGAATTCCCAAATCAGTGTTCTTCAATCATAAAATTTTTATTAAATTCATTATTACTTTTCAGGATGTCAATATGAAAAAGATGAAAGATGTTCCGGTCCGGGACAGGCCACGTGAGAAGATCGCAAAAAAAGGCGCATCTGTTCTGTCAGACACCGAACTGATCGAGGCTATCATTGGGCGGGGGACAAAAAACAAAGACGTCCGCATGCTTGCAAAAGAAATCTGCGGGCTTATCCAGAAACATAGGGAGAAAATCCGGTATGATGATCTGGCAGCAATAGAAGGAATCGGGCCGTCAAAAGCGTCGCAGATCACGGCATGCTTTGAACTCTCCCGGAGATATTCCCCAACAGGAGGTTTGGATACTCACGTGACAAAACCAGAAGATATCCTTCCTCATGTTGCTTATTTAAAAGAAAAACGGCAGGAGCATTTCGTCTGTATCACCCTAAATGGCGCGGGAGAGGTTCTCGGCAACAGAACTATTACACTGGGTCTGCTCAACCACAGCCTTGTCCATCCTCGGGAGGTGTTTGCTGATGCAATCACGGACAGGGCCGCATCCATCATCTGCGTTCACAATCACCCTTCGGGTTCACTTGATCCCAGCCCGCAGGATATTGCGATCACTACGCAGCTCAAAGAGGCGGGATCGCTTCTCGGAATCCAGCTGATCGACCATATCATTGTATCGAAAAATGGGCATCTCAGCTTGCGGGAGCGGGGTTTACTCTGACGGCAAAAAATTGCATATTGAACTGGCAGGCATCCTGATGGTCAAATCATTATCAGCAATAAAATAGCAACATCATGAGAGGTTAATTCATACGACAGAAACTATTTGGATAAAACGTTTTTTTACTTTAAACCATTCTCTGGTTCACTAGATCATCCACTGCTCAGCGTTAACACGTGAGAGATCGAATTCAAATGTATTTTTTAGGCAATTTTCTAATTCTTAAAAATTTTTTTCGGTGATTGATATATTTTAAGCTATCAGGTGAGCAAAATATTTATATAACGTAACCACAAAGTGGTAATTATCCTTTTTACAGGAAAATACGTTCAATCCCATTTTAAAATTTTACTAAAATACGGTGATTAAAATGAGAAAAAAAGAAATGAGTACAAAAAAAGTTGTCTTAATCAGCATCATGCTGATTGCGCTGACCGCACTCCTGACGGGTGTCGGGACGATGGCATATTTCAGTGCAACACAAACGAGTGGACCAAATCTGCTCAACACAGGAAGCATTACGATTAACGTTAATGGTCAGGATCCCTGGACCGGCACCTTCAATGCAACGCTTGCAGATGTGAAACCCGGATTAAAGCGTTGGGGGAACGTTACCGTGCAGAACACCGGGCAGAATCAGGCGGATCTCTGGTTGAATACCATTAATGTTGTCACGAATAATGGATCAAATACCTCCGCAGAGATTTTAGAACCCTACGCCTTTGATATCGATGGTGTAATCCGCTATGATTTGTACAATAACACGGGTTCGGGTCTTCAGCCGATAATCACCGACACTGACGGCTACACTATCAGCACTGGTACACATAATTTAACCGGAGCACTTCAAACCACTGCAGTGAAAAACCAATGGATTTACCTGGGTAATATTCCCTCCGGGGCAACATGGCAGATTAACCAGAGTTTCATGATGGACAGAAACATTACCAACTGGGCGCAGACAGATAATATGACATTCAACGTCGTATTTTATGCCCAGCAGAGCCAGGGAACTCCACAGCCGGCAGCACCAGCACCAGAACTCCCGGGACACGGGAGATAACCCGGATTGTGCAGGTAATTTTCCTGCATACCAACATTTTGGGTGACGCGGTTGAAGGAGATGGATGCACAAAAAATTAATTCCGGGGAACATCAATTAAAACGATTGGGAAGAATCGCAGCAATTCTCCTCCTTTTTTTAATTATTTCCGGATCAATACTCACCATTATTTCCCCTTTTTTTGGCTGGAGGACTGAGGTGGTCATTTCAGGAAGTATGGAGCCCGCTATCCAGACAGGCAGTGTCGTTATTGTCCGCCCCATAGTTCCTGATACTATCCAAAAAGGAGATATCATCATGTTTTCTTCGCTCGATAAGACGAGCCTGACCACACACCGGGTGGTTAATGTAGAATCTGAACCTGGACTCCGGTTCATTACCAGAGGAGACGCTAACAAAAATTCGGATATAAACCCTGTCGTACCCGATCAGGTCGTGGGTGTTGTTGCATTCACGATCCCGTATCTTGGTCTCCTCACCCAGTTCATCAAAACACCCCTTGGATTCATATTATTCCTGCTGATTCCGGCAGTGATTCTTATTGGACGCGAGGTGCTTGATCTCTGGAGAGAGATGGAATAACAGAGGGAAGAGCAGTTAAACCATGAAAACCACAACCATCGGAATTATCGTCTTAACTCTCGTGATAATTTCTCTCAGTACCTTTGGTACGACCTATGCGTATTTCACCTCTAAACAGGTTACCGGTCCGCATCTTGTATCCACGTGGCAATCATATCTCTGGACCCAGACCACGCAGGCAGACTTTTTGGCAGGTGTTCTTGTTAATGTTAATACAAGTGCCAGTCCAGGAAGTGTCATACTGGATAACCAGACGAACTCTCCGTTGATTTTTGCGACAACGGGTAGTTCAACGAATTTTTCGCTGTATACTATATCTAACGATACCTGGGTAACGAGGGCTAATACTCCTGCAAATGTTGGCGCCGGGGGAGGAGTGAGATATATCGGTTCTGGTAATATCTCGGCGCTCAGAGGGGCGGGAACAACCGCTTTTTGGATCTATAACATCTCCACCAATTCATGGTCAGTAAAGGCATCCACGCTGAGTACTGTGAACACTGGGGGAACATTATCAGATTATACCGGTTCTGGCAATATCTCGGCACTCAGAGGTGCCAGTTCACGCACATTCTGGAGATACAACATCTCCACCGATACTTGGTCAGCGAAGGCAGATACACCCGGCAATGTTGGTGCCGGGGGAGCCATCGCATATGATAACGGGAAATACGTTTACGTGTTTAACGGAACCAATACCCGTAATTTCTGGAGATACAACATCTCCGGTAATTCGTGGTCCTCTTTGGCAAATACACCCGGAAACGTGGGTACCGGAGGAGCCGTTGCATATGATAACGGGAACTTCATTTACGCATTTAATGGTACGAATACCCGTAATTTCTGGAGATACAGTATCTCCGACAACTCTTGGTCCACATTGTCAAACATACCGGGAAACGTTGGTGCCGGGGGATCTTTGGTATCCGATAAGGGGAATTATATTTACGCGTTCAACGGTAGTTCGAAGCCCTCGTTCTGGAGATACGACATTTCCAGTAACAGCTGGAGTGATGCTGCAGTTGCTAACCCCCCATTGAATGTTGGTGCGGGGGGAAGTCTGACGTACATTGCCGGTTCTTCTGGATATAACCCCCTCGGTACACTTGCTTCACCAGTATATGACACCATGAATGCGGGTACACGATGGGACTCACTGTTTTGGGATAGCGCTACCGTTGCAGGAACGAATGTCACCTTTGACGTGCGGGCGTCCGATATCCTCTTTACCAAAACTGATGTATTGCCTGCCTGGCAACAATCGGGCTGGCCATCACCGGTTAATTCAGGACTCCCCTCCGGCAGGTATCTCCAATGGCGTGCCAACCTGTCGACCAGCGATACAGCAAAAACACCCATCCTTAATGAGGTAAGGGTATGGTACTCGTAATTTCAAGTGCGCAAGTATTCATCCCATTGAAAAAAGACCTTATAATGCTGAGGGATGAATAGTGAGGATTTCAGGGATTACATACCGGAGATCATTGTTCCCGCTGGCGGGATACCTGTTCATCCTCCTTTTTCTCCTGCCCGTACCGGTGTTAGCTCAGGGCCCCGTTGATCTCACCTTCGGAGAGACCGGCATTTTTCCCTGGGAGGTCACCGGAATTATTCCTGGGGATCATGGATCAACCTTTATCGATCTTCATAACAACGGAACCGAGAACGGAATTGTCTATATTTGGGTAAACAACATCAGTACTTCCGATAGAAACGGTAATCCTGGTGGCGGAATTGCCAATTATATGTACTTCAATATATCTCACCACCACCTCAACAGCACAGTAATTCTTCCTGCACGTATCAATTCCTTTCCCACAGCTCCCCTTCTGCCGGGTCAATTTATTATCATCGATTCATTCAATGCCGGAGATTCAATCCGGCTTAACTGGACATGGGAATTTAAAGAAACCGGGCAGCCCCAGAATGATGCGCAGAATAATACCCTGCGTTTCACCATCTCATACACTCTGGTGAATCTTACCGCCCCCATAATACCCACACCAGTTCCTACGGGTGTCCAACCAGGTATACCAACAGGGCCAGCTATATCTCCGCAAGGTCCTTCCATATTCGAAGCTCTGGGCATCCCAGGATTAAATCCTGCTCAACGTCCCCAACTCAGGGCACCAACAGAAGAGCCTACGGAGATAGTCCCTCAGCAACCAGAGTTCCCTGATCACAGGTTCTTCATGATTATCGCACTCATCATGCTTGTCATCGCTGTTACCGTTCATTCACAACGAAAGAAACACCCGAAATGGAAAGGTCCTTCAGACGTTCTCCTTGGGGTTGGAATCGGCGTGACAATTATCGGCATTCTCTATCAGTCATATCTTATTTCAATCCGCAACGGCCAGCACCTCACCGGGATACACTCTATCGCAGGTCTCATTGCCACAATTTTTATAATCTCTGTTCTGGTATTCTGGAACCGCCAAAACGACCAGAAAGAGAGAGAGGATAAAAAAATTGAATGGATTTTTGTTCTTTGGGTTGTTACAACAATTGTGTGCCTGTTATTCGGTCTACTGAGCGTTGGAATTATATGATGGGTGTGCCCCGGGGATGTTTTTGTTTGATTGTGAAGCACAAACAGAATCCATAGATTCATAGAAGTTATATATTACCGGGTCAAGAGTCTGAATTATGAGGAACACAAATGAACTGGTTTGATTCGATACGTCAGGACCGACATTTTTTTTCCCGCAGTATCACTTTTGTGTTTTTCATTCCGATCTTCTTTGGACTCTTGGTTTTAATGATCAGCCCGGTCACCGCAGCTGCAGATACCCCCCCAGGTTCAAATACTCAAATAGAGTGGGTGAAATCATTCGGACAGGATATTGATGGGGGGACATATTCCATCATTGCCACAAGTGATGGTGGATCGGTAACCAGCGGAAATATCAAATCTCCGCCGGGAAGTTCCAGTCTTTATGTTATCAAAACTGATGTAAATGGTAATAAAATGTGGGACTGGACAGAAGCAGGAAGTACCTACGAAGGATATTCCATTATTGAAACACCGGATAAAGGATATGTTATTGCCGGAAGTCCCAATACTACCATAACCAACGGGATTTTTCTCAGGAAACTTGATCCGGTCGGAAAAACGACATGGACACAGCTATTCAAAAAAGGTGAATATTACGACGGCAATTATATCAGCGCAACACGTGATGGTGGATTCATCGTTGCCGGGTCCGTATACAGGAATAACTCTCCCCCGTCGTCTCTCTGGGACGGGTTCATCCTCAAAACCGATACAGAAGGAAGAGAACAGTGGACCGCTTTTTTTACGGGCGAAAAAAATGATTTCGCCAAGTTTGTCCGCCAGACAGAAGATGGGGGATATATTATTGCCGGAACTACCGAAAGCTACGGGGGTACCGGAGGTCCTTACACGTACCTGCTCAAGATGAATGAATTTGGCAATGAAGAATGGTTTACCACCTATGAAAACGGACTGGGAAATGAAAAACCATCTGTCATTCAAACACCGGATGGAGGGTATATTCTCATTGGAACATCCACGTCCATTACCACAAATAATCAAAACCAGGATCTTTTCCTGGTCAGAACCGATGATCATGGCAAAGAACTTTGGAAGAAAAAATATTCTGGAATTGGAAGACCATGGGGTAACCTCCTTATCCAGGATGCAGAAAGTATAGCTGTTATTGCAGGTTCCTACCTGGGATCTGAACATGAAAAAACCGGTGAGATAATCCTGCTCGACATCGACTTGAACGGTAACGAGCTGAGGAATCGAACCTTCAGTATCGGACAATCCATCGATATACAGGATATCGCGGTTTTGCCGGGTGAGGGATATTTTGTAGCCGGTTTAGTTCCTGCCCAGGGAAATCTCCAAAAAGAAGGGCTCGCTATTATCAAGATATTGGATTCACCCCCCCGTAAGGGGGGCCCTGTGAAAAACTCAGTCGATCTCACAGTAATAACAAAAGATGCTAAAACCGGGACTTTTATTGGGGGGTCCCATGTGTATCTTGACGGAGGATCTGTCGGAAGCACCTCGGAGCAGGATGGAAAGCAGCTACTCCGTGATGTTGAGAGAGGCTCACATACTATCAGGGTGACAAAAACTGGATACAAAGAGCTCACCCGACAAATCGATATTACCGAAAAACAGCAGGTCTCCTTCACTCTTAACCGGTCTAATGTGATACCGGTGCAAATCCATGGATCAACAGACGAGAAGATTGATATTGTTTTTGTAGCTTCCAAAACCTCATTTAATTGTAATTCCAAAACAAAAATCCAGACCGAAGCATATACCGGTGATCAGCAACGGTTCGTCAGAGAGGTAAACAACAAAATTGACAATGTTTTTTTAACGTTGGATACCCTCACATCCGGTTCTGTGGGTTTACCCAAAGATTTCCGGGAGCGATTTAATTTTTATTACTACTGGAATAACGAGAATTTCGCTGATGCTTTCGATGGTTGTGCTGGAACACTTCCCAATGAATTCTGGGATGATGCACCATTCACTGATGTGGCAATTATACTGTACCCCACTTATGAGGGTTTCTATTCCGGGACCCCGTGTGAACCGAATGGTTGCGCAAACGGCCTGGGGCCAGGATCAGGATCCTGGCTGAAAGCCCCAGCAGATTCCCCCATGATTTTTCTGCATGAGAGCGGGCATGTAGTTTTTGGTCTGATCGATACCTATTGCGGGGATACCTACTACGTGGAAAATTCTCCTTTTCCCAATGTCTGGAATACAGAAGACTCATGCATAAAAAATGCCGAGCAGGAGCGCTGGGATTCTACAAGCTGCCGGCAAATTTTAAAACCTGCCAGCAGCCGGTCGAAAGATCCATGTGTGAAAAATTTCTGGAAAGAGGATGCTGATCCCGATATCATGGGCAGCGGTGCGTATTCCGGCAGGTTCGGCAATGCTTCAACTTCACGCATCCGTTATATTTTTGATACAATCAACCGGTGGCAGAAATGAAGCGTTTCGTGATCGCAGGTCTCATTGTTCTGGTGCTCCTGCAGGGAATCGGGCTTGCTGCTGCAGATGAACCTCCCGATTATTCAAAGATTGTCATTGTGCACCTGAACATAAATAAAAACAGTATCACAGAAAAGTCTGTTGAGATGCGCTACGGCCACGCCCCAAATCTTGAAACCCGGTATGGGGACTTTAAGGGGACACTAAAATCAGCAGATGGTTCCACCATTCGGGAATTTAATCTTTGGGATCCCCGCTACCAGCTGGGGGATGTCCTTGAAAAAGAAAATGAATCTTCCGGTTATCTTTCCGGGTATCTTACGTATTCTGATAATGCTGATCTTTCCCTCATACTTCCATACTATGAAAAAGAAATGACTTTTGAGTTGAATGATAAAAAGACCGGCGCTCTGTTAAAAAAAGTGAATATGTCGCAGGCAATAATAAAATTTCAGTCAAGCTATCCCAAAGATCCCGGAAGTGTTTCAGTATCTCCTATCCAATTCGACAAGTCAGTCATATATCTGATTATCGGAGTTGTAATCTCCATACTTATCATTGGGGTGATTCTTTCAATGATTCGAAAAAAATGATTTGATGTCCTCTTTTTTTGTGTGTACTTTCTTATTCTTAAAATGAGGGGAGTTTTGAATTTTCTCATATCAGGAGCAAAGGGACTTGCCCAACGCGAAGCCCTTTTTATATGCTGCGTCGAGGAGATCGGGTTGCGACCGGATATCCTTAATCGTGTCCATATCGCTAATCAGGAGCTCATCAGAATACTGGCAGTCGATGATGTCAAAAAAGGCCTTTACGGTCAGTTTTGCGCCCACAAAAACCTCGGGGATCTTCATTCCCGAGATGCAGATGAACAGTCCCCTGCGTTCCACTATCCGTTCCTTTGATATGAACGGTTTTTTCCGCACGTACTTGGCCATGAAAAAGACCTGGAACCGATCGATAAATGATTTGAGTTTTCCCGGAATCCCCATGGTCATAACTGGTGTGGCGGTGATGAGACCGTCCATTTCCCTGAATTTCGGGTACATAGCCTGCATATCATCATCAATGATACATGTTTCGTGCTCCTTGCAGAACATCATCTCCTGGCACGCTTGGAAATCGAGATTCGTAACAACAATTTTCTCGACAGTACATCCTGCATCTTCAGCTCCTTTAAGCGCCCTGTCGAGCAACTGGGCGGTATTTCCTTCAGCCAGGGGACTGCCAAGGAGACCGATGATCTTTCCTGCCATACTAACACCTTAAAAAAAATACGCAATATACTTTTGCCTATAGAGGATTGTATTGGTTTCGCCATTTTTTTCTTCTTCTAATGCACGAACGCAACTCATATATATCTTTGACGTGCATGAAAGTTTTGGTGAATTAGTTGACTGAACAGAAGACGTACACCGCGGGACAGAAAGTCGGCGCGGGCAAATATGTGTGCATTGATTGCGGAAAAGAACTTACGCTGGACAAGAGCGA
>Ga0209048_10003286_pt1 | contig 15737 bp, 17 predicted proteins | sample FrelakmetCRP12CR_FD_187146 | JGI IMG/M metagenome (GOLD analysis project Ga0209048, IMG submission 187146) | Freshwater lake sediment microbial communities from the University of Notre Dame, USA, for methane emissions studies - CRP12 CR (SPAdes)... | ecosystem: Environmental > Aquatic >... | reverse complement strand
TTCTTCGGCAATTTCTTCATCAGTAGTCTTACCATTCAACAGACAATTGATAATGGGGATGCTATTCTCCTCATCCTCAGTCACATCAATAAGCATCTCCTGCACATTAGCATCCTTTATCATCTCTGTTCCTCCTTCACTAGAAAATTTTAGCAACTCTTCTATTGCAGGATCATTAAGTTCGAACATTTTCATACTCCTCTTAAGCAGACATAGAGCTCCCCATATAAAGCTGATATGGCAAATTTAAGCTATGCTAATTAAATTTTCACCAATTTAACAAGTAAATAGCTTATCAAATAAACGGAGCTAAAATATGCTCTATTAATATTAAATCATGTTAATGAGTTTTAAACATTAATTATGACATATTTAATGTTTTTTGAAAGTTAACTACTATATTTGTGGGCGTTAAATTGCCTGTAGTTATATATTTATATAGACTAAATTAGTATTTATATTTTGTTAATGGATGAAAATCTTAGGTAAAATAAACCATTTAAATATCTTTTTAGACTTTTCTGACTATAACAGCAGGGATATGTATTATAGAGTCCAGCATTTCCACAGTAATACTTTTTATATCCCCAGAAAGCATTTTTTGCATGTCATAAACAGTTTCCATACTATTTCCACTTTTTCTCTGATATTGATCAGCTATTCTGGCAATTTGTAGAGTCTTATCTATATTTTGTGGATGAGAAATCCCTAAAGGGGTGGGGCCAAGTATACTCCCTAATCGACCCATAAGATAGCCGAAAAAGCCCATATTATTCCTAATTTCAGGTAAGGAAATTGGGAGTGATGTAAATTTAATTTTACCAAGTTTATAGGTGGCATCGGTGTCAATCACCATTACAATAACCTTTTTCCCAATTTTCTCAACAATCTTCCTTCCCATATCTTCCGAGATTTCTTGAGGATCCTCAGGTAGCAAAGAAACATAGGTTCCAGGAGCGTTACTCAGATCTACCCCCGCTTCAGAAGCAGGTTTCAGGGCGTGTTTCCACCCATAATAATCTAATATTAGTTTTTTATGCTTACGAGCATCAAATGGAAGTCTTCTAAGATTTAAGATGGTCCTTTTTTTCATGCCCATAAGCGGACCTAATAAATAACCCCACAGATACTTAGACCATATTTCTGCAAGGAAAAAAGAACTGATAGAAGGCTTAAATCGTGATTCATCTACTATTCTTCCCTGAGATATGGCCAAGGGTGTTTCTGAAACCACCAGGAAATCATCCTCCTCCAATATATCCAGAGAATTCTTAATAATAATGTTGTAGGGTTCTCCAGGTTTAATATATCCGGTATATACAGGTATAACTATATAATCATTGTTAGCATCTTTTAATATCTTATTTTCCAGTTTATAAGATTTCATTATATTTCCCAAATTAATGCATAAGACAAAAAAATTAACAACAGCGAATAAATCAGCCTTTAGTCTGCTTAATCGGTGGAGCCCAAACCTTAAGGTCAATACCTTCAATTATGGCTCTTCTACCCTCAAGCTGCACCACTACGCCTGAATGTACTTTCTGCATCATACAGTGGAATGGAAGAAAACGTACGGTTTCACCCACAGCAGGGAGCTTGCCCTCAATGATCCCTTCAAATCCACCTACCATGCAGACTCCTACATCTTTAAAGTGGAATTCCGTCTCTAAATCCAAACGGTGGCAGGGCCCCACCAAATGAACAGTTATCAATCCATGATTTTCATTTAGGATTTTAGCGAAATGGATGATCGGGCATCCTAGGGGCCTGTATCTTATGATCTCCCCTGGCTTTAGCGGCTCTCTGCTGAAGGGAAAAAGTGTTTCCCGGCAGGATTCCTCACCCTGAATAGGTTTCAGGACTAAATCAGCTTCATAACCGTCCAAAACCCCGAAGATCTTCTTTTCTTGGGGAATTATGTTTACTTCCCTAAGTATTTCCTCCAATTCATCCAATTTCTCCTGGAAGATTTCTTGATAGAGAAAATGACACTGTTCAAGTTTTGCTCTGTTCTGGAGTAGAGCACCTGCAAATTCATCACAGCGAGCATAGCCACATATACCACAGTTAAAACCTGGGAGCAAGTTAATCATACGCTGGCGATTATTCTTATTAGTGGAATCCTTTTCCATTATATTAACACCTTTAAACCCCTTAATGAATTCATTATCATAAGTTTACAGTCCACTTATTCAACTATTAGTTATTCACCCTCATAACTTTGGAATCCATCGATTCTGCGCAGTATTCCACGATGATATTTCTTATTTACCTTAGTTTCTCCCACGCAGAGAGTGCAAACAGCCAAAGGGGCAGAATGTCGTAGTTTTTCACTGTCTAAAGCCACTTCCTGGGATTTAACAATTTCATCAGCCAGTTCAGCGCATCCCTGGCCACTTAAACCGTTTGCTTCAATTATTTTACATTTAGGGTTTACTTCTAATATGCGCTCTCGGAATATCTCCCTTTCAGCTTGTGATATCATGTCACCTTTGGTGATCACAGCAATATCCGAGGTGCTGAGGAATGGTCCTACCTTAAGGGGTGTGTTAGGTCCGCTGGTGGCGTCAATCACGCAGATTCCCAGTGAATTTATGGTAAATGGAGCACAACGATGGCATAGTCCAGCGGTTTCTACTATTAGGAATTCTGCCTGGTTTTCCTTAGCCCATTCCATCATATCCTCGAGGTTGTATATGGCATAGTGATCAGGGCACATGTCCATGGATAACCCCACCTTAGTAGGAACACCAATTTTAGCAAATTTTTGATCATCATCGGTGTACAGGCAGTCAACTTTAACCACAGCTGATTTTAAATCTTTCTCTTTAAGCCTACGCAGGGCATGGATCAAGACGGCCGTCTTCCCGGAACCTGGAGTTCCGGCCACTATTATCATTCTCATATACTCACGCTAGAATTATTATTCATGATCACTAAAACTTTGCTCCTCTGACCATATATAAACTGTTTTGATCTTAGGATTCCAATCAGAATAGGTAAATTCGAAATATTCTTCCCTCCACTAGTAAAAAAAACAGAGCAACTTAAATGGATAAAAAAAGAATTTTAGGGCATATTAATAGTATTATTAAAAATAAATCTCATATTTCCACGTCTTCCATTTTTATATCCTTTAAAATTTCCCCATTACGTACTTTGTCTCTCAAAGTCAGCATAAACTCGTCGATCTTGTTTAATTTTTGTGATAGTGTTTTTTCTAGGTTTGTAGTACTTATTACTTGCTGCATTCCCCCATTTCTCATCACTATCCGCTTGTCGGCCAATAGGGCTAGGACTGGGTCGTGAGTTACTACCATCACTATTTTTCCATGACCTGAAAGGACTTTCAGAGCATCATGCTTCCTGATACCAGCATTTTCGATTTCATCTATGAGTACAATGGGCGAGTTACTGATTATTGCCACGTCTGCAACCATTAATGCCCTTGACTGCCCTCCGCTGAGAATAGTGAGATCATAATCCTTCTTTATTGGTTCACCAGTTAGTGTGTTGGCCAAGTCCATCACCGAATTAACACACTTACTACTGGCTCCGCGACACTTGGCATGGAGACTTAAAAAATCTCCCACTGACATATCAGCCAGGAAATTCATATTCTGGGATAATTGTGCGACCATCTTCTTGCGTGGGTTAGTACGATCTTCATAGCTTGGTTCAGCATCGTTCACAAGAATTTTACGCTTGGAAAAGGTATCATCCTGGGCCAATTGCTCGATGTCGGCTATCAGTGAGCTTTTACCACTGCCAGTTGGGCCTACAACTCCAAAAATTTCACCTTTCTTAATAACTACTTGGTCTACTGGCTCCGGATTTCCCAATTTATCATAGCCACCGATAATGGTAATTTTTTCTATTATCAAAGACACACCTTTCCTAAAGTATCTCCTCTGAGTCCCCTTCGCATTGTTTCGAGGGCAGTTATCTCCTCTGGAGGTATATTACCAAGGTTTACGTTGGTTCCAAACTTTAAAATCAGGTAAGCTTGCTGATTTTTTCGTGGAGCTTCCCAAATAATTCTTTCCAATTCAACATTTTTTTGGATTATTTCCAGTTCTTCTTCTTTAACATTACCCTTTTTATCATAGATACCACAATCTACACCACCTTCCCTTGCCTCCATAAGAACTAGGTCAGCACCAAATCTTAAGTCCTGATTAATCATTTTTGTCCGATCAAAGACCGATAATAGGCTATCCTTTTTGGGATCCTTTTTTCCGACCTCAGTTATTGCCATAAATCCATTATCATTCACTTTGGCAATGACATCCTCTCGATCTCCAGTAGAAATATCAATAGTGCCATCTGATATTTCTATTGCCCCAAATCCTAGTTTATCAGCTTCATCTAGAAATTCTTCTAGTTTGTTTTGCAAGTAGGCTATTTCAAACAGGGTTCCACCAGGATAGGGCGTTATATCATAGGAAATGTATCTTTCCACCTTTTCCTGAATTACTTCTCTTCTATGAAGTGCTGAAGTACCCCATCCAAATTTAGCTAGATCCACATACTGCCCGGCTATATTAAGGATGTCCTTAAGGTATAATGGACCAATTCCCTTATCAAGCATCATGGTTATTCTACTGCCAGTATTATGGATACGATTAGGAGTGAGAAAATCAAAGGCATTCATATAAATCACCAGTTTTATATGGGTTTCTTATGTACTTTTTCGCTTATATATACGGCAATGGATTTCTTAAAATGATGTTATTATTGATCAATAAGATGAAAAAAATATTCTAATCATTGTATAATTTTCTTTTTAATATAAGTTCCGATATATAACATAATAATTGTTCAAATAGTAGTCAAAGGCAAAAAGGAGGTTTTAGAATGGAGAAAAAAATCTATTATTTCCAAAATCCAGGTATGGAAAATACTGACAAAGTAATAGAACTGGTCAAGGAAAGAAAGGATGAGCTGGGAATAAAAAACATTGTGGTGGCCTCTGTATCTGGAAAAACTGGATTAAAAATTTTGAAAAGTATTGATGATGCTCAGATAGTGAATATAACTCATCATGCAGGATTTAAAGGTGGGGATTCATTAGAAATAGAGCAAGGAAATAAGCAAAAATTGGAAGATGCGGGAGTGCCTGTATATGCTGCTTCACATTCCCTTAGTGGAGTGGGTAGAGGAATAACAAATAAATTTGGAGGTATAACATCAGTTGAAATCATTGCAGCTACTTTACGTCTTTTTTCCCAGGGGATAAAAGTTTGTGTTGAAATAAGCATTATGGCAGCAGATGCAGGCCTCTTACCCACAGATAGGGAGGTTATAGCCATTGGAGGGACTGGTAAAGGTGTGGACACTGCGATGGTATTGAAGCCTGCCCACATGAGTAACTTCTTCGACATAAGGATTAGAGAAATCATTGCTATGCCCAGACCTTAATTTTTAGTATTGTCTCATGATGATGTTGCCCTCCACTGGTTCCAGTGTGTGAGTTGTGAAATGGGTAAGTTCACAATGACTCCATGGTAAGATGTTGGAGATGTCCTGATGATAAGAGTCAAAAATTGTTTGCTTGGTGGTAAATTATAGGTTTAAAAACCGTTGCTTTTAAATATAAGTTACTACAATAACACAATTAAGATTAGTAACATTTGCTGTGGGGGAAAGAATTGAAATCTATTATAAACAATACCATAAAAGAATCCGAAAAAAGAAGAGATAAAAAGGCAGTGGAAAAGCATCGTGGATACGATGGAAGCATCGACCAGGAACTGGAAGACATTGTACAGCGAAGTCGAGCCAAGATCTACGTGGTTGGAACAGGAGGAGGTGGAAATAACACCGTGTCCCGTTTGATTGAGATTGGTATCGAAGGAGCCGAAACTGTTTCCATTAACACTGATGCTCAGGATCTATTCTACTCAGTCGCCGAGAAAAAGGTATTAATAGGTAGAGATACTTGTGGAGGACTTGGTGCCGGAGGCTTGCCAGAAATCGGAGAAGAATGTGCAGAAGAAAGTGATGAAGAAATAAAAGAGAGCCTAGATGGAGCAGACATGGTGTTTGTGACCTGTGGTCTGGGTGGTGGGACAGGAACTGGTTCAGCGCCTGTTATAGCTAAAATGGCCAAAAAAATCGGGGCTTTGACCATCGCTGTGGCTACCATGCCTTTCAGTGCAGAAGGACTTCGAAGAAGAGAAAACGCGGAGAAAGGTCTGGAAAGATTACAGAGCGCTGCAGACACAGTCATCGTGATCCCCAATGATAAGCTCCTGGAAGTGGCCCCCAACTTGCCTATAAACAAGGCCTTCATGGTAGCGGACGAACTTCTGGGAAGGGCTGTCAAGGGAATAACCGAGCTCATAACCAAACCAGGACTGGTTAGTCTGGACTTTGCCGACATCCGAAGTATAATGAAAGGATCCGGAATGGCCATGATTGGGATGGGAGAATCAGACTCTGGAGACCGAGCAATAGAATCTGTACATGAAGCATTAAACAGTCCACTATTAGACTTGGACATATCTAACGCCAAGGGAGCTCTCATCAACATCACTGGAAGCTCCGACCTGACCTTGAACGAGGCTGAAAAGGTAGTGCAGATTGTTGCTGACGAACTTGATCCAGATGCCAACATAATCTGGGGTACCCAGATCCAAGAAGATCTTCAAAATATAATCCGAACAACCATAGTGGTGGCTGGGGTCAAATCACCTCACATATTCGGCATGCCTGGTGAAGCAGAATACATTGAAGAAAAACAAAAAGATAAGGTTCCTGAATCTTCTCTAGAAGAATTTATTGACGGTGTATTTTAATTAAATCCTTTTTGAAAGGGAAGGGCCATGATTAGGGAGTACTATCTCCTTATACCCCCCTAGCATTAACCCTAGTCTGGTCTGTCTTTCCCATGCAAAGGTATATAAGTCTCCATCTTAATAATCTATTTTTATATAATCTAAATTTTTAGATTTTTTATTATCTCTCCTTCTCTTAAAAACTAATATGAGTGGGATTTTTATGAATCTGAACAAAGAATCTGTGGTAAGTTTTATCAAACAGTGCCGAAGAGTTCTTATAGTTTCTAAAAGACCTGATATGGAAGAATACCAGAACGTTTCCAAGGTCACCGGCATTGGCGTCATCATCATTGGAGTTATTGGTTTTATTATCAGCATAATAGCACAACTTATATTATTAAATAGGTAAAACCTCTGCAATTTTAACTGGTAAGTGATAAATTGATCTATGCAATAAGGACTCTAGTAGGCCAGGAAAAGAACGTGGCACGTATAATTGCCCGGAACGTTAAAGACAGTGGTATTGGAGTAAGTGCTGTCCTGGTTCCAGAAAGCCTCAGAGGATACATTTTAGTGGAATCTACGACCAAGCTGGATATGAAAAATCCGGCACTGAAGGTACCCCACATGAAGGGAGCCATAGAAGGAGAAATCCCCTACGAAGAAATAAAAGGCTTTTTAAAACCTGAGCCTATATTAGCTTCCATCCAGAAAGGAAGCATTGTGGAGTTAATATCAGGCCCTTTTAAAGGAGAGAAGGCTAAAGTGGTTAGGATAGATGAATCAAAAGAGGATGTGGTCCTGGAACTTATCGAAGCAGCAGTCCCCATTCCAGTTACGGTTAAAGGTGATCAAATAAGACTAATACAAAAGGAGGCAGATTAATGGCATCAGAAACCGTTGATATTCTCATAGATGGTGGTAAAGCCACCCCCGGCCCACCTCTAGGACCTGCCATAGGACCCTTAGGCATCAACATGATGCAAGTAGTGGAGCAAATAAACCAGAAAACCGCAGACTTCGAAGGCATGAAGGTACCTGTTAAAATCATAGTGGACACAGCCACTAAAGAGTTCGAGATCACAGTAGGAACCCCTCCCACTACTGCCCTCATCATGGATGAACTCAAGATCGAGAAGGGTTCACAGGATCCTGGAATTGAAAAAGTAGCTGATCTAAAGATAGAACAAGCCCTAAAAATTGCCCGGATGAAGTACGACATCCTGCTATCAGCCGATTACAAAAATGCTACCAAAGAGATCGTTGGTACCTGTGTAAGCATGGGAATCACCGTGGAAGGCAAGGATCCCCGGGAAGTGCAGAAAGAAATAAGTGAAGGGGTCTACGACGAACAATTAGTGCAGAATGCCTAACCTGAAATTAATTTTTATTAATAGAGAAAACACGAAAAAACCAAAACAGTGAAAAAAAGCATTAGATTGAACTTTTCACACAAAGAAGAGTTCGGAGGAATTTAATGAACCAAGAGATATTGGAAGCGGTGAAGAAGGCCAAGGAAAAATCCAAGCCGAGAAACTTCACACAATCCGTTGATGTGGTCATCACCATCAAGGATTTCGACGTGAAAAAACCAGAAAACCGCATAGAAGAAGAAGTGCTTCTCCCCAATGGAAGGGGCAAAGAGATTAAGATCGCCTTCATTGCAGATGGTGAACTAGCCCTGCAGGCCAAGAAAGCCGGGGCAGATTTGGTGATCAACAAGCCAGAACTTGAAGACATGGGAAAAGATCGTAAGGAAGCCAAGAAGATTGCTAACCAACACGATTTCTTTGTGGCCCAAGCCGATATGATGCCACTGGTGGGAAGGTTCTTGGGACCTGTACTGGGACCAAGAAAAAAGATGCCAAAACCAGTTCCGGCTGCAGCTAAGCCCGATCCAATAATGGAGAGACTTAAAAGCACAGTAAAAATAAGAATAAAAGATCAACCTGTGATACAGGCACTAGTTGGCTCACAAGACATGGAAGATGAAGATATTGCAGCTAACATCGAAGCTATTCTTGGAGTCCTGGACCAGAAACTGGAGAAGGGGCGGAGTCAGATAAAATCCATGTATGTAAAAACCACTATGGGTCCAGTAGCGAGAGTGATCTAAATGCCACACGTTGCACAGTGGAAAAAAGATGAAGTTAAAAACCTCAAAAATCTGATCGAAAAGTATCCAGTAGTGGGTATGGCCAACCTATCTGATATACCCGCCCCTCAGCTCCAGAAAATGCGCCAGAGCTTAAGAGGTAATGCAGAGCTTAAAATGTCCAGGAAGACCCTGATGGATCTGGCCCTTAATGAATCCAAAAAAACAAAAGTAGAAATCCTTGTAGAACACATGGAAGGTCAGCCTGCATTGATATTCACTGATATGAACCCATTCAAGCTCTACAAAATTTTAGAAAGTAGTAAAACTCCTGCTCCAGCCAGGGCAGGAAGTATAGCCACTTCAAACATTGTGGTGCCCAAGGGCGAAACCGGATTTATGCCCGGACCTATTTTGGGAGAACTGCAGAGGATTGGTATCCCTGCCAAGATCGAAAAGGGTAAAATAGTTATAACCGAAGACAAAACAATAGTTGCTGAAGGCGAGGAGATACCAAAGGACGTGGCCAGCATGCTAACTCGACTGGAGATATATCCCCTGGAAGTTGGAATCAACCTACGAGCAGCTTATGAAGATAAAACCATCTATACCTCGGATATCTTATTCATAGATGATGATAAAACCTTATCCGACATTGAAAATGCATACAGCCGGGCATTTAACCTGTCGGTGAACGGAATGGTGTATAATAAAATATCTACGCCTGCTTTAATAACTAAAGCAGCAGGCCAATCCCTTAACCTGGCACTAAACGCAGAAATACTTACATCAAAAACCACTACCACCTTACTGGCCAAAGCTTACTCACAAATGCTTTTCTTGGCTTCAGAGGCATCCGCCAATAATGCCGAAGCAGTTGATGAGGAAATTCAGGAAAAACTGAGTTCAAAAGCAAAAAAAGCAAAAGCCATCATTAGTGATGAGGAAAAAGAGGAAGAAAAGGAAAAAGAAGAGAAAGAAGAGGAGAAAGAAGGGGAGGCAGCCGCTGGGCTAGGCGCTCTTTTCGGATAACTTATCAATAATTTGAAATTAAATGAATTGATGAGATAAATGTTAAAGATAAATTTGAGGTGATCATATGGAGTACATATACGCAGCGATGTTATTGCACACAGCAGGTCAAGAAATTAATGAAAAAAGTGTAAAAAAGGTTTTAAAAGCAGCAGGAGCAGAAGTAGACGATGCTAGGGTCAAAGCCCTAATTGCCGCTCTGGAAGACGTAGACATTGCAGAAGCTATAGAAAAAACTGCAGTAACAGCAGCACCAGCAGCTGCAGCTGCAGCAGCCCCTGCAGCCCCTGCTGAAGAATCTGCTGAAGAGGAAGAAGAAGAAACTGAAGAAGAGAAAGAAGAAGAAGCAGCAGCCGGTCTTGGCGCTCTCTTCGGCTAAAACCTTTCTAAGCCAGAACTCCATGATCTGGGTTTCTGACTTAATTTTTCTATTTTTATATATTGTTGTACAAATTAACTCTTTAAAAATTTCCTTTTCTTCGAATCTTTTAAAGTTCTATAAAAATTCTTATATTCAAGTTCTTATAAACCTCATTGATGATCAACATGTCTCAAAAGCTGGAAGAACTTGGCTACACCAAAAAAAATTGTAAAACCTGTGGAAATAGCTTTTGGTCCATAGGTAAACGTGAAACTTGTGGTAACGCTCCTTGTGATGAATATCAATTCATTGGGAACCCTGCGACACCTCAAAGTTACGATTTATTTTCCTTACAGGATCTTTTCATTCGCTTCTTCCAGGAAAGAAATCACACCCCTATAAGGAGATATCCAGTTCTTGCCAAACGCTGGAGGGATGATGTTTTCCTGGTTGGGGCTTCTATTTACAATTTTCAGCCTTGGGTGACCTCTGGACAGGTTAAACCCCCTGCAAATCCATTGGTAGTGGCACAACCCTGCATAAGGCTTAACGATGTGGACAACGTGGGGCGCACTGGTAGGCACATGACCTGCTTTACCATGGGCGGTCACCATGCCTTTAACTCTTCTGAAAATCAGGTCTACTGGAAAGATGAGACCGTTAATTACTGCCACGACTTCATAACCCACATAGGCATAAACGAAGAAGAGATAACATTCATCGAATCATGGTGGGAAGGGGGAGGCAATGCCGGCCCATGTTATGAAGTCTGTGTGAGAGGAGTAGAATTAGCCACCTTGGTGTTCATCCAGTACCGTAGTTTGCCCGATGGGGGTCGAGAAGAGATCCCTCTCAAAATCGTAGACACCGGTTACGGTCTGGAACGCTTTGCCTGGATATCCCAAGGAACACCTACGGCTTATGATGCGGCTTTCGGGCCAGTAATAGACCAGCTCAAGGAAATAGCAGGGGTGAAAACCAACCAGCGGATTTTAGAAGAGAATGCGCAGGTGGCAGGGATGATGGACATCGAGGACATCGCCGACCTGAAAACACTGCGCACTCGAGTGGCTGAGAGACTGGGAATCTCTTTGAAAGACCTGAAAAAAGCCACAGAACCCATAGAAGCAGTTTATATCATCGCAGACCACACAAGATGTTTATCCTTCATGTTAGCAGATGGAGTCATACCTTCCAACGTGAAGGAAGGATATCTGGCTAGGTTAATCCTCAGAAGAACCATCCGATTCATGAAGAACCTGCAAATGAAGAAGTCCCTAAAGGAAGTAATGCATATCCAGTTGAACTTTCTTTCACAGACATATCCTGAGATCAGAGACCATCAAGAACATATCTTGCTGGTTATTGACCTAGAAGAGAAACGTTACCGTAATACCATCCGAAAAGGATGTCAGATGGTTAAAAATAGCATCAAATATCTTAAAAAAGATAAAAAAGATGAAATGCCCCTGGAAATGCTTATCAAACTCTACGACTCCCACGGACTCCCCCCAGAAACTGTGGAAGAGATTGCCAGGGATCTTGACTTTCCAGTTAATGTTCCTGACAACTTCTACACTTTGGTTGCTGCACAGCACTCTGAAGAAGTTATAGAGCAGGAAATTCCGGTGGAATTGGACTTCCCAGAAACGGAACTTTTATTCTACGATGAACCCAACCAGACTGAATTCAGTGCCAGGATACTGGGATTCTATGAAGATAACGTTATACTGAACCGAACTTTATTCTACCCAGAAGGAGGTGGGCAGCCCTCTGATATTGGTTATTTAGATATTGGTGATGAAAAAATTAGGGTGCATCATGCTCTGAAGCTTGATGGAATAGTAATGCATAAAGTAGACCACGAAAAACTTGAAAAACTGAAACTTCGAGTTGGAACCAGTCTAAGAGGGAATATAGACTTTAAAAGGCGTATTACCTTGGCCCGTAATCATAGCGCCACTCATCTACTAGTGGCAGCAGCCCGCAGAGTGTTAGGAGACCATGTGTGGCAGGCAGGTGCTCAGAAGGGTGTGGAAAAATCGAGGATTGACTTATCCCATTACCAACGGATTAAAGCAGAGGAAATCCATCAAATCGAACTTATGGCCAATGGTTGGGTGATGGAAAACCTCCCAGTGGAGACCCAGTTGATGGACCGTACAGAAGCAGAGAAACAGTACGGTTTCGTACTCTACCAAGGAGGAGTAGTGCCTGGAACCATCATAAGGGTGGTTCAGATACCCGGCGTAGATGTGCAAGCATGCGCTGGAACCCACATTAACCACACCGGTGAGATTGGCTTGGTTAAGATCATCCGTACAGAGAGGATCCAGGATGGTGTAGAAAGGCTGGAATTCTCCGCAGGTATGACTGCAGTAGAGGTCGTGCAAAAAACCGATACCCTACTCCAAAAAAGCGCATCTGTGTTTAAAGTGGAAGCTGAACAACTTCCAAAAATCAGCGAAAGGTTCTTCACTGAGTGGAAGGCCTTTAAAAATGATATTAAACGACTTCAAAACCAAGTTGCCAATCTAAAAACTAAATCCCTGGTTAATGAGACCGAAAAGATTGGTGAACTACTCCTAATTAGGGCTAAAGTGGATGCTGAGATAAGTGAACTTGTTAAAATGGTCACAGAACTTACGGATGACGGGAAAGTGGACTTAGCTATATTAGGAACCTCAGAAGGAAAGATAGCCGGAGCTGCATCCCAAAAGGCTCTGGATAAAGGTATAAAAATTAACGAAATAATCAAGAAAGCGGCACAAATATTGGGTGGTGGGGGAGGAGGCCAACCTAACCTAGCTCAGGGAGCGGGAAGTGACGGCACCAAAATTCAGGAAGCCCTGGATTTTGTAAAGGAACACCTAAAGGATAAGTTAGCCCAGAAAAACCTTAACGGGTTTAATTAACCTTGATAATGGAGTAAATTATCATTGATTTATATAGGATATTCTATAAGGGATAGGATAGCTTGAAAAAACAGAGCATTCACCAAATCAACCAGAAGATCAAGAAGGGAGAAGTCACCGTACTCACTGCTGAGGAGGTTACCCATTTAGTGATGGAAGGTAAAGATCCACTTGCAAAAGACATCGATGTGATAACGACCGGTACCTGTGGAATCATGTCTGGAACAGCAGCTATATTTCACTTACCAGTGGCCAAGCCAGGATCCTTTAAAAAAGTCAAAAATATCCTATTAAATGGTATCCCAGGATTTCCAGGTCCATGTCCAAATGAATGGCTAGGATCCGTTGACATGATGGTTTACGGCACTGCAAAAAGCATTAATGACCCACAGTATGGAGGAGGATTCCTTTTTAAAGATCTAGTCAGGGGAGAGAAAATTGAAATCGAATTGGAATCTACAAAAGGTGAAATCTTAAGATCAACAGCTAATCTGAGGGACTTTGGAACCGCTCAGATGATTGGAACTAGGTTTGCCTTCAAAAACTACACAGCATTTGTTAATCCCACTAATCAACCCATTTCATCCATATTCAATGCCGTTGATATGGAAGGACCCTTCAAAGAAATCTCATTTTCAGGTTGCGGGGAGCTTAACCCACTTCAGAATGACCCACAACTTAACACCATGCATAAAGGGAGCAATTTACTTTTAAACTCTTCTGAAGGAATTTTTATCGGACCAGGGACCAGAAGCAGCCCAGAAAAACCTAATATGATGATAACCGCTGACATGCAAGATATGAACCCCCACTTTCTAGGTGGCTTTCGCACCGGAGCCGGACCTGAGGTTTATAATAGCATAGCCACAGCAATTCCCATACTGGATGATGTAATACTCAAAAAAACCTACATCAAAAATGAGGACATCCAACTGCCTATCGCAGATGTTAGGGGACGACACAGTGTTTTAGGTCAGACTACCTATGCTCCGGTGTGGAAAAACGTTGATGAAAGACCTAAATATCTAGATCATACTTGTCAATTGTGTGGGAGATGTGTAGTGGAGGATAGTTGTCCCACCGGGGCTTTCAAAGACCTTACTCTAAATATTGTAAAGTGTTTTGGCTGTGGAATGTGCGCACACTGCTGCCCCTATGGAACCTTCCAAATGGAATGTGGAAACGTCTTAATGGACTGGGAAGGCCAAGAAATAGATTTAGAAATAAGTTGTCGCCAGTCTGACATTAAAAGAGCACGTGAGTTGGCGGAAGAACTTAAAAAGAGAATTGAGAGGGGAGAATTCTTACTCAAAAACTTTTGATCTCTATTTATGATTTTACATAAAATCTAGATTTACTCATTATCTAGAAGAAGTTCTAAGATTGATTCCATGACAGAGTCACCATCCTGAGTGGATAAATTGAAAATAAGCACGTCATTCCTATTTTTAACTTTCCTAATAAATTGATGTCTGAATCGCAAGTGTATCACAGCAACTACTGGTTTTTGATTTTCCAGAGCCCGCCAAACAGCATGAGAAAAAGAAGTGCTCATAAGTTCCATGGGGGCAATCTCATCTATGAAAATGTAATCTTCCATTTCAATGGCATTTTTTAGGGCTGACACACCTACTTCTTCCAAGTCGTCTAAATTAACATGATACTTTCCAACTGTGGGTCCGCTACTATTAACACTTGCCAATAAACCATCACGCCCGGTAGCAATATCTACAATTCCGAATCCAGTTCTTCTGTTCTCTTCTCTTATTTCTGGACAGTAAACTCCACCAATGGTATGGCCCTGCCCCGCAACCTTCTTCTGTATCAGTTCCATTAGGGTTGTTTTACCCACCCAGGGGATCCAATTAGTAAAATATTCAAAAGCAGTACTCCTTAAAAATATGATATTTTGTATATTAAGGCACGGATGGTATGTTTAGTAATTTTCCGGAGAAAAAAATGAACCCCATTACTAATCCAATCAGTAAAGCAACAATGAGTAGAAGAATAATTGAACTCCAACCAGATCCCTGACTTTCGGTAACTTCGTAAGCCCCATATTCCTCATTTTGATATTTTTTTCCTCCATCCGAATATTCCTGGTGGTAATGGGCTTCATCTGCATGATTATATTCCCCATTATCATCCAAAAATTCTTCTTCGTCATCCTGATTTTCTCCACGAAGATATTTGTCTTGAAGAGGTTTGTATTCGGTAATATCCATTCCACAATCAGGACAATATTTAGCCTTCTTCCTGATTTCAGCTCCGCAATTTTCACAAATCATTATAAACCTCAATGTTCACTTTCTTCGGTTCATTTAACTATTGAAATATTGTATAAAGGATTGAATATCAAATTTCTACCATTATCTCATTTCTTCTGAAAAATCCTGGAACGGCAGGATTATTATATTGAGCTATAATAAAATTTGATTTTGGTTCTATATCATTTTTGCCAAGCCATGTCGAGAGTTCTGAAACTTCTTGGTCTGCTAATTTGTGGTTAACCCTACCTCTAAACCTTAACACTGCCATTTTTTGATTCC
>Ga0209048_10003285_pt1 | contig 15743 bp, 12 predicted proteins | sample FrelakmetCRP12CR_FD_187146 | JGI IMG/M metagenome (GOLD analysis project Ga0209048, IMG submission 187146) | Freshwater lake sediment microbial communities from the University of Notre Dame, USA, for methane emissions studies - CRP12 CR (SPAdes)... | ecosystem: Environmental > Aquatic >... | reverse complement strand
TGCATGAGGCGATCAGTTTTCCCGGATGATTGCCGCGGAAAGATAACCCACGACAGCGCTCCTGTCTCCTGTCGTATCACCGGAATTCGAGTGGTGAAGAACCTGGGTGCGGCTTGCCCCCGACTTTTTTAATGCCGTGAGCGCCGCGACTATCGGGCCGCCTCCACATGCCTCCGTGCGCTCACTTTCAAGGTCTGTCATAAGCCTTTCGTAATCGAAGGAGGAGATGTCGCTGATGGCGACCGAATCCAGCTTCTCTGCCTCCTCATGCCTATGGTAATGGGAGAGATCGCTGGTTGCAACTATGAGGGTCTCCGGCCTGCCCTTGAGCACCTCGGAAAGCCTGTTCCCGAGATGTGTGCAGAATTTCCTGGATTGCTCACCCATGACCAGGGGGAGGATCATGAATTCACGGAGCACCTTCTGGAGGAAGGGAAGCTGTACCTCGACGGCATGTTCGGCGCCGTGTCCCTGCTCAGATACTTCTATGAATTCTGATCCGGCGGCAATTTCATCCCTCAGCTTTTCATCCACATATACATCCCCCAGGGGTGTCCGGTAACCATGCCCGCTGTAAACAGAAATGCCCTCGAAATACTCGCGGTGGCTGGGAGAAATGATCACGACTGTGCTGATTGAGGATTTCCGGATAGTGGCGTAGGCGTGGGCGGCAGTAAGGCCTGAATAGGTGTATCCCGCGTGCGGAACGATGAGTCCGACCACCGTGCCCTCACCTCCGAGAACTGGAGTTCCGGCCTTCTCCAGAAACTTATCGACTTCCAGACTGAGTATTTTGGGGTGTGCGGTATAAAAAAGTCCCGCAACGGCCGGCGGCCGCATTCCTGTCATTTTGCTTTCCGTTCGTTAAAGACTTCTGCGCTGAAAATATATATTTTGGCTTCCGGATGTTTCCAGAGACCGGGCGCCAGTCCGGCTTTGCGCGCCGTCTGGTTCAGAAATGTCTCCCTGTCCCAGCCGAGCTCAGTGGCCACCTGGGGGAGCAGCAAACCCCTGTACCCGCCCAGTTCGATTACAAGCCCGTGCTTGCCAACCTCTATCTGTCTGATGTCGCTTATGCACTCCAGCGGCGAAAGGACCGAGATTTCAATTTCGATGTCCGCGAGCTCTTCCTCCGAGACCTGGCTGAATCGGTAGTCTTCCGTGGCCGATTTCTGCGCCACATCCTTGACTGTCTCTGCCAGCGGTTTTACCGACTCAATGTATCCTATGCAACCGCGCAGCTCGCCCCCCTTGTGGAGCGTCACGAAGGCACCCGAGGGTTTTGTCAGCTCCCCGGGTACATCGGCCGGCACCTCAGCTCTCTTACCCTTCAGGGCAGCCACAATTGAGCTCCTTGCGAGTTGCAATAGGAATGTTTTTTCCGCTTCTGATAGCATCCCTGACCGCCTGTGTTTTTTCAAATTCCAGCTTCAAATTAATGAAATTCCCTGAGAGATTCAAATCTATAAGGGGAGGCTGTGAATATCAGTACAGATAGGCCGGGTAGTTGCCGGTCCAGAGGCTTCATGCATGTATTTTTTTTAAGGTTAATATTAAATTCAAACCCGTAAGCTGTCCAGGCCTTCTGGGGGGGAGTGAAAGGGGCTGGAAACAGCACTTCTTCTTAAAGGTCACGAAGTTAGGCGATACAAGGATCAAATTCGTTTGACTTTGTCTCCTGCCGTCATTACATTACTATGCTTGACATAAGCCCGGTTCACGTCCTCTGAGGACGACTCTCCATAAACCACGATGCCCCCCCAGATGGATTCTTCCGGACGATCGGATTAGGTGAATCACAGTTCTAAAGGATACTCAGTGATCCTAGAATCTAACAATCCATTCGTCAAAGTTTAAGGAGGACCTATCATGAACTCTCCATTTAAGTGCTCTAGCCTTTGCTTCATTGCAATCTTCCTGTTTGTAACGTGCTGCCTTTCCTTTGCAGCCGGGGATGTCCGCATCGTGAAATGGCAGCATCCGCAGCCGGTCAAACAAACACTGCGGCAGGCCGGCAAGTGGCAGGTCCGCGGGTACGGGCAGCAAAGTACAATAAATTCTACGAAATCGGCGATTCACAACGCAAGAATAACCTTCAATGAACAGCTAAAGAATTCCTCCGGCATATACTTCGTCGATGACATGGAAAACGGCGTCAATGGCTGGACAGTTAACACAAGTTCCGACACTCTCTGGCATCAAACGACGTATGATAATGTTTCGCCTACGCATTCCTGGTGGTGCGCGGTGGAGAGCACCGCAAAGTACAACACCGGCAGCCGTGTCAATCAATCCCTTATTTCACCGGCGATCAGCCTGACGGGTTATACTTTGCCGATCCATCTCCTGTTCAACGAAGAATTCGGAACCGAATGGGGAAAAGACTTCTGCACTGTCGGCGTCAGCACCGACGGCGGGGTGACATGGAATGAGCTGAGGAGTGATACCAATTCCTGCTCTGGCAATACCGGCGGATGGATCATTACGGACTTTGACCTCTCCGAGTATGCTAATCTTACCATCAATATCCGCTTTCACTTTGACACGGGGGACGAGCTCAGCAATGATTACTCGGGATGGCTCATCGATAACATGATCGTTTTTACAGGCGGGAGAGTAGGCGGAGTCACCTATTTTGACATCAACCAGAACGGCCGTCAGGATACACTGGAGCCCCCGCTGGACGATGGAGATTGGAAGATAACGGCTTCAGGAAGCCTCTTTACGGTTTCCACGTGGCCCGATGACCAGGGCAGGTACAGCTTTACGCTGCCGGCAGGGTCGTACACCCTCACCGAGGCGATCGTGCCGGGATGGACCCCAATCTCACCTTCATCCGGAAGCTGGCAGATCGCACTCGCCTCACCTGAAAGTGTCATCACGGCGAATTTCGGAAACTGGCACCCGGGAGCAGTTCTCTCGGGCTATGTTTTCAACGACGCGAATTTCAACGGCATCCAGGACAGCTCCGAAACATTAGTCCCGCACCAGCGGATCAACATCTATGGCCCTTCATACGATGACTTTCGGTACACAGATGGCACCGGGCATTATACGTTTGTTGTCATTGATACCGGTGAATATCACATAGTTGAGAATGGTATCCAGTTTGGGACGATCCAGACATTTCCCCCTGATGGCGCCGATTATGAGATTTTCGTGCATGATCTTTCGACAAATGTTAGCGACCTCAGGTTCGGCGTATATTATCTGCCCCCTTACGGCAGGACCTGCGCCATCGGAGGTTGGATATTCAATGATCTGAACAGGAACGGCGTCAGGGACGGGGGTGAACCCGGCCTCGGGGGGATCGAGGTGTATCTCTCCGGACGCCCTATTATCTCGGACAGCTCAGGCCATTACAGCTTCGATAGTCTTTACCCGGGGTCCTACAACCTGGAGGTGAACATGCCTCCTCACTGGGCGATTATTTCACCGCCATCCCATAAGTACCACTTCGATATTCCCGGCGGCATCAAGATCGACACTGCGAACTTCGGAGAAGCTCCCTCGACGAAGAACGCGTCCATCAGCGGATGGTTATTCCACGATCGGAACAGAAACAGCGTCAGAGATGGGGACGAACCCGGCCTCGCAGGCCTCGCAGTGTATATTGGCGGGGATGTCGACTCTACCACAGTCTCGGATAGCACGGGCCATTACAGCTTTGACAGTCTCTACCCGGGATACTACAGTGTTTGGGCGAACAAGCCCCCCAATTGGGTCATTTCCTCGCCGGGTCCTTCTGTGTACAGTTTTAATCTGCCGGATGGCAAAAAAATCGATACTGCGAATTTCGGGGAATTTTCGTCAGCGAGGGACGCTTCCGTAAGCGGTCAATGCTTCAACGACGCAAATAAAAATGGCGCAAGAGACCAGGGGGAATTAGGCATCGGTGTCTGGACGATCACGCTCACCGGGATCGATCATGACCGCCACTTCTATCAAAGGCAGGTTATAACCGACAGCAGCGGGAATTATTCCATCGATTCCCTCTGGGTGGGGACGTACCTTCTGAATCAGTCGCTCAGGTCATGCTGGGTGCAAACGCTTCCGCCGGGTTTCCGCCCTATCATAGTCACACTTGACTCTGCAAACGAGACATCCGCCGATTTCGGCGACTCGTATGACAGCACGTTCAGCATCGGGTTCCGCTCGTTTATTTCTGACAGCCTCGCTCTCGCGAAAAGCTATGATGGGAAAAAATTCGGACAACCGATCAAGAAACTCTATGTAACCCAGGCACTTTTCAGAACGGCATTCACGAACAAGGTCACGCCCGTGGCTGCGGCGACCGGCTTACAAATCACGTTCAAATATCCCTTCATCGATAGTCTTGTGGTTGTCCCCCCGGCAGCTCAGGCATATGACGAGACGAGAACGTCAGCTGTGCTGAATTTTCCGAATGGATTGCTTTCTGGCCAAACGGTGCAGATCCAGGGAGTGTGTACTGGTCCCAAGCCCGGATCGTCCCTAACTCAAGGCGTGAAGTCCGCAGTTTGGACATTCCCCGATCGTTCTAAGAACGCCACGCGCGCATACTTGAAATCAACGCCTTTCAGATACGTTAAACCAAATGCCGTTGATATGCTCATGGCGATGGCCGGATATACGGTTCAGATCGGCGTTCCGCTTGGCCGGTATTCACCACATACGGTCCTGATGAGGAAATACACGGATATCACCAAATCGCTTGTAGACAGTCGCGGAAACATGCATATGGGTTCACCGACATGCCTCTCGACTTACACGAGCGGTGCTTCAATTAAAAAGATGGTGTACTACTTACCTCCCTCAAAGCAGGATAATAGGCTCTTCGCGGAGGCGGTCGCTCTCAAGGTGAGTATCCTGGCGAGTGAACTGAGCATCACTCCGTATGGTTTCGGTGATCTGATATTCGATGAGGGTGGTGATAATCCGTTCAACGGCAAATCGATCAGCTTTATCGCGGGTGTGCTCGATCAGTATATGTCGTCCTACCGGGATACGGTTGGATGCTACCATTGCCAGATTTCGGCCGGATATGAGTGGTTTGATTCGCTCTCGCTATATCATACCATACGTAAGATCGATTCCGCCTTCTGCGGACCGATTGATTATACAGCCTGGATTCCGGGAAGCTATCCGCTCCTGAAATTGACGGCGGTCAGGTCTGTGGCGGATATACACTACATCCACATCGACAGCTCATTCTGCGCGGTCGGCAAGAACCCGCCGGTTGCGGCAATACCTGAGCCCGATCTGTTCGATCTCCTGCAGAACTATCCGAACCCGTTTAATCCGAGCACGACGATTTCCTTCACCCTGCCGCAAGCTGGATCGGTAACCTTGAAGATCTACAATGCTCTGGGGCAGGAGGTGGCCACTCTGCTGAACAGGGAGCAAATGGACGAAGGTGAACAAGAGGTGTTGTTCAATGCCTCTTCACTTGCCAGCGGCATTTACTATTATCGCCTGGTTATCGAGGGTATCCCAGATGAGGATGGTGTGCTTGGTCAAAGTTACACCGCAGTGAAGAAGATGGTCTTGTTGAAATGAGGACTCACAGGTATCAGGATGGGCAGACCCCAGATCCATGCAACGCCGGGGGGGGGACTGTCTCCCTTGCCGCGTATGTTGTAGGATGGCCGGGACTGCTGACATCCGATCCCGTTTGAGCGCAGGGCTCTCCTAAGCTTGTCATATTTTTCCGCCACAGTAAGCCCGGAGATTCAAACGTGTAGCCTCTTTATCACGAGAACCGGTGACACGGCACACCCCTTACACCGGCCACAATACTTTATCGGTTATTGAAAGACTGAGCCTTGAACTACTGGGGAGCTTATAGTTGAAGGCATTCCTCTGTTTTGGGAAAGATGTTTATAGTTGACAATCAGCCCGCTCTTTCTTACATTTTGCCTGCATCATGCAGCTGATTGAAAGCATATCGGGTGTACGCGGTATCGTGGGCGACAGCCTCACTCCAGAGGTTGCGGTGAACTACGCTGCCGCTTTTGCACAATTCTGCCGAGGAGGAAAGATCGTCCTGGGAAGGGACGGACGCACAACCGGTAAGCTCATCGGAAATCTCATCTCCTCCACGCTCCTGGCGGCCGGTTGCGATGTGATCGCAACAGGGGTTGCCCCGACGCCAACGATCGCTATCGCAGTCGAAGAAACGGGGGCCGCCGGCGGAATATCCATAACTGCCAGTCACAATCCTGTTCAATGGAACGGTTTGAAGTTCATCGCCAAAAGCGGCATGTTTCTGGATGCAGTGGAGAACGAACGCCTGCGGGAAATAGCCCGGGCAGGGAAGTTCACCTACCGCAGCTGGGACGCCCTTGGAAGGCATACGGCCGACAGCTCTTTCCTGGAAAAACATATAGGAATGGTTTTAAGCCTTCCCTATATCGGCACGGAGAGGATAAGGAAACGGGCCTTTAAGATAGTCGCAGACTGCATAAATGCGGCAGGGGGAATGATCGTTCCCATGATGCTGCGGCATCTTGGCTGTGAGGTGGTGGAGATGAACTGCGATGTGAGCGGTATTTTCAGCCGGACTCCCGAGCCGGTGCCGGAAAATCTCACAGAGCTGTGCCTGAGGGTTGTAAAAGAGAAGGCTGACCTCGGGATAGCGGTCGACCCGGATGTCGACCGGCTGGTGCTCATAACCGAAAAGGGGGAGCCCTTCGGCGAGGAATACACCATAGCCACGGCAGTTAAATTTGTTCTTGAACGGGCTGCAAAAAAAGCCGGGGATAAGGAACAGTCCGTTGTGGTCAATCTTTCCACAACCAGGGCAGTAGATGATATTGCAAAAAAATCTCAAGCCAGGGTGTTCCGCACTCCCGTTGGCGAGATCAACGTTGCCAAAAAAATGCAGGAAACAGGGGCAATTATCGGGGGTGAGGGGTCGGGCGGAGTTATACTTCCCGAGGTTCACTACGGCAGGGATGCAATTGTGGGCATAGGCCTCATTCTGGAGCAGATGGCAGGGTTTGAGGGGACTATATCGGAGTTTAAGAAATCGCTTCCCCAGTATTACATAACAAAATCAAAGCTGGATGTAACGGGAAAGGATACTGAGAGGGTATTTTCAGCCGTGATAAAAAACCTCCCATCCGGTGCCCTCATAAACAAGGATGACGGTCTTAAGATTGATTTCAGGGATAGCTGGGTGCATCTCAGGAAATCCAACACGGAACCTATTATAAGGATAATTGCCGAAGCACCCACTGAAGACGAGGCCAAATCCCTCGTTCAAAAATTCAAATCCCAGATCGGATGAAAAAAGATGATACTCTGCAAGGTTTCCGGGACACTGGTTGCGACACAAAAGAACGAACAGCTCAGGGAGCACAAAATTCTCATCGTTCAGCCCGTGGATCTGGAGGGTAAATATATCGGCCGTGATATACTGGCGCTTGATTCTGTGGATGCGGGCATCGGGGACACCGTCCTTGTAATCCAGGAGGGGCAGGGAGCGGCCCAGGTTTTCAACAACAAGAAATTGCCGGTGCATTCGGTGATCGTTGCTGTAGTGGACGGGCTGGAAGTTGTGGAGTGAGGGCGTGACTGGGGGGGGATTCAAGAGCTAATCCCCGATTTCCCGCTACGCTTCTGAAGCCTCTAGGGGGGCTTCAATCTTTCAGGGAGGCATGACATGTATTCTGTTTTCGATCTCCTGGTTCTCTCCCAGGTGCCGGGCATTGGTGCGAACCGCCTTCGCGGACTGGTTTCTCATTTCGGCAGCACCTCCTCGCTCATGAAAGCAGGCCTGAGGGAAATTGCCTCGGTGGAAGGCATCGGGATGAGGCTTGCATCCTCGGTAACACGTTTTCTGAAAGGTCCCGGCATCGAGGAGGCAAAGAAATATGCTGATCTGCAGCTTTCCAAACTCAACAGGGTAGAGGGCCGTATCCTTTCCTTCTGGGACAGCCGGTATCCGGAAGGATTGAAACGGATTTACGATCCCCCGGCGATCATTTTTATGAAGGGGGAGATATTGAAATCGGACAGGATTGCCGTTGCGGTTGTGGGGACCAGGAGCCCCTCCCGCTACGGAGCGGAATGGGCTGAAAAATTCAGCTGTGAGCTGGCGTCACTCGGGATTACCGTGGTGAGCGGTCTTGCAAGGGGAATCGATACGATAGCCCATAAGGCCTCACTGAAATCATGGGGCAGGACGATTGCAGTAATAGGCTCTGGACTCGATGTTTTTTATCCGCCTGAGAACAGATCCTTGTGCGAGCTGATCAGGGGAAGCGGCGCAGTGATAAGCGAGTGTGAAATGGGCTCCAAACCGGATGCTACCAACTTCCCGCGCAGGAACCGCATCATAAGCGGGCTTTCACTGGGTACACTTGTTGTGGAGTCTGACCTCTCGGGAGGCGCGATGATTACCGCCGGCACTTCTCTTGATCAGAACCGCGAGGTGTTCGCTCTCCCGGGTTCCCTCAATTCAAGGCACAGCAGGGGCTGCCATGCCCTCATTAAAAGCGGAAGGGCGAAGCTGGTGGAAACCGTCCAGGACATCACCGATGAGCTCCAGGCCCAGATCGCTCCACGCCCCGATAAAAGTGTCCTGGAGAAGGCTGCACTGACCTAGTTACAAAAGGCTCGGGGGGGGGGAGTAGGTCATCGATTTTTACGTTCAAAGGAATCTGGGCGGAATTCGGTCTATAAGCCCCGGGAATCCCTTTCAGTTGGAAGAGGTCCTGCATGAGGTATTCCCGTAAAACGGCCTTTTAAAAATATTTTTTAAAAAGAGGTGATCTCGGAATTTTTCTATTTCAGAAAACTTTTGTATTATATACAGGTATGTTCATAATACGCGGGGCGATAATTGAAGAAGATATCGCCCATATCCGCTTCGCATGTGATCTCCAGGAGTGCAAGGGAGCCTGCTGCACGCTTCCCGGCGGAAGGGGCGCTCCCCTGGAAGACAGTGAACTGGAAGAGATTGAGCGCTCATGCAGCCATGCTTTCAAGTACCTGTCAGCTGAAAATTTGCGTGAAATCAGGGAAAACGGCATGGTTGAAGGTATGCCTGGAGGTTACGCCACTAGATGTCTGGATGACAGGGACTGCGTGTTCGTGTTTTACGAGAATACGGTGGCTTACTGCTCTCTGGAAAAGGCTTTTTTTGAAGGTAAGACAAGCTGGCGCAAGCCCATTTCCTGTCACCTTTTCCCTGTGCGCATTTCGCGTAGCGCAGGAGAAAATCTCAGATACGAACAGCTGCGGGCATGCGCCCCGGCTAAGATAAAAGGGCTGGCCGAGGATGTACCGCTTTACGATTTTTTAAGAGAAGCGTTAGTGCGCCGCTTCGGGCTCACCTGGTACAAGGAATTCAGGAGCCAGTGCTCAAGGCTCGATAATTACATGAGTGACAATGAAAAGTTTGAGAAAGAATAGGTCATAGGCCTCCTTTGCTGAATCTTTCACAAAGACAGACCCTCCAGCAAAAGCTGACCCCGCAGCAGGTGCAGTACCTGCAGCTGTTGCAGCTTCCTGTCCTGGCTCTTGAACAGCGCATCAAGGCGGAGCTCGAAATGAATCCTCTCCTTGAGGAACTGACCGAAGTAGAGATGACCCAGGAGCAGGATGTGCCGAAGGATGATGACGCGGCGGAAGTCCCTGAGACCGATGCCAAGAGCACTAGTGAAGACTACACGTTTGAAGATTACATGAACGATGAACTGGACGGGCACAAAACCGGATATGCCGCCACTGACGAGGAAAGGGAGGAAATACCTCAGCCGGCCGAGGTGACAATTACCCAGCGTCTGCTCGACCAGATTCTTATGCTTGATCTGACCGGCGAGGAGATACTCCTTTGCGAGGAGATAATAGGAAACATCGATGAAGACGGTTATCTGCGGAGGGAACTGCAGCTGATTGTCCAGGACCTCAACCTCTCCCAGGGATTGTCAATTAAACAGGAGAGAGCGGAGGAAATTCTGAAAAAAATCCAGATGCTCGACCCGCCCGGTATTGCAGCCAGGAACCTGCAGGAATGCCTTATTGTCCAGCTGGAGATGGGAGAGTATCCGGAGGTGTTGCGGGAAAAGGCGCTGAAGATCCTCCGTGAGCATTTCGAAGATTTCACGATGAAGCACTATGAAGAGCTCGCCAGGAACCTGGGGACAAGTACGGACCAGCTCAAGCCGGTGATCGAGCTCATACAGAAGCTCAATCCGAAGCCCGGGGAGGGGCAGTTTTCTGCACAGCAGAACTATATCGTGCCCGATTTCACCGTAGAGCGTGATGACGGGGATTTCATAGTCATGCTGAACGACAGAAACGTCCCGCCGCTGAGGATCAACAAAGGGTATAAAGAGCTCATGAGCCGCAGGGGGAAGAACGGAGCCGCCGACGGAGTGAAAGACTTCATACGGAAGAGGTTCGAGGCGGCCAAATGGTTCATCGCCTCGATTAACCAGCGCCGGGACACCATGATGCGTGTGATGCGGGCAATCATAGAAAAACAGAGGGTCTTCTTCGAGTCTGGCGAAAACCTGAGGCCTATGATCTACAAGGACATCGCAGAGATAATAGGCATGGATATCTCCACCATCAGCAGGGTTGTCAACGGCAAGTACGTCCAGACCGAATTCGGCGTATTCGAACTCAGACATTTTTTCAGCGACAAGCTCACCACCTCCTCGGGGGAGGAAATTTCAAACAAGGAAGTGAAAAAGACGATAAGGGAAATAATCGAGTCCGAAGACCCGAACCACCCCCTGAGCGACGACCGGATTGCCGAAATGTTAAACAAGGACGGGCTGAACATTGCAAGGCGCACCGTCGCCAAATACCGCGAGGCGATGAAAATCCCCGTTGCCCGGTTGCGGCGCAAAATATAAAAACGGAAGACGGGAAAAACCATGCCTGAAATTATTCATTCCACCACCGTAATCGGACTAATTCACAAGGGGAAAGCAGTTATCGGAGGGGACGGCCAGGTCACCGTATCAAACGCCATAATGAAGAAGGGGGCATGCAAGGTCAGGAAGATATACAACGGTACGGTGCTGGCGGGTTTTGCGGGCTCTGCCGCTGACGCGTTCACCCTGTTTGAAAGGTTCGAGGACAGGCTCGAGCAGTACCACGGAAACCTCCTCCGGGCGGCGGTGGAACTTGCGAAGAACTGGCGCACCGACAAATATCTCCGCCAGCTTGAGGCCCTTCTTGCAGTGCTTAACAAGGAGCAGGCTCTGGTAATTTCCGGGACAGGCGAGATCATTGAACCCGACGACGGTATCGTCGCAATAGGTTCAGGTGGAAATTACGCTCTCGCCGCTGCGAGAATGCTCATTAAGCACACCGGTCTTGATGCCAAGGAGATTGTTTCCCAGTCGCTGGAAACCGCAGCAGACATATGTATTTACACGAACAAGAATATTTCCATTGAGGAGCTCTGAACCGTACAGGAATGAACAGGAAAATCAAAAAGGATGCGCCGAGGGAGCTGACTCCGAAGGAGATCGTGAAGGAGCTGGACCGGTATATAATAGGGCAGCAGGCCGCAAAAAAATCCGTATCGATTGCGATCCGCAACAGGTGGCGGAGACTGCATACCGCGGAATCCCTGAGGGAGGAGATCATGCCGAATAACATCATCATGATCGGGCCTACGGGCGTGGGGAAGACCGAGATTGCACGGCGGCTGGCGAAGCTGGTTGACGCCCCCTTCCTGAAAGTGGAGGCATCCAAGTTCACCGAGGTGGGTTATGTCGGCCGGGACGTAGAGTCGATCGTGAGGGATCTGACGGAATTCGCCGTAAACATGCTCAAGGGGGAGAAGGCGGCGGAGGTGGAGGACAAGGCGGAGCAGCTTGCCCAGGAGAGAATTTTGGACATATTGGTCCCCCCTTTTAAGCGGAAGACCGGGATTGAGGGGAACGATCCGGCGCAGGAAATCCAGGAGGGGGAAGCAACGCGCGAAAAATTCCGCGAGAAGCTCACCAGGGGAGAGCTGGAGGACCGATCGATAGAAATCGATGTGAGCTCGGCACAGGTGCCCGCCATGCAGGTGTTCGGCCCTTTGAACATAGAGGAAATGGGCGTGAACCTGCAGGAAATGTTCGGCAATATTATGCCAAAGCGGACAAAAAAGCGGAGGGTGACCGTAGCCGAAGCCAGGCAGTTCCTGATACAGGAGGAGGTTCAGAAGCTGATAGACACAGAATCCGTCGTCAAGGAGGCGCTAGCCAGGGTTGAAAACTCCGGGATCGTCTTTTTGGATGAGATCGACAAGATTGCCGGCGACCGCGGCCACACTTCGGGGCCTGATGTTTCCCGGGAGGGGGTCCAGAGGGATCTGCTGCCGATAGTCGAGGGCACGACCGTCCTGACAAAATACGGCATGGTAAAAACCGACCATATACTTTTCATGGCCTCCGGGGCTTTTCACGTATCCAAGCCCTCTGACCTCATACCGGAGCTTCAGGGCCGCTTCCCGATCCGGGTCGAGCTCGACAGCCTGAACGAAGATGATTTTGTGAAGATTTTGACCTTTCCCCAGAACGCCCTCATCAAGCAGTACTCAGCACTCCTTGAAACGGAAGGGGTCACCCTGGAATTTACGGAGGAGGGGATAAGGGAAATAGCACGCACCGCGGCTCAGGTTAACGAGCAGGTGGAAAACATCGGAGCCCGCAGGCTGCACACCATAATGACCACTCTCCTGGAAGAGATTTTGTTCGAGGCGCCCGATGTCGCCAAGACAATCAGGGTAACGAAGGAGATGGTGGATGAAAAACTGAGCGGCATTGTAAAAAACAAGGATTTAAGCCGCTATATCCTCTAAAGTGAGACCGACGCTTCCCCGTTAGTGAACCTTGTCCCCCGGCAACGGGGGCTGGAAGCCGAATCCGCCCGGTGTGGCTTCCCCGTGAATTTTAACTTCACCGAACGCTTTTTCAAACTTTTCGATGTTGTCCTTCAGGGCATTCAGGAGCAATTTTGCATGCTGGGGGGTGGTTATGATGCGGGCCAGCACCTTTGCCTTGGGTACCCCCGGCAGGACCCGTGTAAAATCTATCACAAATTCCGCAGGTGAATGCGTGATGATAGCCAGGTTTGAATAGATGCCCTCCGCCTCTTTCTCTCCCAGTTCTATATTTATCTGCTGTGGCTGTTGTATGGGGTTTGTCATGAAATCCCTTCGGATGAAAATGCCCCCCGTTTTCATCCGGGGGGAATCTGAGGTGGTTTGTCTACTTCTTGCGCAGTTCTTCAGCCTTCTTTATGGCTGCTTCCGCTTTCTTGATCATGTTGGCGTTGGCGTATGCGGATGCCAGAAAGTCCCAGTAATTCGGATCGTCTTTCTTGATCTCCACTAGTCTCTCGAAGTAATCCGCCGCTTTCTTAAAATGCTCCAGGAATGACTTGTCGGTTGAAGATTTCGCATCCGGACCCTGCGATGCCTTCTTCAGCCTGTCGCCCAGTTTCATGTGGGCAACCCCGATATTCTGGAGGGCGACGTCATATACCGGATCGCTTTTCAGAGCTTCCTCAAAATGTGAGACGGCCTCCTGGAGGCTGTCGGTTTGAAGCAAAATCACGCCCAGGTTGTACTGATAAATTTTGTTTGCAGGATCCTTATCGACAGCCTCCCTGATAAGAGGCTTTGCCTCACTTGCGCGGCCCAGTCTCACGTATAGATCGATCATTGTTCCCAGCAGCTCTGCGTTATTGGGTTCCAGTTTCCTTGCATCCGTGATTGCTGCGATCGCGCTGTTATAGTTTTCATTTGCAGCCTGTTTGTCGCTGGCGGCTTCGGCAATCTGGGCTTTCTGCAGGTATGCGTTGATCAGCGATGTGTGAAGAAGGGGTGTTTGCTTCCGTTTGAGGGCTTCTTTTACTGTAGCAATCTCGTCGTCATATTGAGCTTCCGAATGATACGCGATTGCGAGGTTTTGATACGCCACCGTGCTGTCCGGATTGATCGATATTGCGAGCTTGTAATTCTTGACGGCTTCCTGCCTCAGTGCAGTGGCGCTGTCCTTGGAGGCTTTTATGCTCTTATTGAACAAGTTCACACCCTGGTTCAGGGACTGACCCCATGCATACTTTTTGGCGTCGTTTATGTTCTTTTCAAATTCCTTGCTGGCTTTTAAAGATCCGTCGAATGCCTCAACCATCCCCTGGAAGTTATTCTTCTGCATGCGGGCCTGGCCGAGGAGGTACCAAGCCTCGGCATTGGTCGGGTTTTTCGCCACTTCTTTGGCGAGCGATTTTTCGGCGTTATCCCAATCAGATCGCTGAATGTACAGTTTTGCGCTTGTCATTTCCGCGGAACCGCACTGGAAAGCCGTAACCATCAGTCCGAATATGAAAAGGCCGAGGATTGTGACAATTGTATGGTATTTCATCGAAGCTCCTTTGAAATGTCGGGGATAAATTGTAGAAAATCTCGGCACAATATACGCAAACGCTTCAAAAGAATCAATAATTTTATCCATTGACTTTCAGACCTTTTTTTCGTATATAAAAAATTCATTTCGAAAGGAAAATCAAGATGCAGAAAATTCAGGTGCCGCCAGAGGGAGAGAAAATTTCAATTTCATCCGGGCAGCTCAAAACCCCCTCCCGCCCCATTATTCCGTTTATCGAAGGGGACGGGACTGGCCCGGATATCTGGCGCGCTTCCAAAAGGGTCATCGACGCCGCTGTCAGCAAAGCCTACCACAGCACGCGGGAGATTGCCTGGATGGAGGTGTTTGCCGGTGAGAAGGCCTTCAAGCTTTTCAACACGTGGCTGCCAGAGGAGACAGTCGAAGCTTTCAGAGAATACCTTGTGGGAATCAAAGGACCTTTGACCACCCCCGTAGGAGGTGGCATAAGGTCGCTGAACGTGGCGATGCGGCAGCTTTTGGATCTGTACGTCTGTCTGCGCCCCGTGCAATATTTTCAGGGAGTTCCTTCGCCTGTGAAGCATCCCGAAGCCGTGAATATGGTCATATTCCGCGAGAACACCGAAGATATATATGCGGGCATAGAATTTGCGGCCGGATCGCCGGAGGCCGGAAAAGTGCTGGCTTTTTTTGCGAGCGAGTTTCCCGAGCAGTTCAAGAAAATCCGCTTTGGCACCCCCAAGTCCTCTGAAGAATGGTCAAAGCTGACACACCGTCAGGGGGAAGGCCAAGGGGTACAGCTCGGCATCGGGCTTAAGCCCGTGTCCTTCCAGGGATCGGTCAGGCTGATGCGCGCTGCGGTTAATTACGCACTTGAACACAAGAGGAAATCCGTGACCATCGTGCACAAGGGGAACATCATGAAATATACGGAGGGGGCCTTCAGAGACTGGGGTTATGCGATGGCTGAAAAGGAGTTCGGTCCAGATGTCTACACATGGGCCCAGTGGGAACGGACAAAGAAAGATAAGGGGGAGGAGGCGGCCGCTGCCGAACAGAAGGCTGCTCTTGAGGCGGGAAAGGTGCTGATAAAGGACGCGATAGCGGACATAGCACTCCAGCAGGTTCTGACCAGGCCTGAGGAATTCGACGTGATCGCAACGCTCAACCTGAACGGAGACTACATTTCGGACGCGCTCGCCGCGCAGGTCGGCGGGATCGGCATCGCCCCGGGGGGGAACATCAACTACGAAAACGGCTATGCGGTGTTCGAGGCAACCCACGGCACTGCGCCGAAATACGCCGGACAGGACAAGGTGAACCCGGGATCGGTCATACTGAGCGGCGAGATGATGTTCCGGTACCTCGGATGGACGGAGGCGGCCGACATCATCCTGC
>Ga0209048_10003284_pt1 | contig 15747 bp, 15 predicted proteins | sample FrelakmetCRP12CR_FD_187146 | JGI IMG/M metagenome (GOLD analysis project Ga0209048, IMG submission 187146) | Freshwater lake sediment microbial communities from the University of Notre Dame, USA, for methane emissions studies - CRP12 CR (SPAdes)... | ecosystem: Environmental > Aquatic >... | reverse complement strand
TGGCCTTGGCGATTGCGCTAGTCCTCTATTTCCTGCCCGGCTATACGACCAAGCTCAGCATCCCGTTTTTCAAGAATGTGGTTCCTGATCTTGGTTGGTTGTATGTCGCCTTTGCCGTGCTGGTCATTGTCGGAAGTTCCAATGCCGTCAATCTAACCGATGGTCTCGATGGGTTAGCGATCGGACCGGTCATGATCGCGGCGTTGGCCTATACGATCGTGGCCTATGTTGCCGGCCATCGACTCATGTCGGACTATCTTCTCATTCAGCACATCGAAGGCGCGGGTGAGCTCGCGGTGTTCACTGCAGCCATCTTGGGGGCGAGTCTGGGATTTCTGTGGTTCAACTCCTATCCGGCTTCCGTGTTCATGGGGGATGTGGGCTCGCTTCCTCTGGGAGCGGCGCTGGGCACGGTCGCGGTGATCAGCAAACACGAGCTGCTGCTCCTGATAGTCGGCGGAGTGTTTGTGATTGAAGCAGTCTCGGTCATTTTTCAGGTGATCTCGTTCAAGTCGCGCGGGAAGCGCATTTTTCTCATGGCGCCCATCCATCATCATTTTGAGATGAAAGGATGGGAGGAGCCCAAAGTCGTGGTGCGCTTGTGGATCATCGCCATCCTGTTGGCCTTGTTGAGTTTGAGTACCTTAAAGCTCCGGTGACGGCATGGTGGGAGTAGCAGCAGTGGAACTCGCGGGAGCACATGTCACGGTAATGGGACTTGCCAGGAGCGGCGTGGCTGCTTGCCGCTTGCTTCAGGCGGCTGGAGCACGTGTCACAGTGGCAGACCGGAAGGAACCGGCGGAACTGACATCGGTCCTCGGCACCATCGACCGCGATAACGTCGGCGTGGCCGTCGGGGCGCGGTACGAATCGTCGCTCGACGAGGCGGACCTCGTGGTGATCAGCCCAGGAGTGCCCTATCGGCTGGCCCCGCTCGAAGCGGTGCGTCGGCGTGGCGTGAAGGTGATCAGCGAATTGGAGTTGGCCTCGCAGTTCCTCCGGAGCCCACTTCTTGCGATCACAGGGACCAACGGCAAGAGTACCACCGTGACTCTGATCGGCAAGTTTCTCGCCGAGAGCGGCAAGCGGGCGTTTGTCGGAGGCAATTTGGGCACCGCTTTGAGCGAAGCGGCAGTGGAAGACTTGCGCGCTAGCCAGGCAGGGAAGCCGAGTCCGTACGACTATCTCGTCGTCGAGGTCTCCAGTTTCCAACTGGAAACGATCGATCGATTCCATCCCTGGATCGCAGCCCTGCTCAACGTGACGGTGGATCACCAGGACCGTTATGAATCCCTGGATGAATACGTCGCGGCTAAACAGCGGATCTTCGAGAATCAAACCGCTTCCGATTACGCCCTGTTCAACCTCGACGATGACCGTGTGGCCGCGTTGAAACAGCGAGTCCGTGCAAAACGACTGGGGTTTACAAGAGGGCCGACGATCGGCGCCGATATGGCTGGGGGAACCTACCTCGAAGGTGACCGGATCGTGACGACGGTTACCGGTGTACGGCAGGAGATTTGTCGTCGAAGCGAGGTCCGCATTATCGGCAACCACAACCTGGAGAACGTCATGGCGGCCACGACTTATGCCGTGCTGTGCGGCTGCCCCCTCGACGCGATTCGGCTGGTCCTCGCGACGTTTCCCGGACTCGAACATGCCCTTGAAATCGTCCGCGAGTGTCGAGGGGTCCGATTTGTGAATGATTCGAAGGGGACGAATGTCGATGCCACGCTCAAAGCGCTGGAGAGTATCGATCACCCGATTTGGCTCATCGCCGGCGGACGAGATAAGGGTGGCGACTTTTCACGACTCGCCCAGGCCGTCAGCCGGCGTGTCAAGCGCGTGATTCTGATCGGAGAAGCGGCACCGGTGTTGCGACAGGCTTGGGAGAGTGTCGCCACGATGACCGAGGCGGCCACTTTGCGGGACGCCGTGGATCTTGCGGCGCAGGGGGCATCACCGGGTGACGTCGTGTTGTTGTCCCCGGCATGTGCCAGCTTCGACATGTTTGCGGACTATCAAGACCGTGGTCGCCAATTCAAGGCGTTAGTTCATGCCTTACCGGCGTGACGTGCAAGGCGAGGGAGGGGCGGTTCTGAGCAATGGCGCATCGATCAGCGGGGACTTTGGCCCTGCCATGGTCCCAGACCAGCCAACGATCGGGCAAGCAGCGCGTGGCGGCGGACCACACGCTCATGGCGGTCACCATGACACTGGCGTTGGTGGGACTCGTCATGGTGTTCAGTGCAAGCGCCATCCTAGCTGGCAACCGGTTTCAGGATCCCGGGTTTTTTCTGAAGAGGCAGGTTGCCTGGCTCGCGTTTGGCTTTCTGCTGATGCATCTCACGTCGCGCATCGATTACACGCTTTGGAAGAAACTCTCCATCCCGATGCTGGCCTGCATGTTACTGCTGCTCATCTTGGTGCTGGTGCCGTCGCTCGGTGTGGCGGCGAAGGGGGCGCGGCGATGGTTACGGATGGGCCCCATCTCGGTGCAACCGGCGGAAATGGTCAAGCTCGTGGCTGTCATCTATATGGCGGCGTATCTGACCAAAAAAGGGGGCAAGATCACGCTGTTTCGCGATGGTTTGCTACCGGCCCTGGTCGTAATCGGACTGCTAAGCGGACTGGTACTGCTCGAGCCGGATCTTGGGACGGTTGTGGTACTCGGACTGGTGACGGTCGGGATGTGTTTTCTCGCTGGGGCGCGCATCTCCCATCTCTTTGCCTTAGGCCTCTGCGCGATCCCGGTCGTGCTGGTGCTGGTCCTTGGCTCCAGTTATCGACGCCAACGGCTTATGACGTTTCTTGCTCCATGGAAGGATGCGTCGGACGCCGGGTTCCAAATCACGCAATCCTTCTTGGCCTTTGGCAGCGGCGGTCCGTTCGGGGTGGGATTGGGCGAGGGCAAACAGAAGCTCTACTTCCTCCCGGAGGCGCATACGGATTTTGTCCTGGCGCTGGTCGGCGAAGAACTGGGGCTCATCGGGACCGCTACCGTGACTCTGCTGTTTGCATTTTTTGTGTGGCGGGGGTTTCACATTGCCGCTCGCGCTCGGATGCCCTTTGGTCGCTATTTAGGGATGGGCATTACCTTGTTGATCGGCGGCCAGGCGTTGGTGAATGCGGCGGTGGTGACCGGGCTCTTGCCGACGAAAGGGCTCACCTTACCGTTCGTCAGCTACGGAGGGTCGTCGCTGGTGGTCAGTCTGATCGGCGTGGGGATTTTGCTCAGTATTTCACGAGACCGGCATGCCGGCGGATCTCGCGGCGGACGTGGTGGGTCGGATCACGAATGACGATCGTCATTGCGGCTGGAGGAACCGGTGGCCATCTCTATCCGGCCGTGGCGTTGGCGCGAGAGTTTCTCCGGCGCGACCCCACGACCAAGGTGCTCTTCGTAGGGACGGCGCGCGGACTTGAATCGAGCGTGCTCGCCCACGAGGGATTCGACCTGGCCTTGATCAGTGCCAAGCCGGTGATGGGCAAGGGGCTGTGGGGGGCGGCGACAGGTTTGTGCGCCATGCCGGTCAGTTTGTGGCAGTGTCTGAAGATCCTGCGGACGAGACGGGCGGATCTGGTGATCGGGGTTGGCGGCTATACGAGTCCTATGATGCTTCTCGCCGCAGCATTGACCGGGGTGACGCGCGTGATTCTTGAGCCGAATGCAAATCCCGGCATGGCCAACAAAACGGTGGGGCCGTTCGCGCAGCGCGTCTTTCTCGCATTTGAGTCAGCGGCGGACTCGTTCAATCGTTCCAAGGTGCGAGTGGTGGGGACCCCGATTCGCAAGGCGTTTCTGGAAAGTATTCAACAGAGCCGGCAGAGGTCAGGATCGCCACATCTGCTGATTTTCGGAGGAAGTCAGGGGGCGAAGGCGATCAATGCGGCAGTGCTGGAAGGATTGGCCGAACTGATGAGGCAACTGCCGCATCTCACGGTAACCCATCAGACCGGCGAGTCTGACCATGCGCGGGTGGTCGAGGCCTATCGTCGCGCCGGCATCGCTGGACAGGTGACGCCGTTTCTCTACGATATGCCTGCGGCATTACGGGAGGCGGATCTGGTCGTGGCGAGAGCCGGCGCCATGACTGTGGCGGAACTCACGGCCTGCGGAAAGCCCGCCGTCCTCATTCCTCTGCCGTCTGCCATCTACGATCACCAGACGCGGAATGCCAAGGTGATGGAGGCAGCCGGGGCCGCCGTTTTGCTTCCTCAATCTGGGCTCACGGGCCCCGTCTTGGTCCGCACGGTGACGACCATTCTGAGGGATCCGGAGCGATTACGGGTGATGGGCGAGGTAAGTCTATCGATGAGGCGAATCGATGCGGCCGAAGTGATCGTCCGCGAATGCTATGCACTCATGGAGGGCCATCACAATGTCAATCAGTCTGGTGGAGCGGCAGGAGTCTAATGGTGAAGGGCAACGTCGTCAGGGACAATATTCGTATCCACCGGTTGGTGGAATAAGGCGCGCGCCAATGTTTCGCAAAACGCAACAGATTCATCTCGTCGGAATCGGGGGATCAGGGATGAGCGGCATCGCCGAGGTGCTGCTTACGCTGGGGTATAAAGTGACGGGCTCGGATTTGCAGGCCTCCGATACAACGCGGAGATTGGAAGAACTTGGCGGACGCATCTTTGTCGGCCATCAGGAATCGAATGTCGGGGAGGCCCAAGTGGTGGTCATCTCCTCTGCCGTATCGGCACAGAACCCCGAGGTTGTGGCGGCCAAGGCGAAACAGATTCCCGTGATTCCTCGGGCCGAAATGCTCGCGGAGCTGATGCGGTTGAAGTTCGGGGTCGCCATTGCCGGCGCTCACGGAAAAACCACGACGACGTCGATGGTGGCCAATGTGCTGGCGCAGGGGGGGTTGGATCCCACGATGGTAATCGGGGGCAAAGTGAATGCGCTGGGGAGTCATGCCCGGCTTGGTCGAGGTGAGCTCCTTGTGGCGGAAGCGGATGAGAGCGACGGGTCGTTTCTCCGTTTGTCTCCAACCATTGCCGCGGTCACGAATCTCGACCGGGAACATCTCGATCACTACGGCAGCATGGAACGCATCAACGAGTCCTTCCTCGAGTTTATCAATAAGGTGCCCTTCTATGGATTAGCCGTGTTGTGTGCCGACGATGACCGGCTCAGGGCACTGTTTCCGAACATCGTGAAGCGCTATCAAACCTACGGGCTCCGTGAGCGCGAGGGTGTGACCCCGGACTTCTTTGCGACAGAGATCAGCTTGAACCAATGGGGTGCCGAGTTTCGGGCGCAGTTCCGTGGGCGCAATCTGGGCCCGTTCCGCCTGGCGGTGCCCGGCCGACACAATGTCTCCAACGCGCTCGTGGCGATTGCGATCGGCATCGAATTGGATGTGCCGGTGGACCTCATCAGGAAAGCTCTGGCCGCCTATACCGGGGTGGAGCGTCGATTCCATCTGCGAGGGGAAGCCAATGGGATCATGGTCGTGGACGATTACGGGCATCATCCGACTGAGATCAAGGCCACCCTGGCTGCGGCGAAGCAAGGCTGGGGGGATCGGCGGTTGGTGGTGCTGTTCCAACCGCATCGCTATACCAGGACGCGAGATTTGCTGGAAGACTTTGCGAAGGCGTTCGACCAATCGGACGTGCTGTTCTTGACGGAAATCTATGCGGCAGGCGAGCAGCCGATCCCCGGGGTGTCCGGAGCCAAGTTGGCCGAGATTGTTCGTGCGGCTGGCCATCCGTCTGTGACCTTTGTGGAACAGAAGGACAAGCTGGTGGATCAGGTGCTGCCCCATCTGAAATCGGGGGATCTCGTCATCACATTAGGGGCGGGGGATATTTGGAAGACGGGGATTGGACTGTTGGCACGATTGACCCCCACCGCATGATGCCATGAAGCGAGGTGGTCGGCGTGTCACGACAGCAGAGAAAGTGCATGCGCGATTTTCGCAGGCAGACGTGCGGGCTACGGTGGCAGGTCTCCGAGGATCTGTGTCCTTCCAGGCTCCGTTGCGAAACTACACCTCGTTCAAGATCGGAGGGCCGGCGGATGTCGTGGTTGAACCGGCTGATCTTGAGGATGTGTGTCTCGTGGTCCAAGAGGCGCGTGCCCGCAAAATTCCTCTGTTTGTCGTGGGTGGGACGAATCTACTCATCCGGGATGGAGGTATCCGCGGCATCGTGGTCAGCCTGGTGCGGCTCCGGGCCATCAAAGAAGAACCGGGGTCCGTTCTGTATGCCGAAGGGGGAGTCGGGATGCCGACGTTGATCGGGTACGCGATCCGACACTCCCTCGCGGGATTGGAATGGGCGGCGGGAATTCCCGGGACTGTGGCTGGTTGTGTGGTGATGAACGCTGGTACGAAGCTCGGGGAAATGAAGGACTCGGTCAAGGCCGTCCGCATGGTGAATATGAAAGGCCAGATCGTGGACGTGGAGGCAGCCCAGGTGAAGTTCGAGTATCGGCGGGCCTTGCTGCCACGCGGCATCGTCGTGGGGGTGTGGGTTCAGTTGAAGCATGGGGTCCGATCGGAGATCGAGCGAGTGGTAAAGGACTACCTTCACTATCGACGGGACACTCAGCCGCTCGCGATGCCGAGCGCTGGTTGTGTATTCAAGAATCCTCCGAACGATTCTGCCGGCCGATTGATCGAGGCGGCCGGCCTCAAGGGTGCACGCGTCGGTGATGCGGAAGTATCGATGAAGCATGCCAACTTTATAGTGAACCGGGGGGAGGCGCGGGCGGCGGACGTGATTGCGCTGATCGGGAAGGTTCGCAGCATTATTCGTCGGCGGGCGGGTGTGCGTTTAGATCTTGAACTTAAAATCGTAGGAGAGACGTAGCGGTATGAGCGAGGGTCGTCTGACAGAGCGATCCCTTCTGACCCGCGCCCGCATCGGGGTGCTGATGGGCGGGCAATCGGCCGAGCGCGAAGTTTCGCTCCGGACGGGCGCCGCGGTACATCGGTCGCTGGTCCGGCGCGGGTACAACGCGGTGACCATCGATGTCGGCCCGACGCTTTTTCATGAATTGCACGACAAGAAGATCGACCTGGTGTTTCTCGCATTGCACGGACCAGGCGGGGAAGATGGCGCGATTCAAGGATTCCTGGAAACTCTGGGCATTCCCTACACCGGATCCGGCGTCCAGGCCAGTGCGATCGGCATGCATAAAGTCACCACGAAAACGCTCTTGACCTCAGCGGGCATTCCTGTGCCGGCCGGCACGGTCGTGAAGCGCGGGGAGAGGGTCTCACATGCCACCCTCCTGCGGGCGGCGAAATTGCGCTGGCCTGTCGTGGTGAAGCCTGCGTCCCAAGGATCCACAATCGGCGTCACCATCGTGCGGAAGCCGGCGCAATGGCGCGGAGCCCTGGCTCTGGCCCATCGTTACGACGTGGATGCGATGGTTGAGGCCTACATTCCGGGGCATGAGGTTACAGTGTCGATCATCGGGAGGCACAATTCTTCTCCTTTGGTGCTCCCCGCCGTGGAGATTGTTGCCCCGGGCGGCTTTTACGATTTTGCAGCGAAGTATGAAAAGGGGAAAACGCAGTATCTCTGTCCTGCGCCCTTGACGGCGGCGGTGACCCGGCAGATTCGGACGTTGGCGTTGCGCACCTATGAGGTGCTGGGCTGTGAAGGTGCGGTCCGGGTCGATTTCCGCATCACCCAGCGTGGCCGTCCTTTTGTGTTGGAGATTAATACGGTACCGGGCATGACCGAAACGAGCTTGCTGCCAATGGCGGCGGCGCGGGCCAAGATTGACTATGACGAGCTGACCGAACGGATTCTCGAGTCGGCACTTGCTCGCGCCGCGCGCCTCGACCATCCGTCAGGGGAAGGGAGTACGTCATGAAGGTGTCTATGCGGAAACGAGCGGTGCGTGCCATAGGCCCTCGGCTGAACCAATGGAAGGGCGCGCGCGCCAGCCAGGTCTCGGATCAGCGGCAACAGGCGCGTCGAGAGAAACTCTTCTCGCGGGGGCGACGTGCGCTGCGCTTGGGGAAATGGATCGTCGGTCTTGCGGCGTTGGCTTGGGGCCTGACCTTAGTGGCGCGGGAGATGGGGCCAGTTCTTCAACATTGGCTGGAAATCCGCGAAGTAGAGGTTGAAGGCATTCACCACGTGACGAAGCCGGAAGTGTTGGAGTTGCTCGCTTTGAAGCCCGGCATGGGGCTCCATCAAGCCAGCACAGTATTTCTTGCCGAGCGAGTGCGGACGCATGCCTGGATCAAAGAAGCGACGGTTGAACGCAGGCCACTGCATCTTCTGCATGTGACTGTATTGGAGCGCACGCCTGCCGCGATCATTCGCACGGGCGTCGAGCATTGGCTAAGTGATGAGAGCGGGCACCTCTTGGCCAAGTTGGGCAGGCAGGATGAACAAACGCTGCCGTTGTTGGTCGGACTGGAGCCGAAGTCCCTTCTGCGGGGCGAGTCGCGTATCCGTAACGCGGTGCAGTCCGGGATCGTGCTGGCCAAGCTCATCGCCAATACGATCGACGGGCGGGTCGAAGTGGATCTCGCGAATCCTTCGAGTGTGGTGGCCTCGGCCAATGGGGTGCGATTTCAGTTCGGCAACGATTCTTTGGTTGATCAGTGGGAGCGGTTCCAGAAAGTGAAGCCGTCATTTAAAACGGTCTACTTCGATGGGCGGAAGCGCGAGGGAAGCGAGATCGATTTGCGCTACGACAACCGTGTCATTGTGCGTGAAAGGGGGTGAGGGCTGTGCCGAAGCGTGATCAGATTCTCGTGGGTTTGGACATCGGGACCACGAAGATCTGCGCCATAGTTTCGGAAGTCACCGATGAGGGGACGCTCAACATCATCGGGGTCGGATCCAGCCCGTCTCGAGGGCTTCGCAAAGGCGTCGTGGTCGATATCGAGAGTACCGTCGAATCGATCAAAAAGGCGGTCGAGGAAGCGGAACTCATGGCGGCGGTCCAGATCAATTCCGTCTATACCGGGATTGCCGGCAGCCACATCTCTGCGGAGAACTGCAAGGGCGTTGTGGCCCTCAAGAAGTCGGAGGTCACGCGGGAGGATATTCAGCGGGCCATCGAGAGTGCACGGACTCTGGCGGTCATCCCTCACGAACGACGGATTCTCCATGTGCTGCCACGCGAGTTCACGGTGGATGGGCAAGAGGGTGTTCGAGAGCCGTTGGGACTGTCCGGAAACCGTCTCGAGGTCAACGTGCATGTGATTACCGGCGCCGTCACCTCAGCGCAGAATATTATCAAGTGTGTGAATCGGGCGGGGCTCGATGTCGTGGATATCGTGTTGCAGCCCTTGGCCTCCAGTGAGGCGGTCTTGAGCCTGGAAGAGCGGGATTTGGGGGTCGTCATGATCGATCTCGGTGGAGGGACGACCGATCTCGCGATTTTCCTGGATGGGAGCATCAGGCATTCCGCGGTATTGCCGATCGGCGGGCAGAATTTGACGAAGGACCTCGCGATCGGGTTGCTGACCACTCAGACCGAGGCCGAAAAGATCAAGCTGCAGCACGGGATTGCCCGGACAGAATTGGTGCAGGGGCATGAAACGGTGGAGGTGCCGTCGGTCGGGGGCCGTCCCGCTCGGACATTTTCGCGCCGTGACGTCGCCGAGATTCTTGAGCCGCGGGTGGAAGAAATATTCGAGCTGGTCCGCCGGGAAATCGCGCGCGCCGGTTACGAGGGCATGCTGGGAGCAGGGGTTGTGATTACAGGGGGGACGTCGCTGCTGGAAGGGATGCCTGATGCGGCAGAAAAGGTCTTGAATTTGCCGGCTCGCCGCGGTGCGCCCACCGGGATCGGGGGGCTTCGCGATATTGCCAGTAATCCCATGCACGCCACGGGGGTCGGTCTGCTGCTCCATGCCCGGCACCATGCAGAGGAGACGGCCACGGCTGGTCTGCGCGGCGGGCGGCCGTTGAGTAAGGCGTTTGATCGTATGAAGTCCTGGATGTTCGAGTTCTTTTAACCGTTACGCGAGGCGGCAGGCCGTCCCGCGGATTTTTTCAAGGAGGTGTCCTGATGTTTTCATTCGAAGAGGATGTCGTATCCCCTGTCCGGATCAAAGTTATCGGTGTCGGTGGCGCCGGGTGCAATGCCATCAACACCATGATCACGTCCGGATTGGCGCGGGTCGATTTCATTGCCGCGAATACCGATCTGCAGGCGTTGGATCGGTCGCGGGCGTCGTATAAAGTGCAACTGGGGCCTGAGCGGACAAGGGGGCTCGGTGCCGGAGCGAAGCCGGAAGTTGGAAAAGACTCGGCGTTAGAAAGCAAAGATCATATCCGGGAGTGTCTTGAGGGCGCCGATATGGTGTTCGTCACTGCGGGAATGGGTGGTGGAACCGGGACCGGTGCCGCGCCGATCGTGGCGAGCATCGCGCGCGAACTCGGCATCTTGACGGTCGGGGTTGTCACGAAACCTTTTTCGTACGAGGGTCATCGTCGGATGATTCATGCGGATGAAGGGATTCGTGATCTCCGCCGCCATGTGGATACCTTGCTCGTGATCCCGAACCAGAGATTGCTGAGCATCGTCGATAAATCCACGCCGCTGCTCGAAGCCTTCAAGGTGGCCGATGACGTCCTCCGACAGGCCATTCAAGGGATTGCGGATGTGATCACGACCACCGGCCACGTGAACGTGGACTTTGCCGATGTTCGCACCGTGATGTCACATACGGGTCGTGCCGTGATGGGCATGGGCGTGGCGCGCGGGACGAATCGGGCGATTGAAGCAGCGCAGAAGGCGATCTGCAGTCCATTGTTGGAGGAAGGCAGTGTTGAGGGAGCGCGCGGAGTGTTGTTGAATATCACCGGCGGACCCAACATGTCGTTGCACGAGATCGAGGAAGCGGCCACGATTGTCCAGCAGACGGCCGATCCGGAAGCCAATATCATTGTTGGGCAGGTGATCAACCCCGACATGGGCGACGACCTGGTCGTGACGGTGATTGCCACTGGATTTGAACGGGAGGAGCAGCCTGCTCCGATTCCTGTGGCTGCGGCGCGGAACTCACGCAATGGGCAACAAGTGGCAACTGGACTGGGCTCGCCAATGGGCGATCGATCTTACGCGGAACGGCCGCTCAAGGATCTCGATCGTCCAGCCTACTTGCGAAGGACGGGAGATCCAAGAGAATCGATGGAGCGAGTGGCGGTCGTGACGGATGATGAGTGGGATGTGCCCACGTTTCTGCGCAAGCAGGTTGACTGAGCCGACAGGTCTATGGGTGTGCGTAGTTTCAGCGGAGTATGGCCATGAGTGCAGCGGTCATCACGGTTCCTGCCTTCGCGTCCGCGCGTGACGGCGTCCGACATTTCTTTGGCACGCGCCGTCATGCAGAAGAGCTGGCATTCGATGTAGGAGTGCCCGCTCGTCAGTCCGGGGCGAAGGGGCGCGGTTGGCTGCTGACTGACAAACAAGTGCATGGGACTGATGCGTTGGTGGTGGATCGGCCACTAACCGAATTAGACCAGTTCCCAGGCGGGTGGGATGCAGTGGTGACCGACCAGCCCGGCGTGACGGTGGCGGTGCGCACGGCGGATTGTGTCCCCGTGCTCGTGCATGATCCGGTTCGGCGTGTCGTGGCGGCGATTCATGCCGGTTGGCGGGGCGCTGTCGCCGGAATAGTTCCGAAGACCATCACGCTCATGGCGACCAGATTCGGATCGACACGGTCGGATCTGCGAATCAGCATTGGACCCTCGGCCGGTCCCTGCTGCTATGAAGTGGATGATCCGGTGCTCAACGAGCTTCGAGTGGGGTTGCCTGATTGGCAGTCGGTTGTGCGTGACTATCAGGGGCACAAGGCTCGACTGGATCTCAAGGCCCTGATCCGTCGGCAAGTGGAGGAAGAGGGGGTGTCTGCATCCTCTGTCTCATCGGTGAATCTCTGCACGATCTGCCATGAGGAGCTTTTCTATTCCTATCGACGGGAAGGCCGTGTAGAGGGGACGATGGTCAGCGGGATTACCCTTGTCTCCAGCCGGTAACTGCCGGTCCGGCCGCCTGCGCTGACATTTGCCAGGCGGTTTCGGTACAATACTTCCGAACTTCCGACAGACAGGCTTTAGCTGTGGCTAATCAGGTGAGATGGATCTACAGGCGGGTGGCTCAATTGGTGAGAATATTCGGCTTGTCATCGAGCGGATCCGGCATGCGACTCAGCAATCTGGACGGCCGGAGGGGAGCGTTCGCCTCGTCGCGGCGACAAAGTCGGTGGGGCTCGACAAGATCCGTGAGGGGATAGCAGCAGGATTGACAATCCTCGGTGAGAACCGCCTCCAAGAGGCGCTTCCGAAAATAGAGGCGTTACGGGGGGACCCGATCCAGTGGCACTTTATCGGGCACTTGCAGCGGCGAAAGGTTCGATCAGTCGTGGGGGTATTTGATCTGATCCAGTCGGTCGATAGTGTCGAGTTGGCAGAGGAAATTGATCGGCGGGCCCAGGAAGCGGGACTGACCCAGGCGGTGTTGTTGGAAGTGAATCTCGAAGGGGAGCCGACGAAAGCCGGGTTTCTGACGGATGAGCTTGATGGAGCGATGCAGAGCTTGGGGGCCTTGCCCCATGTCGCAGTGAAAGGGCTCATGGCGATTCCACCTCCGACCAGCGATCCGGAACAGGCTCGTCCCTATTTCCGTCGTCTGCGTGAGCTGGCGTTGCGCCTCTCAGGCCAAGCGAGCAGTACCGTTTCTTTGAAGGAACTCTCGATGGGTATGTCAAACGATTATCACGTCGCAGTCGAAGAGGGGGCCACGATGGTGCGTATCGGCACGGCTATTTTTGGAGCGCGGCGTGCTTAGTCCAACGATCACGAGCAAGATCACGTTTGTTGGTGGCGGCCAGATGGCTGAGGCCATGATCGGCGGCCTCCTCGCGGGGCAGGTCTGTCCTGCTGAGTCGATATGGGCGACTGATCCCGTTGCTGAGCGCCGCGATCGATTGAAGAGTCAATTTGGCATTCTGGTTGGTTCCGCCAACCGCGAGGCGGTCTCCTGGGGAGATGTGGTTGTCTTGGCGGTGAAGCCTCAGACGCTTCCCGCTGTGATTAGCGAACTTGGCCAGATCCTGACCCATGCCTTGGTGATTTCAATTGTGGCGGGGATTACGATTCGGACAATTGCAGAACAGACGGGCGGGGCGACGCGAGTGGTCCGTGCGATGCCGAATACTCCGGCGCTGGTCCGAGAAGGCATGACCGCTCTTGCAATGGGCGCCGGGGTTTCCGACGATGACGTCCAACTGGCGCGAACGATATTCGAGGCTGTCGGCCTAGTGGTGGCGGTTGAGGAACGATTGATGGATGCCGTGACCGGATTGAGTGGGAGTGGGCCGGCCTATGTATTTCAGGCCATTGAAGCGTTGGCGGATGGGGGGGTGATGATGGGCTTGCCGCGGCAGACAGCCGAACTCCTTGCTGCCCAGACGGTGCTCGGCGCGGCTCGATTAGTGCTGGAATCAGGAGTCCACCCAGCTCAACTGAAAGATCGGGTGGCGTCTCCCGGAGGCACGACCATCGCCGGGCTTCATCAGCTCGAACAGGGGGGATTCCGTGCTACGTTGATGGCGGCTGTCGAAGCGGCTACGAAACGGTCGAAAGAGTTGGGGCGCTGATGTTTGTCGCAGGCAATGTTCTTTCGGCGGTGGCGACCATCCTTGACTATGTGTTGTGGCTCTATATGTGGGTGATCATTGCTCGTGCCCTGATCTCGTGGGTCAACCCGGACCCGTGGAATCCAATCGTGCAATTTCTCGATCGTGCCACCGAACCAGTGTTGGTGCCGATTCGTCGATGGATCGGGTGGCGGATGGGAATGGATTTGTCGCCGATCGTTGCGATCCTGATCATCACTTTCCTGCAAATTGCGGTTGTGCAATCACTCAAGGAATTGGCCATGAGGATGAACTGAGATGACCATGGGGGATGCCATGAGAATTACACCGCTCGATATTCAACAAATGGTGTTCAAGGTCAGCTTTCGCGGGTACGACAAGGAAGAAGTCAATCGCTTCCTTGAAGAATTGGCGCAGACGGTTGAATCGTTGAATCGAGACAATGCGGTTCAGCGAGAAAAGATCATATTTCTGGAACAACAGCTCGCTGAACTCAAGCGGACGGAAGCGACATTGTCGAGCACCCTCCTGTCTGCTCAATCGCTGGCAGAGGACGTGAAACGGAATGCTCAAAGAGAGGCGGATCTTGTCGTTAAAGAGGCCGAACTGAAGGCCGGGGAGTTGATCCGTCAGGCCAAAGTTGAGTTGACCGATACGCAACGTGATCTCTCGTCGATCCAGAAGCAGCGGCTGCTCATGGTTGAACGGTTACGCGCGTCGTTGCGGATGTTTGAGCGGATGTTAGAAGTGGAAGAACAGGAAGCGTTTGATGACGCCGCGACCGCATCGGAGGAGAAGCTCGAAGGAGAATCGAGCCCGGCGGAAAAACTCGCCTGAAGTGGCTGCTTCTGGTCCACTCATGTGTCTCGTAGATGGCTTCACGCGGCTCACCTACGGCAGCAGATCCCCCTACCAGTGACCGGTGTCTCGCCTATGGCTACCTATCATGTCATTCAGGCGGCACTGCAATCGGCCGTTGACGACGGTGTCTTTCCCGGTGCCCAGTTGGCGGTTCGTCTGCGCGGCGAGCTGCAATGTGTGGCTGTGGCTGGACGACTGTCGTCAGAGCCCCCAGGCCTTCCCGTACAACCCTCCACCATCTACGACCTTGCTTCTCTCACAAAGCCTCTCGCAACGGTCACCTCCGTATTGCTCCTGATTCAGGGCAGCAAGGTTGCTCTCGAGGAGCCAGTCCAACAGGTATTAGCCGAACTTGAAGGAGTGCCGATCGGGCAGGCAACGGTGCGCGATCTTCTTGCCCATCGCTCAGGCTTGCCAGGCTGGCGGCCGTTATACGCACGGCTCGAGGCACGTGGTATTGTCCCGGCGCTTTCTGGCGGGAGCCAACTCGTCAAGCAGCATGTGCTGCAGATGATTCGTGACGAACCGTTGATTTATGCGCGCGGGGAGCGGAGCGTTTACAGCGACCTTGGATTCATGTTGTTAGGATTTCTGGTAGAACGTCTCAGTGGCATGGCGCTGGATCTCTGGTGCGAAGAAACCATCATCCGACCGCTCCGGGCCGATCCACTGATGTTTTGCCCTGCGGCAGGGCGAGCGCAATTAGGTGTTGCCCGTCCGACCGTTGATGCATCACGAATAGCCCCGACCGAACGGGACGAGTGGCGTAATCGACTCTTACGCGGCGAGGTGCACGACGAGAATGCTGCGGCATTGGGTGGGGTCGCGGGCCATGCAGGACTGTTCGGAACCGTCGAGTCGGTGCTGGCTGTTTCGGAGGCCTGGCTGCACGCCTATAAAGGAAAATGGTCGATTCTGAATGAGGAGCTTGTCAGGCAGTTTACGACGCGCCAAGAACCGGCCTCTGGATCGAGTTGGGCGTTGGGATGGGATACTCCGTCCGCGCCGTCCTCATCGGGGTCCTGTTTTTCCGAACGGTCGTTCGGGCATCTGGGCTACACAGGGACCTCGCTGTGGATTGATCCGGTGTGCGAATTGGAGGTGGTGCTGTTATCCAACCGGGTACATCCGAACCGGAGGAACGAGAAGATTAAGGTCTTCCGCCCGTTCATTCACGACCTGGCATATCGTGAGTTTGTGTCTACAGGATAGTCAGAGGCGCTATTGTGAGGGGTCCCGGTAATCAACCCAGGTTTCTTTTTCGGCGAGATACTTGGTGCCT